>ERZ772960.1899-NODE-1899-length-15904-cov-4.307275_pt1 | contig 15904 bp, 15 predicted proteins | sample MGYA00580678_ERZ772960 | MGnify/ENA primary metagenome ERZ772960 (study PRJEB29015, sample SAMEA2737930) | human oral metagenome | biome: human oral; feature: human-associated habitat; material: dental | place: China | collected 2059 ... | reverse complement strand
AATACGCCTATCATAACTCAAAAGGCGGCTACGGCGGCGGTATCGCAGGCTACGAAACTATCCCGAATGGCACGAGGCTTTATGAGCCGGGCAGAAGCTTTTGGGCGAAATTTAAGGTGCATTTTTAAGGCCTAGATCGTCCGGATTTGGCGCGTTTTAGATTTTGTATCGGATTGGGCGACACCCCATTTCGGCGCACTGCGCAAGGACTGTGCGAGCTTGCAAACAGACGCTAAAGTATAGATAAAATTTGCAAGTGCCTTGAGCGGCCGAGCTCGCGCTAAATTTGTACGGCTAGGCGCGGCTTTTGTCGTCCGAGCCTTTTTTTCCGCACGGCGTCGAAGCCTCGGTGCGGCCCGCGGCGGATATGATGCTTATTCGGGCGTGATCTCACGCGACAAGCGCCGGCACAGAAGGCGGTTGTGCGATTTGAGATGAAATTTGGCCCGCAGATCAGATTAAAGCTTTGTACAAAAAGGCGGTTTCGCGGCGCCTGATCCGTCGGCATCGTTTCGGTTCGTCGGGCTTGCCTGCGCGCGACGGACACGCGGTAAAATTTACTGAGCTTTAAGCGGCGAGAATATAAAATGGCGCGTCCATCAAATTTAAAGGCGGCAAATGGATCAACAAAGCAGGCTTGAGGAATTAAAAAAGCTACTACAAAAGCGACATCAAGAGCCGAAGCGCGGCTTGGAACAAAATTCTAACGGCGAAAATTTTAAAGCCCCGAATTCTGAAATCCAGAATTCCGAAGCCTCAAATTTTGAAGTTTCGAATTTTGAATTCCTGAATTCTGAACCTCCGAATTCCGAAATCTTAAATTCTAAATCCCTGAATTATAAATCTTCAAATTCCGGAGCTTCAAATTCTGAAACCATAAATTCCGATCCTGGCGCTTTAAATTTAAAAGCCGAATTAGAAGCCGAAGCGGCTCAGAATTCTGCCTGTGAAAACAACGCAAAGCAGCAAAATTTTATCTCGGATGATAGCGGCTCTTTGCAGCAAAATTCCAAGGCTAGAGATTATGACAAAGATCCGATAGCAATCAAAAATTATGAAAAATTTTTTGTATATTTGTCTTTAGTCCTATTATTGCCGATCTCTACGCTACATGCATTTTTGATTATAGATTTTATAAATCATGATGATATTGACATAGTTCAGTATTTTGCTATTTTATTCATTATTTTACTATCTATAGTTATAATATCCATATTTGCCGTAATCCGCCCTAGACAAGAGATAAAATTTACAAACAATTATATAGAATTTATTAGCGACGACTTGGTTGAAAAACGCTGCGAAATTGATGAAAACGCTTTATCTTTAAATTTCTCTATCGGAATTTTGGCAAGTTTATATGAGATAGGAAAATCTGAAAAGATATTTTTGTACTTTATCGCTATTTTTATGTGCGTAACATGGTGGAATATATTTTTTATAGCGGTATTCTTTACATATTTATTCGGGTTTTTATTAAATTTCATACTTTATCTGTTTATAAATAGGAATTTAAAAGGGTTTAGGGCTCTGCCGTTTATTAGGATCGCACGCCCCTCATATGGCAGATGGTTTAGGAACAAGCCCGTTTATCCAAGATATTATCTCGTTTATCTCTATAATCAAAAGATTTATGATGAAATTAAAGAATATTTTTTGCTGAAAAACGTAAATATAAATAGTATTAAGAAAGATTACTTGTTTATTTAATGAGGAGGATAAAATGACGAGGGAAGAGGTCGCGAAGAAAGAGTCAGACAACGTATATAAAAGGCTTTCGTTAAATTAAGCTATTATAAATTTATATCTATTTTTAAAGAAGGGCTTGAAATAATGGAAAATTATAATGAACAAAAAGCCAGAGATTACGACAAAGATCCGATAATCATAAAAGACTATGCTTTTTACGACTATATGAAATATTCCACGATTGCTACGCTTATAGGATGCTTATTCTTCATCTCGGTCGTTACCGTAGTAAACCCCATTGAGCCCAAAAATTTTAGACTACTCCCTTTCGCTTTGGTAATGTTTTTTATCAGGCGAAAGCAACAAAAGGGCGTCTATTTCGTATTTAACGATTCGGATATCAAATATTACAAAGAAGATAAAGCTTATAAATCTTTGAAGCTTGAACAAATCGGCGCCGTTGCGATCAGTTTTGATCCTCGCTGGGACCGGCAGCAGAGGATAAGCATACCCGAAATGCTATTTTTGTCACTTTGGCCTTTGGGCGCATACGTTATGCGCGGAATGCATGCGATGATCGCGCTAATTTCGATGATAGCAATTAGCCTATTCGGAGCGGGTATATTGATGCATCTTAAAAATGGCAGTTTCAGATGCTTAGGCGTCTATGACCGGCTTGTGATATACGGCGAAACGGGCGATCTTAGAATTATAAATGTTTTGATTTATAGCGAAAAAGAGTATCTGGAATTAAAAGAGTATTTTATGCGCAAAACGCATATAGATTTAGATACCGTCCCGCGCACCTTGTCGGTATTTAGTAAAAAGGTAAAATTTAGAAAATTTAAATTCTAACGCTCCGCTTGAAATTTTGCCTTTAAAATTTACGCGCTAATCATCGCCGCTTTCATATACGCCGAGCTCTACGAGATTGCCGTCAGGATCGCGCAGATAGATACTTTGCATAGCGCCGCGCGCGCCCGCGCGGGGCACGACGCCAAGCTCTATTTGTGCCCCTTTGCTTTCAAGCTCCGTTTTGAGCTGCTGCGCGCTTTGATCTTCGCAGATGAGGCAAAAATCCGCCGAGCCTGCGCTAGGACGCGCCGCAAACGGCGCGAACTCGCCCGCGCGGGTGTGAATATTGATCTTTGAGGAGCCGAAGCGCAGGCTGTGTTTGCCGCCCTCGCAAACATGCTCTAAGCCCAAAATCCCTTCGTAAAATTCCACGCATTTTTGCAGATCCTCCGTAACTAGGACGAAGTGATCGATCCCTTTGATTTTCATTTCATTTCCCTGTGCGCTCGCAAGTCGCAAAATTTTTACGCCTCGCGGTGCAATCTTGGAATTCTGCCGTGAAATTTTGCGACAAAATTCCAAATGCTCGTAGCGCGAAATCAAAATTTCGCGGCGTAAATTTTAAAATTCTAAAATTTAGCCTAAGTAAAATGGGGCGCGAGTAGAGTCTGACTTTGGTAAAATTTAGACCGACGAAATTCCGTCTAGCTAGCGCAGCAAATTCTAATCTCGCGATTTCAAAACTAGCGATTTTAAAATTCTCTTGCCTACCTCGACGCCCGGCTGATCGTAAGTGCTGACGCCCAGTATCGCTCCAGTAGCGCTGGTTAGCAGCTCGAAGTAGTAAAATAGCTCGCCCACGCTCCGTTCACAAAGCCGCGAAACCTCGATTAGATCGACGCTGATACCCTCATTTAGCACGGCTTGCAGCGTAGCATCGCACTGAAGATTTAGCACCTCATCCAGTCGCATGCCGTTTACGAAGTCGCAGCCCTCAAGACCTTGCAGACTGATACCAGGCACCAAGTCTGTAGTGCCGTTGTCCGTGAGCTTTAAGAAAGTCACGGTCTTATCCTTTACGCCGTCCATTATGAGCTGAAGGAAGCTGTGCTGATCGCGCGAGCCTACAAGCCCAACAGGAGTAAGCCCCTCGCGGCTAAAGCCGATCTTTTTACCTAGGCTTTCCGCCCAGAGCTGCACATACCACTCACCCAATGCGCGCAGCGCGTCGCCATAGCTAAAAAGGACGTTGATTTTCGCACTTTTGTGCGTGGCGTAGTGATGAGCTTTTCGTAGAATTTTATTCTCCGCGATTTTAGCGGGATCGCCTGCTAAAATTTCATCCAGATACCGCTCTTTTGCGGCGGCAGCTCCGCGTAGCATCGCGCTTGCATCGAGCCCTAGCCCTACTGCTGGCACTAGCCCTACCGCACTTAACACGCTAAAACGACCGCCTACGTTAGCGGGCATATTTATCACGCAGGCACCGTGCCCGCGCGCAAAGATATCAAGCGGCGAGCCTGCATCGGTGATGAAGATGAAATTACGCGCCAGGCTTTTTAGATCGCGCACGCCGAAGCGATCCAAAACTACTTTAAAAAGCGAGATCGTCTCGATCGTGCCGCCTGATTTGGACGATACGATGAAGATCGTGCGAGCAAAATTTAGCCCTTCTAGCGCGCGGTTTACACTGTGTCCGTCGAGATTATCCAAAATTTCAAAACGTAAATTCTTTCTTACGCGCGGATGCAGCATCTCATAAAGCGCTCGCACGCCCACGCTGGAGCCGCCGATGCCCAAAAGCACGACCCCGTCGTAGCTTCGTGCGCTAAAAAATTCCTGCGCCCGCGCTATTTCGTCTGCGCCTTGCTGCGGCAGGCGGTAGTAGCCTATCTCGCCGCTTTCGTATTCGGCGCGGATCTTTGCCGCCACCTCCTCTAGCGCGCCCTCTTTTGCCGGAGGGAAAAACAGCTCATTTTTTACCATCGCCGAATTCTCGCTCGTAGAAATATTTGATCGCCTCCACGTAGCCTTTTACCGAGCCGCAGTCGAAGCGAGTGCCTTTAAATTTATACGCGATCACCACGCCGTTTTGAGCCTGCTTCAAAAGCGCGTCGGTGATCTGCACCTCGCCGTTTTTACCCGGCGCCGTCTGCTCGATGAGATCGAAAATATTAGGCGTTAGGATGTAGCGCCCGATGATGGCTAAGCTCGACGGAGCCTCGCCGGGCTCCGGTTTTTCGATCATATCCGAGACCATTATCAGATCGTCGCTGATGCTCTTTCCCGCGATGATGCCGTATTTGTTTACGTCCTGCGGCGGCACCTCCATCACCGCAACGACGCTGCAGCGGTATTTTTCGTAAATTTTAACCATCTGCGCAAGCACGCCCTCGCCGTTTTCGTTCACGCACAGATCGTCTGCGAGCACCACGCCGAAAGGCTCGTCGCGGATTAAAATTTTACCCGTATAAATTGCGTTGCCGAGCCCCTTCATCTGCTCTTGGCGCGTAAAAGAGAAGGTGCAGCGCTTCATAAGCGCCCTGATCTCATCGAGCAGATACTCCTTGCTGCTGCCTGAAATTTGATCCTCCAGCTCGTAGCTGCGGTCGAAATAATCCTCCAGCGCGCGTTTTCCGCGACCCGTGACGAAGGCCATATTATCCATGCCCGCCTCCAGCGCCTCGTCCACGCCGTAGTGAATGAGCGGCTTGGTAAGGATCGGAAGCATCTCTTTAGGTAGCGATTTGGTCGCGGGCAAAAAGCGCGTGCCGTAGCCCGCCGCGGGAAATAAACAAGTCTGGATCATGAAGCTCCTTTGATCTTTTTTTGAACTTTTATTATAATGCAAAAAAGATAAAATTCCGCAAAGGAAAGCCTTGAAAACGATTGAAAAAGAGATCAGCGCCGCGCAGGAGATTAAAAAATCAAGCTTCATCGCCTATCTAGCGCCGCTAGCGAGCTTTGAGACGCTGCGTGCGCAGTTGCGGCAGCAACATCCCAAGGCGCGGCATATCGTCTGGGCGTATCGCGCGCTGAACGAGCCCGGGCAGATCGTAGAAAACTCAAGCGACGACGGCGAGCCCAAATCGACCGCGGGCGCACCGTGTCTAAACGCGCTTCGCGGCGCCAGCCTGATTAACGCCGCGGTGCTCGTGGTGCGCTACTTCGGCGGCATCAAGCTAGGCACCGGCGGGCTAGTGCGGGCATACGCCAGTAGCGCGAATGCCGCGATAGATGCCGCTGCGGACGCCGCAGAGCTAGTGGAATTCGTGCTGCGTAAGAAGTGCATATTTTTCGTGCCGTTTGCGGCGGTGGCTAAATTTGAACATTTTTTAAAAAAATCGGGTTTTGTTTATGAAGCAAGCTTCGGTGCTGCGGGAGCGGAGTTTAGCGCGGAGTTTAGCGCGGAGGAATTTGAAAAATTTAAAGGCTTTGCAGATGCTCTCGCACCGGCCCTTAAAATGCTGCGCGAGCCGAAATTTTAAAATTTCAAAATTCTATAAAATTTAAAAGCCCCTCTCGGCTAAATTTGAAAGCATAAGCGGATTTTGCATTTTATCGCATTATCGCAGTGGAATTTTAAAGTTAAAGTGAAATTTCATCGTGCGAAACATAAAATCCGATAAATTTTAAAATTTTCAAAATTCTGTCGTAATTTAGCTTGCAAAATTTTGCGAAAATTCCGTCCGTAAATTTCAAAATCCCATAAAATTTTTAAAATTTTACGTGCTTCATCTTAGCTTCACGCACAGGCAGGCTTAGCAGAGCTGCAATAGCCGCTAGCGTCATATCCAAATACCACATATAATCATACGCGCCGTATGCTCGCACCGCAAGACCCCCGATATATGCGCCAAAAAATCCGCCGATTTGATGCGAAAGCATCGTAAATCCAAATAGGCTTGCTAAATATCGCGTTCCCAATAGCTTACCGACGGCAGCCGCAGTAGGCGGTACGGTCGCTAGCCAGGTAAATCCTAATCCCACGCTGAAGATATAAAACGTAAGGCTATCTTTGGGCGAGAGCACATAAGCACCAATAAGAGCGATACGCAGGGCATATATGCAAAATAAAATGACTTTACAGCGCACTTTGGAAACACACCAGCCTACGAATAAGCTGCCTACGATGTTTGCGATACCAATCAGTGCGAGCGAAAAGGACGCTACCTGCGCGCCATGCCCGCTTAGTGCTACTTCACTAGGCAGATGCGTCACTAAAAACGCTACGTGAAAACCGCACGTAGCAAAGCTTAAATTTATCAAAATATAGCTTTTATCGCGCAGTGCTAAACGCAGCACTTCGCCTAAGCTGCGCTTATCTTCTTCATGCAGGCTGGTTTGCTCGCCAAATAGAATTTTACCGCCTGCCAAAAGTCTTGCAAGCGGCAGAATTAGCAAGCTAAGCCCTGCGAGCGTAAAAAATGCGCCGCCGTATCCCAAAGCAGGCGTTGCGATACAAAACCCAATCATCGGCGCAAATAAAAACTGCCCGAACGAGCCGCCCGCATTTAACACTCCGCTAGCAACCGAGCGGATAGAAAATGGCAGGCGCTTTGCCATTAGGCTCATTAGAATCGGAAAACTACCCGCGCCAAGCCCCAGTGCAAGCCCAAAACCCATCGTTAATACAAGCGCGCTTTCACTACTAAATAATGGCACAAGAGTGCAACTAATCGCCAAAAGCACGCTGCCCCAAAACAGCACGACGTAGGCACCGAGCTTGTCTGCAAGTATCCCGCTAAGCGGTTGCGAAAAGCCCCATACCAGCTGCGTAGTTGCCATCGCAAAGCTTACTTGCGCGATGGATAGGGAATTTGCTTGCATTATAGGTTGCACGAAAAGACCTAATGACATACGAATGCCCATCGTAATCATCAAAATCGCCGCGGCGCATAGGATCATTACCCAAACTGATTTCATATATATTCCTTTTAAAAGGCAGAATTATAACATAAAAATTACGAATATATCGAGATTTTATAGATATATTTAATTAATGTATTTTAGTATATTATTTATGTAAGAGGAATTTACCGAGCTTTAATGGGCTTTGCATTAAAATTCCATTTTCAAGGAGAAGCGATGATTTACGAAGATGAGATGATTTACGTGGAGCGTGAGGAGCACGAAGTGCCGTGGGTGAAGGTCTTTACGAAGGCGAAATTTAAAGAGCTTAGCGACTGTGACGAGGCGACGCTGGCGCATCTGTGGCGCGCCGTGCTTCAGTGCGAAAAGAGCCTGCGGGAGTTTTATGCGCCCGATAAGATCAATATCGCAAGCTTCGCCAACTACGTGCCGCGCGTGCATTTTCACGTCCAGGCGCGCTTTAAAAACGACAGCTTTTTCCCGGAGTCCGTCTGGGGAAAAAAGATGCGAAACGGCAAACTCGATCTGCCGGAATTTAGCGAATTTGCAGAAGTTTTAGCGGCAAATTTAAAGATGGAATTCAGATGATAGGCGCGCGCTCCAAAAAATACCTAAGCCTTTTCGCGCTTGCTTGCTGCGTCGCCACCTTTGCGTTTTACCTGCGCTTTAAAAGCGAGGAAAACGAGATAAAAATCAAGCAGCAGTTCGATTTCAGCGCGAGTTTGTTTGAAAAGATCGTGGACGAAGAGAAGCTAAACGCCTTTGCGATCTCGCTGATTTTATCGCAGAACAGCGACGTGGTGCGCTGCTTCGAGAGCGGCAAACACGGCGAGTGCATGGACGTGACGAAAAAATACAAAGACATTTTGAGTGCGGTGCCCTTCTACACGGGCGTTAAGATACATTTTCACACGCAAAACATCAGAAGTCTGGCCAGAAGCTGGAGCGACGAATTTTACAACGATGATCTGAGCTCCTTTCGCCATTCGCTTTTGCAGATCCGCCAAAGCCTGCTTCCCAAAGCGCTCGTCGAGATGGGGCGGTGCGGGGTTTTCATGCGCGGAATTTCGCCGGTTTTTAGCGAGGGTAAATTTATCGGAAGCGCCGAGATAATGCTCGATTTCGAGCACGTCATCGCGCAGATCAACCGCATGGGAAACGATATTTTTATCCTCGTAGATAAGAGGTTTGAAACCGACTGCTTCTACGATAAAATAGGCGTTATCAGGGACTTTATTGTCGTAAACAGCGCGCCCGATTACGACGTTTTGTCGATTTTGGCGACGCTTGATTTTGGGGCGCAGAGCTTTATCAAAAAGGACGGGCATTATTTTTACGTGAGGGCATTTTCGGACGAAAACGGCACGAAGCTGGGCTATATAATTTTGCACCGCGAAGGCTAGCGGCGAGGTTAAATTTAGGCGCTTGCCGCTTGTTTGTTTCGTCGCGGCGGCGGCAGCGCGGCGAGCGAGCGTTTTAAATTTAATCGCAAGATCGCGGAAATTTACGCTGAAATTTTAAATTTTAAAAGGAGCGTCAGTATGAAATTTTATAATTCCGCTAAATTTAAAGCGTTAGTAGGCGTGCCGCTTCTGGCGACGATACTTTGCGCCGCATTTATTCGTATAATTCCCGATTACTCCACTTCACGAGGCTTCGCCGTCGTTTCTCTTTCCGACTACAACAAATACAATCAAGGCTATTGCCTCAAAGAAAACAGAATTTTGCCCAAAGAGGAGCTATATAAAAGAGCGATAGGGCAGTATTTGGATTATGAGCTAAAACTAGATCAAATGATCAATGATTATAGGACTTATGCCTATGGTAGTTCCTGGCGCAGTATATATGAAATCGCATATTATGAATTAGAAAATATAAATTTATCGAATTGGTTTGAAGTATTGAAAAAGCATCATGATAATAATGAGACGTTTGAAGAGATTTTTATGAATAAACTAAAAGCCAAGAAAACCGATCCAAAGAAATATATAAAGATAAATTTAAATGATATGAGCGCGGGATTTGATAGGCCGATAATGTTTTTTGATCAAGAATTTTTTCTAAAGCTAGATATGGATTTTATTTTGAGCGATGGCAGTTTTGCAAATAACTATTTTCCAGGTTATTTTTTAGATGAAGAAGATGTAGGGAAATACTATAAGCATAAGGACCCAGCATATCTTCATAATATAAAATTTGATAGCTGTGGAAACATAGACTACGATTTAAAAAAAATATACCTAGAATCAAGAGAGGCAAAAGGCGGCTGAAAATCCGAGCTAAAACAAAATTTTAAAAAGCCCTAGTCGCGCAAATTTTACTTTTAAAATTTTAAAATTTGCGCCTAAAATTACGCGCCGTTTTAATCCAAAAGCTTCTGCTTAAACAGCGGGATTTTGTAGCAAAAGGTGCTGCCCTCGCCGAGCTTCGAGCTGACGCTTTTTGCGATTCCGTAGCGCTTGCAAATTTTATCGATTATGTTTAGCCCGAGGCCGAATCCGCCAAGAGCCGCGTTTTCGCGCGAGTATCTATCCCAGATCGCGCTCGTATCCTTTATGCCGATGCCGAAGTCCTGCACGCTAAAGACCGCTATGCTCACCCCTTTTTCTAGCCCGATGATGATCTTGCCGCCTGGGCGCGAGTATTTTATGGCGTTGCTTAGGGTGTTGTCGATGAGGCGCATAAGCGAGGTCTCGTCCATAAAAACGCTCACGTCGGACGCTATTCGCGATTGTAGGCTTATGTTTTTGCTTTTTGCGACCAGATAGATGAAATTTATCCTAGCGCCCAAAAACTCGCTCATATCGATGCGGCGGCTTTTGAAGCTCATCTTGCCGCTTTTGATGAAGTACTCCACGTCCTCGTAAGTAATTACCATCTGCTTAAGCGCGGATTTTATGCGCGCGGTGTGTTTGTCGCGCAGCCCAAGCATCTCGGTGTTGATGAGCGCGACGCCCAGAGGGGTCTTTAGCTCGTGCATCGCGTCGTTGAAAAACGCCTTGATGAGGTTGCTTTGCTGCGCGTAGAAATTTTTTATGATTTTGTAGTTAAACAGCGCGATGATGAGCGCTACGAAAATCGTGATAAAGATCGTGGAGATCGCGATAAATTCTATCTTTGCGTAGCTTATCTTTTTTGAGATGACGAAAAAATGCAGCTTGCCCTCATGCAGAAAGTGGCGCTTAAAAAATACCCGTCCGCCGAATTTCAGCGTGATAAACGCAAAATCCGGCGGCTGGACGCTTAGGTTTGATCTTAAAATTTCGCCGTTTGCGTTTAGGATCGCGTAGTCGTAGATTAGCTCGTCTTTTAGATTCAGATCCGCGCCGGCTAGGGCTTCGCCGCTTTTTTGTATCAGCTCGGCGACGTCGGCGCTCTCCTCGATTTTGGAATTTAAATAGATGATATAAAGACTCTCGCTTATAAAGGCGCCGATGATGAAAATCGCGCTAAAAAGCGTAAATTTAAACCCTTTAAGCATTGATCTTATATCCGAGTCCGCGGCTGGAGAGGATGAAGTCGTTGCTCGTTTTGGCGCGGAGGTTGCTGATATGCACGCGCACATCGACGCTGCCCGCTTCGCCGTCCCATACGTCGGCGATGAGTTCATCGACGCTTACGAATCTTTTGATATTGGCGAGCAGAAATTCTATGATTTTGATCTCTTTGGCGCTTAGCGATATCTCTTCGTCCGCGCGTTTTAAAATTTTTAAATTTGCGAAGTAGTGAAATTTATCCGCGATCTTGACGGCGCCCTTTTCGTCGCCGAAATACTTTCGCATCAGCTCGCTTACTCTAAATTTAAGCTCGGCTAGGTGGAAGGGCTTTTTTAGATATTCGTTGCAACCAAGCTCGTAGCATTGGCTCAAATCATCGATGTCGCCGAGCGAGGTCATCATCATTACGGGAGTGCTAAGACCGAGGTTTCGCGCGTATCTCAGCACCTCTTCGCCCGAAACCTCCGGCACCTTGATGTCTAAAATCAGCAAATGGTATGCATTCGCGGCGATCTTATCGCAGGCTGCGTCGCCGCTTTCGCATTCGTCCACCTCGTAGCCGAGCTCCGTAAGATACTCGCTTACGCTGCTTCTGTATTCAAAATCGTCTTCTAAAAGTAAAATTTTCAAACCCGTTCCCTAAATCGGGAGCGAGACTACGCTCCCGTGCAAATTTGCCCCGCATATACGATGTAGTAGCGAAGCAGAATGACGCCGCAAAGCACGACGAAAGAATTTAAAACTATAAACGCAGGCTTGTAGGCGTGGTTTTTCAGCGCCGTAAAGGCGATGATGATCGGAGCGATGAGCCCCGTGCCTAAAACGCCGATCCAGAAAATTTTGCCGTAAACCTCATGCGTCAAAGCCTGCTGTGCCGCAAGCGCGCTCGTGCCGCCCTCGAAATACATCCCGACAAATAGAATGAACAAAAGCGGAATCTCAAAGAGTATCGCGCGCAGATCAAGCACCAAAAGGTATTTTATGCTATCTTTGTTTAACGAGCCTTTAAAAAACAGAAGTCCCACTAAAATGCTCGCCGCGATGCCGCTGGAAAAGCCCGATAGCAAAAATAAAATCGGCAGCACCGGAGTATTCCAAAGCGGAATTTTCATCACCGCGCTTAGTAAAAAGCCCGTATATGCGCCCACGCAAAGAGCAAGGATAAATAAAACCCGCTCGAAGAATTTGGAAGCTTTGGCAAACGAGCTTAGTAAATTTACGATAGGTCGCAGAAAGGCGAGCAGTTTAAATTTACAAATTTCCTCGCCGAAGACGCATAGCGCAAATACAAAGCTAAGCGGCACGTAGATTAAAAGCGCCGCCACGCCGAGGCTCATCACCGAGCCGAAGTTAAATTTGATCAGCAAAAGATAAAAGCTAAATGGCTTGCCAAGATCAAAGATCAAAAGCAAAAGCCCCGCGCAGATCGTGATCGGCGCCGTGATCGCGCCCGCTCTAATCATCGCGTCCCAGATGGAATTTTGCTCGCTTTCGTGGCGGTTCCATTTGACTAAAAGCGCCACCATCGTCGCTCCCGCGCTAAGACCCGCCAAAAATAGATAAATCGCAATCGGCCAAGGCCAGTAAATTTCAGAGTATTGGCTCATATCGCCCCACATATTATTCATAGCGTCCTCCTTTTTTGTTTTTGATATTCGCTAGGCGCGGTTTGGTGTTTAGATACGCTTTCGGATATTCTACGCTCGTTTTGGCTAGCAGCTTGTTTACCCCAGAGCCCGCGTCGTTTACGTCGCCGAAAACTAAAGCGTCGGTCGGACACACGCTTACGCAAGCAGGCTGCAAGCCTTTGCTGGTGCGGTTCGTGTAGCAAAAGGTGCATTTGCCGATAGCGTGCGTGATAGGATCGACAAATCTAGCGTCGTAAGGACAGGCCAGGATGCAGTATTTGCAGCTGACGCAAAGCCTCTCGTCTATGAGCGTTACGCCGTCTTTGGTTTTAAAGCTCGCTCCCGTAGGGCAGACGTCCACGCAGGGGCTATCCTCGCACATAACGCAGCTGGCGCGCGAATAATCGAGCTTTAAATTTGGAAAAACGCCGCTTGTTTTGCCGTGCACTTGCAGCCTATAAACGCCGCTCGGCACGCCGTTTTCGTTCCTGCACGCAACCGAACAGGCTTGGCAACCTATACATAAATTTTCGTCGTGAATCATTATGAGTTTTTTCATAACCGCCCCTTTCAAATTTTAACTATATCGACGCCGACGTTGGTTACCATCGTGCTTACCACAGGACCCGCAGCGGGATCGAGAAGGACGCTTTGGTTGGTGCCTACGCCGTTCGTGCGCTTTAGCCCGGGGCTTACGTGCCCAAAGCCGTGGTATAAAAATAGGCAATCGTCCCTGATGCCTTGCGTGACGAAAATTTTAGCCTTTTGCTCGCCGAATTTATTTTTGAGCTTCACGATATCGCCCGTCTTTAGCCCTTCCGCTTTTGCGGAAGCCGGGCTGATCCAAACCGGCGATTCGCTCATCATATCGTTTAAAATTTTGACATTTTGAGTGTGGCCGTTGGTGTGAAGCGCGGTCTTGCCGCTCATGAGGCAGTATTTGTGTCCGCCGAATACGTCCATACCCTCGGTATTTAAGCAGCCGTATCCTGCGAAAAGCTCCTCCACTTTCGGCGCGAAAAGCTCGATCTTGCCGCTCGGGGTTTTAAATTTCATCTGCGAGCTCATCTCGCCGTTTTCGTCCACGAACTCCGCCGCGGCAGGATATTTATCGATAAATTTAGCCACGAGCTTCGGCTCTCGGTAGTATAGCTTCGGCACCTTGTAGCTTACGTAGCCGTTTTTGATTAAATTTGCGATTAGCTCGGCGTTGCCTTTGGCTTGCTGCATGCGGTATTCGTCGATGTTGTTCCAGGTATAATCTTTATCGATCTTCATCACCCTCGCAAGCTCTCTAAAAATTTCATAGCCGCACTTCGTATCGCCCACCGGCTCGACGGCTTTGTTTCGCATCACAAATCCCGGCGCGGTGCCGCCTTTGTTTTGAATCGACTCGTCGCGCTCCAAATATGTGGATTCGGGCAAGATCACGTCGGCTAAGCACGCGAAGTCGCTCATATACACGTCGATTGCGAGCACGAAGTCTAGCTTTTTGATCGCCTCTACGCTCTTATCCACGCCCGCAACGTTGATGAGGTGGTTAAAGCGCGTGCTAACCCAGCCTTTTACGGGGTAAGGCTTTTCGCTTAAAATCGTAGGCGCGATCTGCATCAAAACGCCGTGTTTGCGCGGCACGAAGAAATTTTCGCTACCTTCCTCGCCGCAGCCGTCGATGCGCGCGGTCTTTGGAATTTTAAAGCCTTTATCCGGGTTCGAGATGGTAGGGAATAGATCCTCTTTGCAAAGCGCGTTGAAGGTTTTGGAGTCTTTAGAGAAGTAAATTCCGCCCTTTTTCTCGACGTTTCCCATCAGCGCGTTTGCGATCGCGATGGCGCGCGTGCGGACGTATTCGGCTTTGGCGGTCGTGGTTTTATGACCCCAATCGATTACGACGGCTGGAGCCGCGGCGTAAATTTCATTTGCGATGCGCTCAACCTTGTCTGCCTTGATGCCCGTGATGCCCTCTTGCCAAAGCGGCGTCGTATCCTTCACGGACTGCCTTAGCTCCTCTAGCCCCACGGCGTATTGTTCGATAAATTTTTTGTCGTATTTGTTATCGCGCAGCCAGACGTGAATCAGCGCCATCAAAAACGCCGCGTCGGTTCCCGGCTTTATCGGCAGCCACTCGTCGGCTTTGGAAGCTACGACGCTAAAGCGCGGATCAAGCACCAAAAGCTTTACGTCCTCTCTACTTGCGGCTTTTGCGAGCTTTTTGGTTTTTGAGATGTCGATGCCCTCAAAGAGATTGTGGCCGAAATTTACGATGTATTTTGCGTCGCCGTAGTCTCTTTGCATATTGGTGCCGAAGGTGTGCGGCACGGCGATATTGTAGGTGACCGGACAACAGGACCAGTGCGAGTAGATGTTCGGGCTGCCGTAGGCACAGGCGAAATTCATCATCTGTGTGTGGTGCTCGCCCGTTTTAGAGGTGAAAACTACGCTTTGCGGGCCATATTTTTGCGAAATCTCGCTTAGCTTCTGCGCGCAAATTTTAAGCGCCTCGTCCCAGCTCGCCTCTTTAAATTTGCCCTCGCCGCGCTCGCCTACGCGAATGAGCGGCTTAATGAGCCTTTGATCGTCGTAGAGCTGATTGATACCCGCTCCGCCGCGAGCGCAGACCGAGGTTTTGTTTGCAAACCTGTGATTGCCCTCGATTAAAGCGCCGCGGCCGTCTTTGACGGTCACTTCGATAGGACAGCGCGAGGAGCACATCTCGCAGACGCTGGCGACTTTCTTTTCCGTCCCGCCGGTGACCGCGCTAGCGTTTAAATTTAGATTTAGCGTCGCTAGCGTACCGATTGCGGCGGTGCTTTTTAAGAAATTTCGTCTATTCATAAAAACTCCTTACCTTTAAATTTCGGTAGGAATTCTAAGGCTTCATCGTAAAAATAAGGTTAATTTTGATAATGCAGCTTTTGGCTTAGACTTTATCTCGAAAGATAAAATGCGTCCTGCGCCGTATTTTAAAGCCATAAAATAGCGCCAGCAGTAGCAAAATGCTAATTGCGCCGCAGATCGCAAGGGCTACGCGAGCGCCCAGTAGCTCGGTAAAAAAGCCCGATATGAGCGCTCCAAATGGCGTACTACCTATTAAAAATAGCGCGTATAAGCTAAGCACGCGCCCGCGAAATTCGTTGCTTACGTGCATTTGCACGGTGGAGTTGATGCTTGAGTTTGTGATTACGAAAAGAAATCCAGTTACGGCAAGCCCTGCCGCAGCCCATGCGAAGGAATTCGCAGCCCCAGTAAGAGCTAAGCTCACCCCCATAGCGATCGCGCACGATCTGATTTTGCGGATGCCAAGTTTATCAAAAACCGCTACGAAAAGCGCGCCGCAAAAGGCCCCCGCGCCCAGAGCCGACATCAAATATCCAAAGCTTCGCTCATCCGCGCCCAGGCTAAGCTTAACAAGCGCCGAGATTG
>ERZ772960.1897-NODE-1897-length-15906-cov-12.235506_pt1 | contig 15906 bp, 15 predicted proteins | sample MGYA00580678_ERZ772960 | MGnify/ENA primary metagenome ERZ772960 (study PRJEB29015, sample SAMEA2737930) | human oral metagenome | biome: human oral; feature: human-associated habitat; material: dental | place: China | collected 2059 ... | reverse complement strand
TGCTCTTCATGAAGCTCTATGCTTTCGGCAAGTGTACGGGGATAACGTTCGTTGACAGCACAATGATCCCCGTATGCCACAACGTAAGAAGGTATTTCAACAAGGTTTTTTCGGGTCTTGCCAAGAACGGAAAAGGGACTATGGGCTGGTGTCATGGCTTCAAACTTCACCTACTTTGCAATGATTCGGGGGAGGTAATAACATTCTGTCTTACGGGGGCCAACGTGGATGACAAGGGTAATAGGGGGTGGAATGTCTTTGCAAAGGTGCTCTATGGGAAGGTCTTTGCTGACAGAGGATATATCAAGCAAGAACTCTTCGAAAGTCTATTCAGTCAAGGTATTCTTGGCTCGTTCATGGCTTGAAAGCTAAAATGAAGAACAAGCTGATGCCGATGTGGGATAAGATAATGTTAAGAAAACGCTATATCATCGAGTGCATCAATGAACTTTTGAAGAACAAAGCCAACCTCGTACACTCGCGACATCGCTCAATACACAACTTCATTATGAACCGATGTTCTGCCCTAACTGCCTATTGCTTTTTTGACAATAAACTTGAGGCTCTACCTGTTTATGTCGAAAAATCAAAGCAGTTAGAACTATTTACATTCTAAGCTTATTAAGCTTATCCCGAACTCGAGTAATTTTTGAAGTCAAGCTAATTGATAACCCCAAGAATATGCTTTACAAAATAGTGATGAGATTTTTATTTTATATTTTTCCAATACCATTCAATTGTTTTCTCAAGACCTTGCGTAAAATTACATACTGGTTTATATCCTAACAATCTACCAGCCTTCTCAATACAAGCCAAAGAGTGTTTGATATCACCTTTACGACGTGACCCAAATATTGGTTCTATCTTTAATATAGATGGATCATATCGCATTAGTATCTTTGAAATTAACTTTTCCATCTCCAATACTGAAATATTTTCTCCTCCAGCTCCATTATATATTTGGTTGAGAGCTTCTGAGCTTTCTGTTTCTAATGCAAGCATATTTATGTGAATAATATTATCTATATGAGTAAAATCACGACTATTATTACCATCACCATAAATAATTGGAGATTCACGATTTTTCAATTTCTTAATAAAGAGAGGTATTACTGCAGCATAAGTACTATCAGGGTCTTGATGCTTACCAAACACATTAAAATAACGTATACCGATATATTTCATGCCATAGGTGATAGAAAACACATGTGCGTAAAGTTCGTCAACATATTTGGTCAAAGCATACGGGGACAATGGCTTGCCTATCTTATCTTCTATTTTGGGGAGTGTTTTATTATCCCCATAAGTGGAACTACTGGCTGCAAAGATAAATCTATCGACACCAGCCTCATTTGTAGCGACAAGCATATTTAGAAATCCTCCGATATTAACAGAATTTGTTGTGATAGGATCATCAATGCTTCGAGGAATACTACCCAAAGCAGCCTCGTGGAGTACAGCATCAACATTTTTAACGGCTTTTCTGCAAGTCTCAAGATCTCTAATATCACCTTCTATTAATTCAAATTGGCCTTCGTGATAATCTATGAGTTTTTGGATGTTTGAGAGATGTCCGGTCGAGAAATTATCTAGACAAGTGACATGATAATCTCTTTTAATGAGTTCTTCGCATAGATTTGAACCTATAAATCCAGCACCACCAGTTACTAATATTTTTTTCATACCTTTGATTTTAATAATATATTTTCTATGATTATATCCTTTTCTCCTAAAGAGATACAATTAAAGCCTTCTTGACCATGTATAACTTCAAATCTCGGACCTTTAGCACTGAACGCATATCCTATACTTGAAGCGGTGCTATAAATAATATTCTTATCCTTCTTTACCGAAAAGTCGTGAACATGCCCCGAAAGAACTAATTTAACATTCTCATGTTGACTGAGCATTTCCCTAAATGTTTCACGATCTTTGAGAATTTTATTATCTTGCCATCCGCCAATCTCTAATGGAGGATGATGTAACACTATTATTGTCGGCTCTGGATTCTTTGATAATTGCTCGTTCAATTCTTTTCTTATCTTTTTCATAACCATGCCCCTTGAGCAATTCATACTCGGATTATCTGCATCCATTATAACAGAATTAATTAGATAAACTCTCCAATTTCCTATTTTTATTTGACCACCTATACGGCAGAACTTTGGCTTAAATGTGGTTGATAAGACACTGAGATTGTCATGATTACCTGCACACCAATAGGTTGGTATATTTAATTCCGCAAATACTTGATCTGCATATATATATGAATCTATATTTCCATCGTTAGATATATCTCCAGATACGATAATAGCATGAATATCTCGCATCTTTTTTATTTGCCCTACTGCAATGAGAAATTTTCTCCTACAGTCCTCTCCCCATAAAAGTTCACCATTTGCAGGAAGATGTAAATCTGACATGTGTATAATTCTCATTTTACTATGTTTTTATGTTGCCGATAAATGTTCTATATCATTAATTATCAAACGTTTTGCATTTCCTATACCATTTAGATCAAGTTTTAATTTATCCTTAGATGAGATGCTTAATGTTTTACAGAAGATTAAATCCGCCATTGATTCAAGAGATGTTATTTCTGTAATGGGATAGTATTCTCCAAAATCCCTGATATTTTGAGTCTGTTCTTCTTCAACTGCATAGTCCATAACAGAATAAGCAAATATATTCTTGCCTTTTCCTTGCATTGATTCTACCAAGGAGTTATATCCTCCTGAACATATTATACAGTCTGCAGAAGCATGAAGCAAATATAAATCTTTCAAACTCCTATGGACTGTTACATTTTCTTTTGTAAAAATCAAATTGACTATTCGTCCATGGGATTTGTGAGTAATAACTTATGATAATATCTATCTTCCAATCCGCAAACCTTTTGTCTTTGGCCATTTCAATGCATTTCATAGAAAACTCTAGACCTATTCTTCCTCCATCAGCCGAACATACCATCCATTTTTGTGTGGGGTTTGTTAGATATGCCGAACGCATTGCTATTATCTGTTTTGTTGATACAGGATACGTGACGCAACCAATATATACAATCATATTGAGACCTCTGCAAAACCACATATAGATAGCGAAATCGTAAATATAACTCATTGATTATCAATAGTAGCTTTTGGGTGTAAAAAGACTTTTGCAGAGGTCTCATATTGGTAATATTTTTAGGAAGCCAAGAGTATTCTTCTAATGGTGTAATAATAAGATCACTTACTAATAATATTCTATGATAGTATCTCTTAAGAATAGGTATGTTTCTATTTGAGAATACATCTTCATGAGTAAGTCTATCTCCGCCTATGTTACTTCTGAGTACAAAATATTTAAGGCAGTTATAGCCTGTAATTATTTTTGTGAGTTCGCATCGTTTTCCAAGAGGTAGATAATCCATAATGAATACATCAGGTGTAAAATGAAGAATCAATTTCTCAAGTATCTTTATTCTAACTTCGTTTGCTTGTTCATAGGTATAACACTTCTTTTCTCGTAACTCTTTGAAATTTGGAAGAAGATAGTAGTGAACCCCTACAGGTATAATATCTGGCACAGCCTTATGACTATATACAACCATCACCTGACATTCTTTGGATAGTCCCCATGCAATTTTTATCAATCTCATGAGGTGGCCAAGCCCAGTGCCATCATATGCAAATAGCAACACTTTAATCATATTTGTACTATAAATTTAAGATTTCTTGTATTGCTTGGTGATTTCCAGGGATAAATACTTCTCTTTGATAATTAATACTTGCCATCTTTTTAATCAGTTCTGCCAGTTTATTTGGTTTAATGTTAAGAGAAACCGGTTTGATATTATATGTTGCTAAAGCTTCCATATTCTGCCTCTGTTCAAGTCTTCTATATTGACAACCAGACAAAAAAGATAATGCAGGTATACCCAAATATGCCAATTCGCTTAGAGTATTCCTTCCGGATCTTGTAATAATGAGTCCTGCTTTTGAATAATATTCTTGAATATCAAGTATTCTACCATGGAGTATAATGTTTTCCTTGTGCTTTAATTTATTGAGCTCGTCATAAATATTTTTCGATGAACAAACGATATGCATTTTGTATTCATTTAAAAACTCAGATGCTCCTATACACAGTTTGGCTATTTGAATTGTTGACTCTGAAAAGGAGGATCCAACATTAACAGTACCTCCACCCAAAATACAAAATATATTATTTGTATCATTGGTGTAAATATTAAGAATTTCTCTCCTTAGAATAGTACTTACTGATATTAGCTTCTTATAGCCTCCAATATGAGAAACACCTCTTAGGCCATGAACTATAGCCAAGTCGGAAAGAGAATACATGGCATTGAAGTAGCGCATAGCTTCCTGATCATTCTGTTCATTATCAACATCTGCAGGATTCAGCAATACTACAATTTTTAGTTTAGGATATGAGATTCTTAATGCCTGAATTATCAATGGTTCACCATCTATAATTACAATATCAGGTAGGAAACTGTGCATTTTTTTATGGATATATGCTCCCATAACATTCGTGGGAAGTAAACCAATAGAGCAATAGTCCATTGGTTCCACCTCATGTAAGTTCTCATATCCTTTTAGTTCAAGATAACAATTACCCTGAAGATAGGAAATAATGTCAATACAGTAACCATACTCGTCCCTTAGTGTTTCAAGAAGTGAAACGCCAGAAATGACACGTCCTAATCCTGGAAAGCCTCTAAATATTCCTAATATCTTTTTCATTACTGATTTAGCATTTTATAGATTTCTGTAATAGAATATCTCTTTAGTTGGTGTTTGTCGACGACCATTGATGTTCCTCCTTGATCAACGGTGAATGCGTATTCATAATATTTTTCAACACAATGGCGAATAAACTTATTGTAGGCACCATAAGGATAAGCATATGTATTACAATATCCAACTAATTGATTAAGTGTTTGCTTTGACTCAAACAATTCATATTCAATCTCAGCATCATTTAGTTTGAGAAGATTCTTATGAAGTACTCCATGTGATGCAATCTCCCATCCTTCTTTTGCAAGAAGAAAAATGTCATTTATATCAAGATGCTCACGTAAAGTTGCATCCTTGTTGTTCCAAGAGTTATCTTTCCCTATGAGGCCCGTGCAGACAAAGACAGTTGCAGTGAATCTTTGTTTCTTTAATATTTCTAACGCATCACGAGTTAAGCTCTTATAACCATCATCAAATGTACATACAATCCACTTTTTCCTATCTTCTTTTCTTTTTGTTAAATAATTCTGCATGGAACATATACCATAACCTTTCCCTACAACATATTCAACGAAATTTCGGAAAACATTTATTGGTGTGGTAATACTGTCATGAATGTTTCCCATGACATCATGAAGACCAACACATACAATATTCTCAATATCCAAATCCCTTTGGGGAGATTTGCTATACGACATCAATCCAAGCCACTCTTGTACTATATGTTCCTTAGCACAGTTGTTTTTGAGAAGACCTATTGCCTCTTGATAACGCTCGGCCAAGTTAGGCATGCAGCATAGTTCCTTCAAATTATTCGCCATTACTTCAGGATCGAAATTCTCAAAAAAGAATTCCTTGAATTGCTCCTGTAATGTTTCAGCGATAAATCCTGTTTTGCTACTGATAAATCCAGTACCACATTGAAGACTTTCACCAATTGCATTTGGATGCCCTTCGCACACAGAAGCTTGAATGTAGAAATCCCAATCTCTCATTATTTCTCTCAGAATCTCACGCGGTTGATAACCTAAAAATCTTACATTTTTTTCTATATTATATGCCTTAACTTCATTCTGATAGTTTTCTAGCAAATCACCATCAATTTCTCCAACTAAATCCAGATAAATCTCTGCTTTCGAAATTTCCTTAAATTTTTTAAGCATAATGATAAGATTACCTATACCTTTTTTCTCATTTAAATGAGAAGCGGCCGTCCCTACATTAATCGTACTACTTAGATTGTTAAAATTGGATTTTACAAAATCAACATCGTACTCATTGGGGATAACAATTGTTTTTCCATTCGCTATTGGGCAAAGACTTATTACATTACGAATCATTTCATTTGAAAGGCATACTATCTTACTTGCTCTTACTATAGATTCTCTGAGATACCAATTATCATCAACAGACCATTTGACAATATTTATATCACTACCACGAAGAACTAATATAAATCGTTTACATAAATTCTCTGCAAGCATTGCACTGTAATAGCCATTAAATCTTCCACCAAAGGCAATAATTACATCAACATTCTTATAGGCTAAGCTGTCCTGCTTAAGCTTGTATTCCTTTCGGACACCATTCTCTGTATTCTGATTTATTCCACCTTTTACAGTATATATTGGATTTTCTGTGGAAGACAGAACTTTCACGTTATGCTCCTTCTTCAGAATATCTACAACTCGCGTGCAAGCCAGCGCCATACCTCCTCCATCGAGTCCTATTTCAGTTGTAATAATAAGTATATTCATTTCTTCTCAATCAAGTATAATGTCTTACTTTTCTTGCTTTGGGGATATTTATATGTCTGCCATGATTGTATTAAACAGTTGGGGAACATTCCTTCCACGTCCTTACGTGACAAGCGAAGGTACTCTGGAAAAACTTTATCTTCGATTATATATGAACTATCTATAACTTCCATTATAAAATATTGGGGACATCCAGCATGTTTATAATAATCCTTCAATATTTTTTTATAGCCGACTCTAGTGTTTACAAGTTCATCGTATACGCAATTAACTAATACGAGCACATCGCATTCCGCATGGCAGCTTGCAGGATATTCTCCTTGAGAAATAACATCTTCTCTTCCAAACAAATCACTCAATCGCCGTCTAGCATTGATAACTAATAATGGGTCCTTTTCATAAGATGTTACTTTTGTAAATCCAAGTTGACAAAAGATTGTAGTCACATCACCTTGACCACAGCCTATTTCAATGACTCTCTTATTAGAGGGTATTTTGCTCATAATTCTATATGTAATTTGCCAGTATTTAGGAAATGGTGTCACGCAATACTGCTCACTCCATGGAGCGAGTTCTATGTCAGCGAGATGGGCTACATTGTACTTCTTGAGCAGTTCTTCAAGTTCTTCCATGCTTCTCTAAATTGTTGTTTGATACTTTCTTTTCCTTTTATCAAATCTAACCTTTTTGTTCCTAAAGGATGCTGAATACATGGTTGCAGACTCATGTCCGGTAAAATTCTAATTTCTGAGTAATTTCGACATCTAATCATATCATGAGTTAAACATGGAGAATCAATGTATAGTACTGAGACTTGCTTATCTCCTTTTTTAAGCAACCACCTAATAGCACCTGTCCCCTTATCATTACAACTAACAGCATATTCTTTAAGTATTGGGAATACAAAATTCTTGAAATCACTGCTTTTAGGGAGACCTATCTGAGGTAATAATTTTAGAGGAAGTTCTTCTTGGAGAGCAAACTCAACCATGTGTCTAACATCTGCTACCAAATCATTTTGTATAACACAGTTTAATCCAACTTCCAATCCAGCATTACGAATCATTCGAATATTAGTTATAATCTTATCTATAAAACCATTTCCAGTACTTCGATGAAATTTCTCAGCTTCTGTATAAGGGAATTGTATATTAAATTTTAAAGGAATACCCACTAACTGCTGAACTTGTTCTTTTGTTATAAGGGACAGGTTAGAGGCACAAGAAATTTCCCATTCTGCTTCTCTATATGCATATCTAATCATTTCAACGAGCTTTTTGTCAAGAAAGGGTTCACCCCCACTAAAACAGATTTCATGTATACCCTCATCTTTTACAGCATCAATAAGGATTTTGAATTTATCAAAGTCCATTGTCTTGATGCTTTTATGAGAAGACTGTCCTTCATTATGACAAAAGGGACACTGATAGTTACAGCTATTAGTGACCAATATTCTCAATTTATCCCAATATATCGTATTGCTCATGTCAAAAAAATCTTTGCGTTATAGTATTGTTCTAAAACCTCCATTTTTTCACCTTGAAGGTCTCTTCCTTCTGAGTTATACATTTCTTCAGGAAGGAACATGACATCATTCCTCTTAGGATGAAATTGCTCTATTATATCACCATGATTCAGAAGTCCTGCAACAGTAACAGATCCACCATAAAGATGGTTCTTTACAAGGTTCGTTTGAATATTAGGATAATCTTTAAATGCTTTGGTAAAATAATTGTATCCAGAAACTGGACATATAAGATTAACAAAAACATCCTTAGGTAATTGCGAAATAATTATTTTCTGCCTTGTAACATGTTCTTCGGCTTCTATAAAATATTCATTATTTCCTCCTCTAAAACAGTCTTTCAGTTCAGGCACAGTAAACACAACTTTGGGATAATTTATAGATAACCACTCAATGCATTTTTCATAGCCATCAATGCTGGATTGTGATAACACTTTAAGTCGTTGTTGTGATGTTGAAGTATGTTCTATTCGACGAACCAGTATTTGCTTAGCTTTTTGGTCAATCCCTATACTGTATAGTAGTTCCAAGTCCCTTTTCAACTCATCAAGATTACCTGTGAACATCAATGTACATTTGTTAATTGGTCCATTCTTTAATAAAAACATAGTTCGCTCACGTGCAGACCTTGGTACAATAGCTTCCCTCTGTTCCTGCATGGTGATTAAAGATAAGTCAATACCATAATTGAAGATACTGTTTAAGTAATCCACTTTATCTTCATCGATATACGCCCCAGTTGTTACAGTTGTTATTTTTTTTTCAGGGAAATACTCTGATGCAATTTTTATGAATTTATATATTTTTGGATGGAGGAAAGGATCTGTATGCGGCGCAACCAATACACCTGCTCCAAGACGAACATAATTTACTTTTGGATTGATATACTCAAATCCCCTCAGCAAATCCTCTTCGTCTATTTGCGGAATTCGCGGATAGTGCCCAAGATATGAATCTGTATGAACCTTACAGAAAACACATCCCACACCACAATATTGACTACTAATTGGTATATTCCCAAATGTTGCAATCTCTATGGAGAATGCCTCAAACTGCTCTTTATTTAATATCATAATAATCTAATAAATATCGTAATCTTGAAAATCATTGCAACAAGCGCATATAGAAATGCGTTTTCCTTCAAGAAGAAAAAGTTTTATCTTCTCCATTTCTGGATTATTCCAACAGTCCAAGAGATTATCTGTCATGATATTCCCAAAACAAGTATCATACATAAAGTCGTTACAACAAAGTAAAACATTTCCGGAATATCCTATAGTTATCTTACGAAAAGGATAGTTGCAAAAACCAAAATCACTGGGATTAAACTCTTGTGGTATGTTACCTGCATAGTTTGGTAAAACTTCATCCGTTCTCCTTTTTTGAAATGATACTTTAGGGTTATTATTATACGCCTTGTATATCGGATCAACAAAAGAAGACCATTTGTCAGGATAGGTATCTCTATCACCTCTATAATCATTTATATTAATATTGTCTAATCCCATTTCAAAGAGACGATCCAGTTTATCGATTGTTAATAGAATACCATTGGTGGTCATATCAAGAAAGAAACGGGGTGACTTTTGTCGGGCATATACTATCATATCTTCCAGCCTCTCTTCTAATAAAGGCTCGTTAGATAGCATCAATGCAACTCTCCCGTTATAGTTCATTTCTACAAGTTGATCAATGATGCGCTTATAGCAATCCCATGACATAATTCCTAATGGCTTTTTACAGAAAGAATGAGGACAGAATTTACAAGAATTGTTACAGTCCGTACGTGTTTCTATCAATACTTGACGAAACATAGGGAAATGTTCGTGCAGCACATAGTATTTCTTGAGTCGAGTTACATCTTTTTCGTGTAAGTGATGACTTCTTACAGATTGATTATCCTTCTGCAGTATCATAATAGTTGGTCAATTTTATAGATTATACTACAATTGCGTAATTCTGTATGTAATAATATGTCATTAAAGATATCATGATGCACAGCTTCAAGAACAGCATGGTATCTTATTTTAACTAATTCGTCTATAGTAGTCATTTTTACTTTATACAGATACTCAACTTCATTTTTATCTACCACAGGATCATATATATACACTTGACAACCACGATTCTCTAATTCATAAACAAGATCTGCAACCTTTGTATTTCTAATGTCTCCACAATTTTTCTTGTATGAGAATCCAAGAATAAGAATTACAGGTTTTGTATCACACTTGTCAGTAGTGTTTATTTTATTAACCAAACGTCTTGCAACCTTTGACGCCATATTTTCATTAATATTTCTTGCTTGTGTGACCAAAGGAAGAGATATTCCTAAATCATTAGCTTTCTTAAGTAAATAATATGAATCTACACCTATGCAATGACCACCCACGAGTCCTGGGTAAACTTTCGCAAAGTTCCATTTTGTAGAAGCTGCCTTTATGACATCATGAATGCTTATTCCTATTTTAGAGCAGAAATCAGCATATTCGTTAGCGAAAGCAATCAAAATGTCCCGTTGTGTATTTTCCATAAGCTTTGCAGCTTCCGCAACCTTGATACTTGTGGCTTTTTCGACAATTAAATTAGGAATAGACTCATAAATTTTTGCTATTTTTTCAGTTGTCATGTCATCGCATCCTGCTACCACCTTTATTGTATTAGTTATAGTATGTTCTAAATCGCCAACATTCATTCGTTCTGGAGAATACCCAAAACGAAAATCAAATATAGACTTAAGTTCTGATAATGACTCTATAATAGGAATACACACATCTTCTGTCATACTTGGATACACAGTTGATTCAAATATGATTAAATCTCCTTTATTAATGACAGATGCAACAGTCTTACAAGCATCTATCAAGCATGATATATCTGGCTTGTTATTTTTATCAGTTGGCGTTGGAACAGTAATGATATATATATTCGCTGATTGGATATCACCTATTTCTGTAGTAACGATATTAGTTTTACCAGCCAAAACAAGTTCATGTTTGACTTGCATAACCCTCGATTTTGATATATCATAACCAATGACTGAATTTTTATCGTTAGTTTCCAACGCTTTGAGGAGCGGAAAACCAACGTATCCTATTCCTATAATTGCTATTCGATTATGCATTTTTATTAAATCAAAATAATTTACTCTACTAAACTTATTATTAAATAATCATATAAGGATTTTGAAGCAAATCTTATGCATTAACATTAAAGCGTAGAGATATGACTCTTTCCTCAGAAATATTAAGTTCGTTTTTCATTGTCTGATATATTTGTTTGGAAGAATGAATGATACTTGGTGTTGCCAACATTCAAGATAAAGAGATTACATTTAGCCCTTGTCAGAGCAGTATAAATAAGAGCTGGAATATTTTCTCTTTCGTGAATATAATAGCCATCATGCTTATCATTGACAGACATTTCTGGCTGTAATATAAGGATAACCGATTCGGATTCCCATCCTTTGAAGCTATGTATGGTTGACATTTTCATGTCATCTGTATCTGTCGTGAAATGCGTTTTCGCAGCACGGCGTATCTCTTTCAAATCTTTTTGAAAAAAGCTGGGATTCGTTTGTGCACGTCTAAGATTTTCATATTCTTCGGCAGTTTCAAAATTTGTCATGCACTTTCTGCCTGTGGTCGTATAAACCTTTTCTATATCTCTAAGCATATTGATAGACTCGGCCATAACAACTACGTTTCGTGTATTGAGATTATATTCTTGCAAAATCCATCTTATATTTTGACATAATTGAGAAGCATTAGTATCAGCCGAAACATTCCAATACTTCAACCAATAAGTTTCAAAAACCAATTCATTCTGAATATTTATGGATGGGATACTACTATCAACGAATGCTTTCACAAACTTATGTGAGAGAGAAGCAATCTCAGCATTGATAATACGCATAGAAAGTCTTTCGCTCATCTCATTCCATCTACCTAAGAATGTAGGTATTAAGGGCATTTTTGTTTCGGGCTCCATCTGCCTATCATATATATTCTGCTCTCCATCCCCAAAGACAGAAACAGTTCCATCTGGTGTCAAAAAGTACGTGATGATAGAAGTCAGCCATTCAGTCTTGAAATCCTGCACCTCGTCAATGATGATAGTCTTATATCTTTTTATCTTCTCTGCACACGAAGCAAAATAATTAGGGTCATCAAAATCTGAAAGATTAAACATTCTGCCAGAGTATCTATTTGCCATAGAGACAAAAAACTGATGATAGTTTGCTATTTCGAACTTAGATGTAGAAAAATCAGCTGGCACCTGATTTATTCTCATTCTGACATATTGAATCAAAGATATATTAAAGGTCAGTATTAAGACTTTATCTCCTGTCTGCAAATGTTTTTCAACAGCTCTATTAGCGACTGTTTGTGTTTTACCGCATCCTGCCACGCCCTTTACGCGAAGGCGGTTGTTATCACTCCTCACGATGCTTTTTTGTCTGTCAGTAAGGCGGAAGTTAGTATCACCTTCTGTATAAGGATGCCAATGTCCAACGATTATCTTGACTAATTCTTCAATGTAATCATATCGCAGGCCCTTAGCGTGAGTCTTTTCAAAGACATCATAAAAATTATTTGACGGGAATAATTTAATGAGGAACTCATAGCCACGGACAGCACTTGGAGTATTTTCTATTATATCTTCAATTTTATCTGCAACTTCCTTTTCACTCGCATCAGGGAAATAAAGAGCCGTTTTAACGCAGCCATAAACACTTTTGTTTATAATCGAATCTACCTTGATTGATTTAAGGTGAGTGTTGAAAATATAGCTTTTAATGTTTTCGATGTGTTTGAAATCATCTTCCAATGCGGATATATCATAGCATATATTAACCAATATAATGCCACGACAAGCATCCGTCATTAGAACATCAGTAGTGTCAACACCAATGGAAGGGCGAATGAAAACATTAAAAAGACCAGAGCATTCACTTTTTACTTTATTAAAGAAATATAGTGCTTTGTCATCCACTACTCCTCTAAGACATTCAACCGAATATTCATAATCGTCACACTGTGTGGTATCACTGGCAATCTCAACATAGCCATCATTCAGTTGTTCTTTCCTATAATGTACAAAACATCTTGTCTCACAACCATAGGGATGATTAGTCTTCTGCGTATAGCCATAGCAATATGAATCAATACAGGAAAAATAAGAAGAAGGATTAAAGTAGCCACAGAAATCTTGGATTCGAGTATTCTTTGAGAACTTCGGTCCAATGCAAATCATGTAGTTTACATTGGCTAATGAAGCCGTTTTGTGAGCTAACCACTGAAGACTGATACTACGTATGTCCAAAATATTGGAGAAAAGATTAATACTCACGGCAGAAGAGCAATCGACCTCATCCATGTGTCCTTCAATATCAGCAGGGATAGGTTTCTCTACAGCCTTAACCTTTACACCTGGTCCTGCATTTTGAGCAACCCATTTCTTAGCCCTTTCGAGCGCTATGTTAGAGGGTTCTATTAGCGTAATGGCGTTCAACCGACCAAGAAGATTGCGTTCTCTCAGAAATTCAAGGAGAGTGAGAGTAGCTATACCTTGGCCACAGCCCCAATCAAAAACCTCGAAGTTATGACTTCTGATCTCATCATTCGCATTCCTACATGGGAAATTCTGCAAGGCCACCTTACACTTAACAATATGCATTTCACCATAGGCAGCAAAATATCCATCAAGTTCCGTTTCAGTTTGAAGAATCTTTTTCCCATGGTCAGTCAAACTCCAAGGACGACTTTTCCATTCGTTGGGTAGCCTACTGTAGCACTGTTCAACTATTTTATTGACTTCCATTACACAATATTTTCGTTATAAGGGTTGTACTTGTGCTTTTGATAGATAGTTCAATTGCACTTCTATCTTGAAAGAGCAGCCGTAGATTTCAAAGTCTTCTGTTAGTAATTGTGCAAGATTGGGTATGGCATCAAATGCAACATCAATCTTAGCTTTGTGCATCTTTCCAAAGCTATGCAAATACATATTCAAGTGGTTCTCATCGTCCAAAATCCCTTTACCCCTATCCAAGTCGTGGTAAAGCTTGTCGCGTTCAACCCGATTCACAGGAAGGAGAGACTCCGCAGCTCCTCTCATTCCTATGAATGATAAATTTCCTTTTTCCTTAAACAACCGTATAAAATTGGACATAATTATTTACCTGTAATTGTATCTGCGTTCCGATTCTGTTGATGTCGCTGCCAGTTTTCTATAGCACGCTCCTTGGTTGTATTGGCATAACAATATTCACAAAGATGTGGACAAGTATTATACTCACCGATATCCTTTGCTGCCATACAACCACATAAAGCCCTTTGTCCAGGATCTTTTTTATGCACACTAATAAAGTATTGATTATGAGGAAGACGAATGGCTCCTTTTGGAAGCAAACCCTCTGCATCGTCAAACAAGGAAGGTGAAGGCATTGGCTTAATCTTTACTTTCATAAAGTCCATCAGTCCCTTATCATCCCATGCTAACCGAGTTATGAGGTCTGCATCAATACAACGATTATGGATAATACCATATCTCTCAATATCAATCTTTTCACTGCAGGTTGCCAGCTGATAGTTCCAGCCACGCTCTCTATTCATTTCAGAGAGTTTTGCAGCAAACTCCTGCATCTGCTCCTCGGTCCACTCATGATAGGGGACACCGCTTTTCTCTAAGTTATATTTAACTTTTTTATAGGTTGTAATGTCTGCATAAGAGAACACAAGCTTCTCTGTATAACCTTTTAAAGAATCGCCTATACCTTTTATTTTATCGAGCAAGTTCTCTATAGAAATATCATCTGTTAGAATCATGGGGTCGAATCTCCAAATAATACATCCAACTCCTAATTCCTTAACTAATAACTTAAATGTCTCAATACGGTTTGAGAGAGGGGGAACTTTCTCTAACTGATTACCTTCATAATCATTCAACGTATATTGAATGTAACATTTAATGTTACGCTCCTTCAATATATGCAAGTATGGCAATAAAGGGCGTGGATTCTTCGACCAAAACACAATAAACCGTGTTTTCTCGTAAGACACATATGACTTAACACCATTAAAAGGGTTTGTCCATGCGGAATATCCCTTCTCTAATCGGTCGAAGAACCAATCCGCATAGAAAGCTGGAATATCTGTACTTCTACTTGCAGATATGATAATGGGAGCCTGTGCTTTCACAGTTTTTCCATCAATTACAATATCAGTATACCCCCAAGTTGCCATTTCTAAATTTTATATTAGCACTCATTTCTATTCCGCATTGGCACATTTCTTCAAAGCGTATAATTCATATTAACTTTTTAGAACTGTTAGAGGTAATAAAAAAATAATATATTATTAGTAGAAGTTAGAAACAGTGCTATGGCTATTTCTATCAAAATAAGGGATTTGAAAGAGTACAATATAAATATATCCCATATAGTTCCATTATGAATAACCGTATAATGATGATTTGTATACAGCACTAATAGATTTATTTGTACAAAGATACATAATACTTTTCTGATAACGGAAAATTCTGGAGATTTTTTAACATTTGCTAAGTTTCCTGCAATTTCCTGCAAGGACGAAATCATACTCCATACGTTCCAATAGACCTCTTTCATGCAGAATACGATAAAAGCTTGATTCTGAAACGAATATCTGACTTTCCTCCAATAAAAGGACGGACAACTCCCTGGGAGTGAGCTCAGGATGCTCTAAAGAAAGTTCAACCACTATTTGTCGAATATTGTCGGGGATGCGGTTCCATGTCGTCTGCCTCCTATAAGGCGTTTCTCTAAGAGCATTCACTCCCCCTGTGGCATATTTCTGATACCAGTTATAAAAAGTACGCCTTGGAATACCTAAGCGTTTGA
>ERZ772960.1895-NODE-1895-length-15913-cov-9.599193_pt1 | contig 15913 bp, 13 predicted proteins | sample MGYA00580678_ERZ772960 | MGnify/ENA primary metagenome ERZ772960 (study PRJEB29015, sample SAMEA2737930) | human oral metagenome | biome: human oral; feature: human-associated habitat; material: dental | place: China | collected 2059 ... | reverse complement strand
ATGCGTTTACCACCTGTTAGAAAAAATATGCGAAATTTTATTCAAAATTTCGCATAGAAGGAAAGCAACTACTTAAAATACTTCTGATGCGGTTGTCGTGGTCGCGGGGATTTTTTGGTCTTGAAAACTACCCGATTGCGTTTAAGACTTTGTTCAAGCGGTTCTTGTCAAAGAGATCCATCGGACGGCCTTCCGTAAAACGGCGAGCTTCTTCCGTAAAGGTTCCGGCAGTCATACAAATCCCCTTACCGGCCTTCATCTCTTTAATTCTGCCGTGGAAGTCACGCAATACCAACTCTCCTACCGAGCCTTGAGAACGGAAAAAACGAAATATCACAAGATCCGCCCATTTGGGCGTATCGATTTCGGCAACGATGTCGGTATAGGTCGCAAGAACGCTGATATCAAGTATTTTAACCTTAGCATTCGGGAAAAAGCGTGAAACAATTCTGCGGCATAGTCCGACAAATTCGCTCTGTCCCGACATTAAATACGTATGGAGATTCTTATTCTGATTTAATTCCTGATAGCGCATAATGAGGGATGCGACATCTTTATAGCCGGGACTGACAGTCTGAATTTCCTTTAATTGAACCAGCGCTTTTTGTAAATCCTGCGTTTTAATCCGCGCAGCGGCTAAATTATATCGAAGCTCGTTCATGATATCCAACGGGATACTGTCATGTTTTAAACCGATTTCAAAATCTTCGATTGCCTTATCCAGCTGGTTTGCCCGCATCCGGATTAATCCTGCATACAGCGATGCACGCGAACCTATTTCGGGAGAAACCCGTAAATGAGTAAATATCTTTAAGGCCTGATCGTTTGAACCGACTTCATAAAAGCACTCACCCATCGCAAAGAGTGCGTCCTTATTATCGGGCTGCACGTCCAATACTTTTTTTAAGCTGGGAAGCGCCTCTTGGTACTTCCGTAAACTTTGGAGTGTGTAACCGAGATATTTTAACGCCGTCACGTTATCCGGCTGTGTAATCAGCGCTTTCCGTAAAAACGGAACGGCTTTTTCATATTCCTTTTGGATATAGTAAATATATCCGAGGTTATAGTTTATCTCAAAATGATTGGGATTGATATTTTTTGCCAGCAAAAGCCCTTTTTTCGCTTCTACGAATCGGTCCGTTTTCATTGCGCTTATTCCGTACCGTAAACTGATTTCAAACTGTTCCGACGGAATACGCCCGCTCATCTGATCTAAAAGCGGCGCATAAGAAGCATAGGCTTTTTCCCAGTCTTGATCTTGAAAGTATATATCTCCGACCGTTAAAAGAGCGGCGCTGTCATTCGGATTTTGTGCAAGCCGTTTTGTCGCCTCGCGTATCGCCGCGGCTTTATTCTTTTTTCCTACCGATAACGTTTCGCGGCCTTTTAAACCTGTCATAGCAACTGTTGCAACCGCAACAACAGCAATAATGATAAAAAGAGAGATAATTACAACAGTCATACTTCCTCTATTATCTTATCTATTTGGATAACTGTCAAGATAAGCCCGAAACCTGAAACCGCAGTATGGGACTATTTTTTTCTCGGCTGCCGTACGATATTCACCAAAAGATTCCACAGCGGGATTAAATAAAGAAAAAAGGCTGCTAAAAGCACTGCTGCAGGTGCCCCGATAGAAGTCAACGGAACGCTTACTGCTATCGACCACGGCATCAGCGGTGCAATAACGACAGCGGTATTCTCCAAGTAAGACGCAAAGGTGTTTTTATCTTCTATAAGATCGTCACAGACTTGATGGGTCAGCATAATCGCCAATGTTTGGTTGCATGCAATCGCCGAAGCAAATACGGAGGCGGTAAGAACAGCACCGAATACGGTAATACGTTTGCCGAGCTTACGCATAATCCGCTGCATTCCATCGAAAAAATGAATTCCCTTAAACATTCCCGAATAGCAGGACGAAATACAGATAATTGCGGATACCCGTATCATCGAAACGATCCCTCCGCCGGCCATAAGTTTTGCCAGTTCCGTATCCTGAGGATGAAAACCGAAAAAGACTATTTTTATCAACTCTGCCACATGTATATGCTGAAAAAATCCGGCGCAGAACAACCCTGCAAGGCAGCTTATCGCCATTGTTATTTTTACATCGATTTTAAGCAACGAAAAAAGGATGATGATAACGGCGGGAATAGCCGTAAAAAGCGAAAGGTTATAATAATCGGCGAAGATGCGGAACGGCATACCGTGCCCCGTGCCTGAAGTAATGATGCCATTATTTCCCCCGGAGGAATTGATGATAATGCCGATGATGCCATACAGAACAGTCGTTACAATAAAGGGGACAAGCGCTGTTTTCATCATTGTTTTAATATTATTGAAGACATCGGTATTCGTTAATCCGCTGATGAGATGTGCTCCCGATGACATCGGCGAGCAGCGGTCTCCGAAAAATATCCCCGAAATGACGGCGCCCCCTGCATATATAACGGGAATATTCATACTATTTGCCAATGTCATACAGATAACACCGATGGTGGCAGCGCTTCCGAAGGCGGTGCCCATCAAAAACGATACAAAACAACATAGCAAAAAGCAGATCAACACCATAGCCTGCGGTACCGCAAACATGGAAGCATAGTACACAATAAAGGCGATGGTGCCGCACGCACGCCATATTGCAGTGATACAGCCTATCAGCACAAAGATTATCAGGATATTTTTTACGGTTAAGATACCGCGGAAGGAATAGCGGAACATATCCTTCCGTGTTTTGCCTTTTATAAGGCCGAATACAAAGAAAAGCACGTAACCGAATATCAGTGCGTATAAAATTGAATAGTGAAGAATAACGCAGATAATTAAACTGACGGAAAACAGCAACAGAATACATAATTCAAGCATAAGCCTTCTACGTTCCTTTCCGTTATTATTATGTAGAGATGTGTATCTGTCAATGAGGCGCCGTGCAAACGCATCTTCTAGCAGCCCCGCAGAATAATGAAAGCATGGTTGTATCAAAGCAAAAAAAAGGTGATAATCAAGGTACGGCTAAAGGAGAGATGTAAAGGCCGTGCAATGACTATCACCGGGACTGGTAGTATTAAGCCGACACCTAAGGTTTGACCTTACTGTGCAAGGCTTTTGTAAATTTTTTCTATATTGGAGGTCATCCGTTCCATATAGGATAAACCGCTCTCCGCCGACTCAATCGTATAGATTGTCTGCACCGAGGCTCCGACTTCTTTTGCTAAGGTTGCCGAAACTTGCGGGCTTGCGGTATTTTCCGAGAAAACAACTGTAATTCCATATTGGTTACAATAATCCGCTAATTTTGCTAATTGTTGTGCGCTCGGCTCGCCTGCGGAGAATACATCTTCGACGCTGTTCTGTTCGAGGTTGAAATCGCGGCAGAGATATCCGAAGGCCGCATGCCCTGTAACAAAACGGCGATGGGTAACTTGTGCAAAATTACCGCGGTATTGTGCTAAAAGCGCATCGGCTTTTGCAATAAAAGCCTCGGCGTTTCCCTTATAGAAAGCTCTATTTGCAGGATCTATCTCGCTTAAGCCGTCCGCAATATTCTTGACCATTATCTTAGCGGATTCAAGGCTTAACCATGCGTGGGGATCAACCGCTTCGTGGTCGTCATCATGATCATGGTCGTGTTTATCCTCATGGTGATGTCCATCTTCGTGGTGGTGGTGGTGGTGTCCCTCTGCGAGCTCGATCGGTTTAATACCGTTGCTTGCACAGATAGTCTTTATCGTATCCTGCTTTACCGCATGAAGGGCATCCGTAAGCCACGGTTCCATACCGAACCCGTTATAAACGACGGCTTTTGCCTGCATTAAGAACTTCAAATCCCCAGCCTTTGGTTCAAAATCATGTGCTTCAACTCCCGGCGGGATAATCGTATGGACATACACCTTATCTTTACCCACGATTTCCGTGAGTTCCTTCATCGCATCGAAGGTCGCTGCAACGGCAACTTTTCCTTCCATGTTTTTCTCGGTTTTCCCGCCGGCAAACAAGTTTACCGAAATAATACAGGAAAACATCATACAAACTGCTGTAAAAAACAATTTCTTCATTAAAAAACTCCTCTTGCAATTCTATTTGCAAATCGGTTGCAAGTATGCATAAATGCAAAAAGTTTGCAAGTAGTAAAATGAAAATAATACAAAAATTATTATTCCGCCTTTGACTTTTGAGGAGAGAAAATATCACAGATAGACAGCCGCTTCAGGATGATAGCATTGATCATTTTTCAGCGGCGATATGCGGTATATAACCTTTCCGTCAGTTTTTTGAAACCAAACACATCCATTCTGCTTCTGCAGCAACGGCATCACCGTTGTAGAGCTTACCGGACTGCTTAATCATTTGGGATGATACACGTAGATTTTTTACCTCGATGCGCACCGTATCTCCCGGGCGTACCTGTGCACGAAGCTTCACCTTGTCGATAGTAGCCAAAAAGAACAGTGCGCCTTTTTCAAACTTTCCCATTGAACTGAGCGCTGCGCCGCCTGCCTGAGCCATTGTTTCTACCAATACGACACCGGGTACTACCGGATACTCGGGGAAATGTCCCTTAAAAAAGAACTCCTCCGGCTTAAAGGTATACCTACTTTCGCTGCCCTCATCATCGGTATGGATAATTTCATCGACAAACAAAAACGGCTTCCGATGCGGCAGTAATGCTTCAATATCTTTTGTAACACCCATTGTTTTCTCCCTATTATACCTTAAACTTACCGACCTCTTCGGATAAATTTTGAATGCTGCTTTTATTTTTCTGCGAAATCTCATTGACTTCCTGCACGGCTTGGTTGATCTGCGCAGCGCCGGCAGCCATTTCGTTCATACTGCATGCAATAGTATCCGACATTGCGGCAAGTATTTTCATTTCATCGGAAACGGCTGTGTTCCCTTTCAGCATTTCTTGCGATACTTTTTGTACTTCATGGGACATACTTCCGATTTTTTCCATAGCCTGTACAATATGTGCACTGCCGTTTCTTTGCTCCTGCATCGCATGCATAATCACCTGTTCTTGATTTTTCGTTTTTTCAACAAGAGCAAAAATAGTATCGAATTGAGTCTCGATTGATTCAGCCGAAGCCGTTACCCGCTCTATTTTGGTCTTTAGTCCTTGCAGGATATTTGTAATATTTTTACCGTGAGCGCTGGATTCTTCGGCGAGTTTCCGTATTTCTCCGGCAACAACGGCAAAACCCTTACCCGATTCTCCGGCATGGGCAGCTTCGATCGCAGCGTTCATCGCAAGCAGATTGGTTTGCGCAGCAATATTTTGAATAACGGTACTGGTTTCCAAAAGGACTACGGAGCTTTCGTCAACCGCTTTACTCAAACTTACGGAGTCGGAAATCGTTGCTTTGCCGTTACCGGTGGCTTTGTTCAATTCGTCAAGTATCTGTAAATTCTTTTCTATACCGCTGTTTACCGTATGAATGCTTTTTTCCATTTGCTCAACTGAAACAAGAGAAGCGTCAATCGATTCGGTTTGTATATCAACATGGGAGTCCAATTTTTCAGTCGTTCGCATCATGGCTTGCAGCGAAGTTCCGATTTCAATAACGCTTTTTGATTGCGCCATCACTTGTTTTTTTACGTTCTCGATATTGGTACTGATTTGGTAGATGGCGCTTGCCGTTTCGGTCATATTAGCGGCAAGTTCGCTTCCGACTTCTTCCATCAATCTGCTGTTGACACTTACCGACCGTATTGACATACCGATTTTTTTAATCGTTTCGTTAAAGTATTCGGACATATCGGTAATTTCATCATTCCCGCGTACCGGTAAGCGGACGGTAAGGTCTCCTTCGCCTTGAGCGATATTTTTTAAAGCGGAAACGGTTGTTTTAATCGGTTTTACGATACTAAGCGCGGCAAAATAGATAATAACAAGCGCAACCAATAAAATAACTATGCCGAAGATAAGCATTGTCTTTTGTAAGGCATCAACTGTTTCCATGAATTCATTAAGCGGCGCTTCGATGATGACCGTCCAACCGGTTGTTTTGATAGTAGCATAAGAGGCGATATACGGCTTCCCTTGATAGGTATAATACCCTACTTCGCTTTCTTCCGTCTTTAAGGCATGACGCAAAAACGCTGCAACAGAAGTCAGCTCGACTTTATTCGCTGCGCTTTCTATTATATTATATGATTTTTCTATAAATTCTTGGTTTTTATGAGCAATCATCTTGCCGGTTAAACCAAGCACATAACATTCGCCGGTTTTGCCGACAACAATATCTTTAATTTCATTGCTTAACAGAGAACTGGGAAAAAGCGCGTCAAAAACACCGATTACCCGCTGCCGGGTGTCATAAATCGGTACGGCGAACAGTATCTGCAATGTATGCGTCGACCGCGAAATATGCGGCTCAAAAACAGCCGGATGTCCGGCGCTTGCGGTTTTAAACCAGTCTCTATCCGCTATAGAGGCAGAAGTTCCGTCGGAAGCATAGCGGATTCCTGCTGCATCGCTGACGCCGAAATTTTTTATGTTTTTACGTGCGATGGAAGAAGCAAACAGAGCGCTTTTTTCCGCAAATGTCAACTGTTCGTCTTGCATCCCCTCCATATTTTGGATACCTTCAAGGAATTGAAAAACGGAAGCAATACGGCTGTCAATAATTTTTGAAACATCATTCGCTTTATCAATAAGATGCGTTTCAATTTTTTCGGTTACGGCTTTACGAGCAGTGCGAATCGCAATAAGGCTCCCCGCTATTGCAGCAATTGTAAGTAAACAGCCGAAAATAAGCATTAACCTTTTGTGAATGGAAAAACGTTTTCTTGTTTTTTTAGTAAGCATAGCAACCTCGCTTTGGGCACAGAGTCGCCGCCACACAGTAATACGAACTTTTCATAACTTTTATACCTTTTTTCAATAAAATAAATATTTAGGAACGAGGCTGTCCAAAACCTGAAAGCCTATCGGCTTTTTCTGTAAGGAAATGATTTATCGTATCCGCTAACACGGATTGCGACTCAGTCTTTGGACAGTTCTCTTGTATTTAATTATAGCATATCATCATCCTTTTGCAAGTATTAAATTTTCAAAGAAAAGCGCTCTCTGAGCTGTCGAAACGATACCGTCTCGGCGCTTAACATTTTACGCCTTTACTTTTTTAAACACCAGCACACCGTTGTGGCCGCCGAACCCGAGTGAGCCGGATGCGGCGCAGTTGACCGTGCAGAAAACGCCTTTTTGCGGCAGGTAATTCAAATCGCACCCCGCTTCCAAGTCAGGTTCCGTTAAGTTTACGGTGGGCGGGCAGAAGCCGTCGTCTATCGCTTTTACGCAGATAATCGCTTCCAAAGCGCCGGCGGCTCCCAAACAATGCCCGATCATCGACTTGGTAGAAGAAATTTTCAGGTCATATGCGTGTTTTCCGAATGCTTTTTTAATCATCGCGGTTTCGGACGGGTCGTTAATCGGGGTGGAAGTTCCGTGCGCATTGTAATACTGCACATCTTCGGGCTTGACGCCTGCGTCCGCTAATGCCTTCGTCATAGCCAATGCGCCGCTTGCGCCGGACGGATCGGGACTGGTCAGGTGATACGCATCGGATGAGCCGCCGTAGCCTGCAAGTTCGGCATATATCTTCGCGCCGCGTTTTTTGGCATGTTCATATTCTTCAAGAATGAGGATTCCGGCGCCTTCCCCCATTACAAAGCCGGAGCGTTTTTTATCGAAGGGGCAGCAGGCCTTATGCGGTTCATCATTGTAATCCGATGCAAGCGTTTGCAGTACGCTAAATGCATTAATGCCAAATCCCGTGATTGCCGCTTCGGTGCCTCCTGCAAGGCAGATATCCATTCTGCCGGACCGGATTAAATCGAGGGCATTTCCCAAAGCATCGGTTCCGGAGGCGCAGGCGGTGGTAATTGTCCACGAAACACCGTGCAGTCCGAAATGCATACTGACATTGCCTGCCGCCTCATTCGGAATAAGCAGTGGAATGGTGAGCGGCGGTATCCGCGATGGTCCCGCTTCAAAGTATTTTTTGAACGAGCTTTCGTGAATTTCAAAGCCGCCGATGCCGTTTCCAATCATTACACCGGTACGGTCCCCCTCGATATTTTCCTTTGAAAGTCCCGCATCCGTCACTGCCTGAACGGCGGCAGCTACGGCAAATTGCGAAAATCGCGCCATCTTCCGTGCATCTTTTTTATCCATAAACGCGGTAGGATCGAAGCACTTACATTCGGCTGCAATTTTTACCCGATCATCTCCGGGGTCGTAGTTGACGGTAATCTTATCGATTCCGCAGCGTCCGGCCTTTATTCCTTCCCACGTTTCCGCAATCGTATTTCCCAAAGCCGAAACGGCGCCGAGGCCGGTGATTACAACTCTTCTCATTATGTTCTCCTTCAATTAGGCGCCCATTCCGCCGTCTACGCCGAGCACCTGCGCAGTGATATACACGGATAAATCGGACGCTAAAAAGACAGCAGCATTTGCGACATCGAGCGGCGTTCCTCCGCGTTTTAAGGGAATAGCCGTTTCCACCCAGCTCTTCCGAAGCTCCTCCGGTAACGAGGACGTCATGTCCGTTTCGATGTAGCCGGGTGCCAGCGCATTAACCCTCACGCCTCTGCTGCCGATTTCCTTTGCAAGACTTTTCGTAAAGCCGATCAAGCCCGCTTTACTTGCCGCATAATTGACTTGACCGCCCTGTCCGTGTAGACCGACGATACTGGCCATATTGATAATGGAACCTTCCCGTTTCCGCAGCATATCTGAGGAAACAATCTGAGATGTTAAAAAAGTTCCCGTCAAATTTACCCGCAACACGGCGTCCCAATCATCCTGCGGCATACGGAACGAGAGTCCATCTCGTGTAATACCTGCATTGTTGACCAAAATCTGAAAGCCGCCCGATTGCTTGAGTGCATCCTTAACCGTAGCGGTCAGCTCTTCTGCATTTCCGCAATCGGCGTATATTTCGTGAAATGTGCTGTTGTGCTGCGCGGCAAAAGCCTCCATCTCCGCCTTTCCTTGAGACGGTTTTGTGCAGAGCCCCCACACTTCGGCGCCTTCTTCCAGAAAGCGGCGGACTATCTCTTTTCCGATTCCCCGTGAGGAACCTGTAATCAATGCTTTTTTTCCTTGTAATAACATATAAACCCCTTATAAATGGTTGGCGTCTATCACAGCCGATAATTGTTCTGCGGTGCCGGTGGGGAGGCAGGTTCCTGCGCAGCCGCTGTCCCGCCACAGATTGCAGAGCGTCATGCCCGGCCCTATTTCCAACAGAGCCGCTTCGCCTGCCAGCGCAGCAATTTCCCGTTCTTCCTCAAGCCATCGCACCGGATGGGTTAAGTGCATTACGGCGTTCTTTTTTGCCTCTGCACCCGTTAAAAGCCGCTTTCCGGTAACGTTTGAAAAAATCGGAATTGCCGGCTCGTTAAACTGCACATCCTGCAGCGCGGCGGAAAATTCTTCTGCGGCTCCGCGCATCAGCGGCGAATGGAACGGCCCTGCAACCGCAAGCCGAACAAAGCGTTTTGCGCCTGCTTCTTTGCAGAGTTTTTCCGCAGTATCAAGCCCTTCGGCGGTACCGGACACAACAGTTTGCATCGGGCTGTTCAAATTCGCCGCAAAGGCAACACCTGTGTCGGGATCAGCATAGGGTTTTAGCACCTCGACAACTTTCTCCGGCGCCAGCTTGAGTACCGCCGCCATGCCGCACCCGCTGTCGGTGTCTTTATTCTGCGCATCGAGCTTTTCGCAATATTTTTGCATGATCTTTCCGCGCAGGGTTACCAGCCTTGTCATCGTTACAAGATCTAAGACCTTTGCGGCATAGAGTGCGGAAAATTCGCCAAGGCTAAAGCCTGCAGCAGCGGAGGGCGTAATATAGTGCTCTTGCAAGACTGCAATAATTGCGGCCTGCATCGCCGTAATTGCAAGCTGACTCCGGTCGCTGCGGGCAAGTTCAGCCGGTTCCGTATTCCATAAAAAAGAAGCGATATCTTCCCCCGAAACAGTGCTCATCTCATCGATAATTGCGCGGGCTGTCGGATATTTTTTGCAAATATCTTCTGCCATACCCTTGAATTGGGAACCCTGTCCCGAAAATAAAAAAACGTGTTCCATTATCTTCCTTCCATAAAAACAAATATCAGATATTAGACCTATGAGGTGAGAACTTCTGAAAACTCATTTTTAGTGGCTTTCCCTATATTTCATTAGAACCGGATAATAGCGCCGCCCCATGTCAATCCTGCGCCGAAGCCGGTAATCAATATGGTCATACCTTCAAGCAATTTCCCCTGTTCCATCAGTTCGGTAAGGGTGATGGGGATGGATGCTGCCGAGGTGTTCCCATAATTTTCAAGATTGCAGACAAATTTTCCGAAGTCGATTTTAAGCCGTTTCGCAGCGGCTTCCAATATCCGCTCATTTGCTTGATGGCAGACGATTAAATCAAGATCGTCTGCTTGTAAGTGCTCTTTTGCAAGGAGTGTTTTCACCGTTTCGGTAATATGACCGACTGCGAAGCCGTACACTGCTCTGCCGTTCATGTGCACGTGGCGGTCGGGCGCAATGTAGAGTTTATCTGCTCCGCTGCCGTCAGCGCCCAGTATCGTAGCGCCGAGTCCGAGACCGCAGGGTTCAAACGTGTTTTCCAGCAAGGCTGCGCCCGCTCCGTCGCCGAATAACACGCAGGTGGAACGGTCAGTCCAATCCATAACACGGCTCAACACTTCCGCTCCGCACACAAGCGCAAACCGCCAGTGATGCCTCTCCATCATACCGGCCGCCGTGTCCAGCGCATAGATAAAACCGGAACACCCCGCCGTCAGATCGAAACACACCGAATGTACGGCTTGTAGTTTGTTTTGAATAAGACAAGCATTTGACGGGGAACCCAGAAAATCCGGAGTCGCCGTACCGCAGATAATAAGGTCGATTTTGTCCGCCGTTACAGGTTCGGAAGTCCTACTGTTTTTAATGGCGTCCATACACGCCTGATACGCCAACGATGCGCTTGTCTCCTCTTCTCCTGCAATTCGGCGCGAACCGATACCGGTGTGGCTCCGAATCCATTCATCCGACGTGCCGAGCTCCGGCGGGAAATCCGTATTTTTCATCTCTTTTAAAGGAAGCGATTTACCCAGCCCTCGAATAACAATAGCCATAATGTGTCTCCAATAATAAATAAAGCAAAACTTAGAACTGTATGAAATAGAGGTTTCTTTCGATACAACCTATACTATTCTAGTATATTTTTTAATTTTAACCTGTCAACCTTTCTCTTTTGAAAATATACGAGGCATCTACGTACGCCTCCGCTTCGCTTTTGCTAAACTCCTTGTGTCTTCAGAACGTCCACGGATGGACGGGTTTATAAGCAGCAGCGAGATTTGTGGTATGCAGTTTCCACGGCGGACTCGATTTTGCCGCCGGTGAGGATTTTAGGATACACCGTTATATCGAGCTTTTGTTCGATACCCTGCAAAATATGCAGCTCATATTCGTCTCCGATAACGATATTGACACCTTTCTTACCTGCTCGTCCGGTACGGCCGGCGCGATGTATAAAGACATCGGTAGCCTTTACAAGCTGCATCTGGACGATATAGTCGATATCGGCAATATCAAGTCCGCGGGCGGATAAATCGCTGGTAATCAATATCCGCACCTTACCCGACCTGAACCGTGCGATAATTTGCTTTCGCTCGAAACCGTCCAACTTGCCGTACAGCGGCACTGCGTCGATTTTTTTGTGTTGCAACTTTTGAGCGAGTGTTTCCACTTCCTGTGCAGGCGCAGTAAAAATCAGGATTTTTTTTGCGCCGCCCGCTTTATTGTCCAATGCATGGATAAGTGCACGGAGGGTATCGGCTTTGTTCCGCCGCTCGCTGAAAAGAGCCCAATGTTCGATGGATTTTTGCAGCACTCCCGTATGCGCAATCGAAACATATTCCGGCGCTTCAGCCGCTTCCGAACGCCGCAAAAGGCGATTGAGCAGTTCAATGTTTTTTCCGTTAAATGTTGCCGAACACGCAAGCGTCTGCACATCCTGCGGAAGTGCCGTAAGGACGGTTTGCAGCGCATCTCTGCTTTCCCGTGCAAGCTGACGGTCGGCTTCGTCGATTACTACAGCCGCTATTTCTTGCAGCTTTATTTTTTTTAGTCCGATCAAATCGGAAATGCGTGCCGGTGTTCCGATAATGACAGCCGGTTTTTCTTTTAAGCCTTCTATTTGACGTTTTAATGAACTGCCTCCGACACAAAGCAGTGTTTTAAAACATTTACTGTCGGATACCTGCAGTTGCGCAACAGCTTCTTTAATTTGGGATGCAAGCTCAACCGTTGGGCTTAAAATAAGAATACGGGGCGCGGTTGATTTTTTCTCATCCTGCATCATCCGTGTTAAAAGCGGCAATAAAAAGGCAAGGGTTTTACCCGTACCGGTTTCGGATTCAAAAAAGACGTTTTTTCCTTCTAAGGCAAGCGGTATCACCTTTTCCTGAATGGGGGTCGGCTGGGTAATTCTTCCGGCAACAAGCGCCTCGATGAAAGGTTTGAATAGCGGTAAATCCAAAAAGTCTGCCATGGCGGCAAGGATAGCATATTGTTGCGGTAAATGCTATAATCCAAAAGAGCAGTCTCATTGGATGTTTTTTAATATTCCCGCAGAATAATGAAGGCTGCTCAACCAGAACTGCCAAGGATGGCAGTGTTTCCATACAGCAGTGATGTTTTGTGTACTCACAAAACTCGCTTTCAACTGTTGTACACGGATGTACAACAGTTGAAGATGGTTCAAATGGTCTCACAACCTTCATTATTCTGCGATTTTGATTTATTCGTGCGGTTGCTCTGAGATACTTAAAAAAGAGGTTTCTTTTGAAGATAGGGATTAATACGCTCGGATGCGATCATGGTATGTCCGGTATCGGAGCCTATATTCTTTCATTAGTACATAATTTACCAAAGAGCGAACACAGCATCCAGCTTTTCGGGCATGAATTGGATAAATATACCTATACATCGGGCGTCGAAGGTGTCAAATACATCTGTGTTTCCGTGGGGGATTCCGCTTTTGCGGAACAGACATGGCATAGCCTTTCGTTTAGTGCTTTTGCTCGTAAACAGCAATATGACATTGTGTTATTTCCTTCGGGGACAAAGCTCTTGCCCATGCGTTTTGAAATCCCTGCTGTGCTTGTTATGCAGAATATCCTCTCCGATAATGCCCAAGGATACGTAAAAAATATATCGTCATTCATTTCCAAACTGGCACTGAAATCCGCAAAAGGCATCATCAGCCCCAGCAACTATATCAAGAATAATCTGCTTAAAAACGGTATTGCGGAAGATAAGATACGAGTTATCCACAACGGTATTGATACGGCTCTGTTTCACCCGCATAATCTGCAAGCGCAAGAAGCGCTGATGATTAAGCCCTTTGCTATTCGGCGCCCGTATATCATTTACGCATCGCGGATTGTTCACCCTGAAAAGCGGCATGTCGAACTGATCAACGCTTTTTCCATCTTTAAGCAAAAAACGAAGGCTCCTCACCGATTGGTGATTGCCGGAGCAGACGGCGAGCAGGCTGAACAGGTGCATCAGGCGGTACTTCGTTCACCTTTTGCATCGGATATTCTGCTTACCGGATACTTCCCGCATGAAAATCTCCCGCTGCTCTATTCGGCGGCGGATTTGTGCGTGTTTCCTTCCCCCGTCGAAGGAGTTGGCTTGCCGGTAATCGAGGCGATGGCGTGCGGCATTCCGACCGCCTGCGTCCGTGCGGGCGCATTACCGGAAATTGCAGGAGATTGTACTTGCTATTTTGAACCCGATAAGCCGGAAGAAATTGCCGCAGTCATCGGCAGCCTTATCAACGATACCGCCGGCGCAAATAAAGAACGGCGGCAAAAACTGATTGATACCGGAATAGCGTGGGTAAAGCAATACAGTTGGAAAAAAACAGCTGAAGAAACGCTCGCCTATTTGGAAACGATGAGATAGCTGACATTCAGATAATGCAAAACTCAGGATGTTCCAGCCCCGGAACCGGTAGACCTGTCCGAAACACGCTGCTGCGTGGAACCACGCCCGTTCCTGTCCGTTCTGAAAAAAGCCCTTCCGTAAGCCTTTTGAAATAGACGATGCAGATACAAGGCGCTTAGCAAATTCCAACCGGAGGCGTATCTATGATACGTTGAGGATTGGAATTTGCGTAGCAACGCAGTAGATGCGTCGTATATTTCAAAAGGACTCGCTGATGGCACCTAGAGCGTCCACGGCCGCCTCTATCTCTTCCGTTGTATTAAACGTAGAAAAGCTGAAGCGGACAATCCCTTGCGCTTCCGTTTTATAGCTCCGGTGCACGAGCGGAGCGCAGTGGGCGCCGGGACGGGTTGCAATGCCGTACCGTTCATCAAGGAGGCGGCTCACTTCCGAAGACGGCACGGTTCCAATGTTCAGTCCGATAACGGGACCGGCATTTTGCACGTTCGGTGCATAGAGCGTGATAAACGGAAGATCTGCGGCGAGTTTGAAAAAATATGCGCGCAGCTTCGCTAAGTACGCAGCAGCATTCTCTTGTCCAAGCTGTTCGATGTATGCACATCCTGCAGCCAGTCCCGCAAAGGAGGGGACATTCATTGTACCGGCTTCAAACACATCAGGCATTGTTGCGGGGTGTGTTTTGTCAAAAGAATGAATGCCGCTGCCGCCGGAAAACACCGGCTTAAAAGCAAAGTCGCCGTTCACTACGATGCCGCCGGTACCCTGCGGGCCGTACAATCCCTTGTGCCCGGTAAAGCAGGCAATGGTTTGTTCATACTGCGAAATATCCATCGGCATGGTACCGACGCTTTGGGATGCATCGATAATCAATGTCAGATTGTTCTTTCTGCATAAGCCGTAAATTCGCTGCATATCGGGAACGGCGCCGATAACATTGGAACAGGCGGTAACAATAATCGCCTTGGTATTGCCCCGTATCTGCGCTTCCATTGCCGTATAGTCAAGTTCGCCTGTTTCAAGATCAAAGCCGACAATCGACAGCTCCGCCCCTTGACTTTCCAGCTGATAGAGCGGACGCAAGACCGAGTTATGTTCAAGCGCAGTGGTAATGAGATGATCGCCTGCTCCGAACAAACTTTTGAACACGAGATTCAAGGCTGTCGTTGCATTTTGGCACAGTGCAACTTGCAGCGGATCTGTTATATGGAAGATACGGGCAACGGCAACACGGGTTTTATACAAAGAGGCGAGTGCCGCATGAGCGGTTTTATGCGCGGCACGTCCCGGATTTGCAAACTGCTGAGAGGCAATCGCGTCATACACTGCATCTGCAACACTGTCGGGCTTATGGAGCGTTGTTGCGCTATTATCAAAATAAATCATACTATTTACCGTTTGTTCCCATTATTGTAATGTTATCGCTATTTGCTTTCCTAAAGCATACGCTATTTTTTCTAATGATCCGATTGATGAATTATATGCTCCGTCAAGTATATTATTAATTGCACTTCGCGATGTATGCAATCTTTTTGCCATCTCATTTTTGCTGATATTTTGCTTTTCCATTTCCGCTTCTAACTGATATATCAGAATCTTTTTTGCCGCCAGTTCTTGAGCTTCCTCATACAATCCTTGCTCAACCATAAAATCACTAAATGATTGCCCCTTTCCATTCATTGATTCATCTCCTTTGGCAATGATAAAATAAAATCTCGGACAGGTTGTCTTTTATTCTTGGTTTCAAAAAAAACAACCTGTAATAGTTCACTCCGTTCCATAGCTAATGGTACATTATAATGTACTAAAGATCAAGATGATGACATTCGTTATTTCCCAGACATCTTTACTGCAGTTCTGTCCGAGCCTTGGACGGTGAGCGTATACACATCCTGATACGCGGCTCCGCTTGTTTTTAAT
>ERZ772960.1884-NODE-1884-length-16007-cov-12.161610_pt1 | contig 16007 bp, 11 predicted proteins | sample MGYA00580678_ERZ772960 | MGnify/ENA primary metagenome ERZ772960 (study PRJEB29015, sample SAMEA2737930) | human oral metagenome | biome: human oral; feature: human-associated habitat; material: dental | place: China | collected 2059 ... | reverse complement strand
CCTGCCTTATCCTTCTCGTATTACTCCTCGTGCCGGTTACCGCCTGTACGACAAAGACCGCTGCGGAAAAGCCGCAGGATACCCCTTCGCGGCAGGAACAGCCTGCGGCAGATGTTGCACCCCGCACCGACGATGTTCCTGCACAGTCGGCCGCGACAGAAACAGCAGCAAAGACTGATTCGGGTTCCAGTCAAAAAAAGCCGCAAGAGACTACAGAAAAACCTGATGCGGTATCGGGTGCGACAATCGACACCATATCCGGCGCAACCGTATCCCAACGCGCGAAAGCACAAAGCGAACCGGCGGTAACAGCTGTACAGCCTTCAAAACAGGCCGGCAGTGGGGCAGTTGTACGGAACGATAAAGGAAACAGCGGCAAGACAGCCGCGCAGGAGCCGACTGCTGTCCCCCCCCCTGCCCTTGCTGCCGCTGATGAACAAACCGTCTCCGGCACTATCTCCGCATCGGCTCCGACACACACCGATACCGCTGCCAGTAATCAATCGGTACACTCCGGTACTGCCGATGCACCTGTCCCGGCAGCAAGCGCTGAAATGACATCTCCGGCAACTGCTGCCGAACAAGCTCCGATAGCCGCAAACACCGAAGCGGCATTTTCAGCCGCCGCCGAACCGGCACAGCATACAGCGGCAGCAGATACTCCCGATACGCCGCCCCCTTCTACAGAGCAGAACGTACCGGCATACGAAATGTCGCTTGCGGATCTGATCAGCGATTTTGAAAAACAGGGCGGCAGCCACGGCTACGAACCTCCGCCGACCTTCCACGAAGAGATGCTCGACCTTTTTTCTCCGCAAATATTTACCGTTGCACTTTCAAAAGAACCGGAAACCGAACAAAAGCCCAAGGTTTCGCGCATGGTTGCAGTCGAAGAAAAGCAGCGGTTGGAACTCACCTATCCGGGGCACGGATGGGTCTATGTCGGCGAGCAAACCTCCCAACCGGGGCTAAAGTATGAACAGCGGAAACTACAAGACAACAATTCGATTTTTATGTTTACTGCGGAAAAAAAAGGCGATTATGTACTCCATTTCTCCTATTTCGACGTATTTACCAATGAGTTTATCACCGATGCGGTAGCCGTATCGGTGAGCGCCGCCCGTTCACCCGCAGCGAAAGCAATGGTAAAGGCGCCTGAGTACCAAGGCGAATCGGATTCGGATACAGCCGAAGCGGAGACTGCAAAAGCCGTACAAACAACCCCGCAGCTATCAAGCAGCTCGGACGATATAGCAGCGGCAGTTTCCGCAGCTCAGTCCACACCCGGTACCGCCGCTTCGCAAGCAGCTGCGGAAAATATCGACGCTTCAACCGGACAGGCATCCGCAGCAGCTGCCGCGGAAGAATCGCTCAGTCCCGACCAATTACTCGAAAGAGCACGAACTGCAATCGCATCCGCAGATGCAGGAACAGCTTTAACCTATTTGGACACGTTCTTTACTACAGCGGAAGAGAAACTGGATGAAGGATGGTTTTTAAAAGGCCGAGCGTATGAATTGAACGGCTCGGCGCGTAATATTCGGCTCGCCCTTGATGCCTACAGAACACTTACCGATACGTTCCCGCAAAGCAAGTTTTGGGCGGAAGCCGACGCACGGATACGGTATATTACCGGTTTCTATATCAATATCCGATAGGTTATCTCTCAAAGCGGTTACGTTTTTAGAGATCCTTTATCATTTTTATTTATTTTTACTAAAACTGCACTTGAGTAAATTACCTATCTGTGGCAGTATTGTTGCGCTATAACCGGATCATCCGGCACGCGATGAGTTATTTTTAGTATGTATGCTCCGGGTGGCCGGAGTTTATTTCAAAGAGGAGAATATTGTGGTAAAACATACCCCTACGTTAAATGAAGAACAAATCACCGCATTTCTTAAAGAAGCAGTAGATACAGTTAAAACGGAAGAAGATCCGGACGTTCTTAACGCCTATCGTAAGATTTTTAGAAAGAATGTACCCTTTACGCTGCGTTCTTATATTGCTGCTTATTTAATCAAAGAATTTGAAGGTTCATCTTTTCCCCGCTCAAAACCGTATAACCGGCGTTCGAATCCCCGCTTCGGCGACCGTTCACGCGGTTATTTTTCCGACCGCCCGCCTGCAGAACGCCCGATGCTTGAACCTTCCGAATCGGTAAGTATCTTTATGAGCGTCGGCAGAAGCCGCCGCGTTTTCCCCCGTGATATTATTACGCTGCTTATTCAAAATGCGGACATAAGCCGCGAACGGATCGGCGATATCCGCATTCTCGATAATTATTCGTTCGTACAAGTAATGAACGAAGATGCAGATAAAATCATTGAAAAACTTAATGATTTTCCGTACCGCGGGAAGAATCTTTCCGTCAGCTATTCCCGTAAACCGGAAGCGGAAGGAATCATTACCGAAACCGTCATCGAAACAACCGGTGATGGTGCTCAGTAAAACAACAGCCTCGACGCAGAGCGCCGGGGTGGTAGACCGTCTGCACAAATTATTGCCTGTCTTTATTATCTTTATCTGCACGGCGTGCTCGTTTAATTATCAGGAACTGCCGGAACAAACGGCGCCTCAGCCTGACATGATATTTACGAACGTTACCTTAAAGCGCTACGAGGATACACTCGTCGATTTAAGCGTGTATGCACAAGAGCTTGAAATGTATGATGAAGAAAAAATTTGGGCAGGTAAGCACATCAATTTTGTACAGTACGATAAAAAAACACAAAAAGAATCTATGAAGGGGCAAACCGGTATTTTATACATCGATGAAAAAGCGGAAGAATACTCGCTTGGCAACACAGTATCTTTCCAGCTGATTGAAGATGATTTTTCTATCCGAAGCCCCGCCCTTATATGGAAAAAGAACGAAAACTTCTTATCGGCGCCTACCGATGAAACGGTAACGATTACTCAAAAAGATGAAATTACCATCGAAGGCAAAAGCTTTGCAGCAAATACCGCCGCAAAAGAATTTTCCTTTAACGAAGGTACTACCGGAACTATCCTTATCAAAGAAAAAAAGACAACCCAGCCGCTTGAGCAATAGGGAGTATCCTGTCTTGAAGATGAGTTTCCATCGTTTTTAATCCGCCTCGATACTGAAACGGCAAATTTTCTCAAAAATTCATAAAAACGACAATTTTTTTCTCAAATCTTTAGCCGAATTGCTGCTCATGCCCTATATATCCTTTAAGTAACTGCAGCCATCACATTTAAAAAAATGATGACAGAGTGAGAAGCGTAAAATAAAAACAGCACGGATAACACGGCTTTTATGGGAGAAAAAAATGACTATTATGAGTTTTGCCTCCTTCGGCTATGAGGGGGAGATTATCAAGGTTGAAGCGGATTTGCGGCGCGGGCTGCCGATTGTCGATATTGTCGGGCTGCCGGGTTCGGCGGTGAAGGAGGCGCGGGAACGGATGCGCGCTGCCATCAGTAATTCAGAATTGCCTTTCCCGCAAGAGCGGATACTGATAAATCTAAGCCCTGCCGACCAAAAAAAAGAAGGCAGCGGATTTGACCTACCGATTGCCCTTGCCGTATTGCAGGCAGATTGCGCACTTGATACACCGGTTATGGTAATCGGAGAGCTGGAACTTTCAGGGCGGGTGCATCCGGTGCAGGGAGTATTGGGAGCTATGATTTCCGGATCTGCCGCAGGTATCGGATATTTTATTGTCCCGAAAGAAAACGAAGCGGAAGCCCGTATCCAGAAAGGCGTGCGTATATTCGGCGTTGAAACGCTCCGGGAAGCCTTGGAATGCTTATATGAAATTGAGGCGAAACTGCGTACTAAAAAAGCCGCCGAACCGGATTTAGGTGACAAAAACGGCGGCTCACCGGCACAAGAGGCTATCGGATATCCATGCGACTCGATTTCAGCTGCCTTATGGTCGGAACCTACTCAAGCGGATGCCTCTGCAAATACGGGTACGGGCGGCTTTTTTGAGGAGATATACGGCCAAACTGAGCTGGTACGGGCTTTGCACATTGCGGCGGCAGGCGGGCACAGTCTGCTTGCGTATGGGCCGCCCGGCTGCGGTAAAACGCTTTCGCTGCAGCGTTTTGCAAGCCTACTTCCCGACCTTGATCCCAAAACGGCGGAGGAAGTTACCCATATCTATAGTATCGCAGGCCTCTTACCGCATATTCATGGGCACGATGTGCGGATTAAACGTCCACCATTCAGGATGCCTCATCCGAATGCCAGCCTTGAGGGCATGATCGGCGGCGCAGGAAAGTGTATGCCCGGAGAAATTTCCCTTGCTCACGGTGGTACGCTTTTTTTGGACGAGGCCGTACAATTTAAGCAAACGGTGCTGCAGACGCTTCGTGCGCCGCTGGAGACGGGAACCGTCACTTTGAGCCGTGCCGGCAGGGCATCCACCTTCCCTGCCCGTTTCCAGCTTCTCATGGCACTGAACTCATGCCCTTGTGGAAATCTCGGAGCAGACGGCAAAGTATGTACGTGTATGCCTGCCGTAGTTGAACAATACTGGAAAAAACTGACAGCACCGTTGATTGACCGCATAGACTTGCGGATTCCGGTATTTCCGCCTCAATCCTACGGACTGCCGGAAAAGCCGTGTTACAATACTGCGGATATGCGTAAAAAAATCGCGGCTTCGGATAAAATGCAAAAAGAGCGGTACGCCGCATATCTCCGTAAAGGAATATACGGAACGGGGGCATCTGTCGGCAAACAGAGCGTTGGCGCCGTCTCCACCGATACTGCACAATCGGCGGCACAGTTATCCTACAAAAACGTCCACCTTACCCCATCAGCTCTGTCGGCATTGTGCCCGCTTACCGGAGAAGCCGAACGCATATTTACCCATAATGCCGAAAAAAAAGAACTTTCGGGAAGAGGCAGCCACGCAATTTTAAAGATTGCGCGCACCATTGCCGACCTCGCACAGGAAGAAGTCATTGCTGCGCCTCACATCGAAGAAGCAATCCGTCTTCGCGAATGGAGCTCCTTTTTGCCGTTTTTTATGCACTGAAAGAATGGTGAGTAGAGACGCCCGCTCTTATTCCTGGGCATCTCTAAAAACTCAGGTATAGTTTTTAGAGATGCCCGACGAGTTTTACTTTAAGTCTTTATATTGTAATGACTTAAAGTAAAACATCGCAAGTAAATCTAAGGAAAACCTCTAAAAACTCAAGTTTTTAGAGGTTCCCTCCTATCCTGCGTCGAGGACTTCGAAGGTGCGGACACGGCGCACTCCCGAAGAATCGGTAACGGTGAGAACGTGTTTACCGACTTTAGGCCGAACGGTCATCGTGTGTGTGCCCTGCGTACTGCCGAGGTACACGCCGTCGATATCCCAATAGATAACCGTACCGATATCGCGTGCTGCGGCTTGCATAATCATGGCGCCCGGACTGCCGTCAATTTCTACCGGAATAACAATACGGGCTCCTTGCTCCGGAAACAAAATTGCCAGTTGCGACTGAGCGCCGCCTTGATGTCCTGCAACAAAGGGCGGCAGTTTTTTATAACTTGCTGCAAAGCGGGTGTAATAGTATTCTACTGCAGGCGGCAGTACAAAGCGATCTTGGATAAGCGGGAATTGCCCTTCGTATACCCCCGTCATATCCGACATATCGGCCTGAAACCTTCCGTCGGGAGTAAAAGATACGGCAGTGCAGTACGGACACAGCATCCCCTGCGGCGCTTGAACGGGACGGAAACCTTTCACCGTACGGCTACAGTGCCGCCCGGCAATATAGCCTGAATCCGCACAGAATGTTTCTTCTTTTAAATCGTCGGCAGGGGCAGCAGGCCAATGCGCTGCAGGCAAAGAAGCAAATATTTCAAACAAAGCCGGCGCTGCCGTACGGATGCTTTGCAAGTCTTGTCTTCCCTGCCCTTCGGCATTGCCGAACCACATACCGACCGTATACGCTTCTGTGGTTCCGATTGCCCAGCCGTCTCTGTTTCCGTTGCTCGTACCGGTCTTCCACGCAATACGCTTGGAACCGGCAAAAAAACGCCAAAGCGCTTCATCATCGGGGCGCACGCCATCCGCCAATGCTTTGAGTGTCAGCCATCCAGCACCGGCCGACACGGGAAAGACGTGTTCTTCGGCGTCTCCGCTGCGGAAAATCTTCGAAGAATCGACGCGGCCGTATGCGGCATTCATAAGCCGTGCATAGGCGAATACCGCTTCATACAGCGTAACTTCGCCGCCCCCGAGGATGAGCGGCAGTCCGTACTCGTCGGCAGACCGAGTAAAGGTGGTAAACCCGCATCGTTTAAGGTAGTCGAGAAAATGACTGATTCCGTATTCACGGAGCATCCTGACAGCGGGAATGTTTAACGATCGTGAAAGCGCTTCGGAGGCCGGAACGGCTCCGCGGTAAAGCGGTACATTATTGTCAGGTTTATAGCTTCCGATTCGGGTGGGAATATCAATCACAAGCTGGTCGGGCAACAGCTTACCGCTATCCAGCATTGCAGCATAGAGGAACGGCTTTAACAAACTGCCGGAACTCCTTTTCGCCTGCACAATATCCACGGCCGCCGTACCTTCATTCCTGCCGTCAAGTCCCGTATTGCCGCAATATGCAAGCACCTTTCCCGTGCCGGTTTCGATAATCAGAGCAGCTGCATTATTGATTCCCTTACGGGAAAGTGCAAGCGAATGGCGTTCCAAAATCCGCTGCAGATTTTTTTGTAAAGCGGCATCCAAGTCGGTGTAAAAACGTGTTGTGTCAGGGAAGGTTTTCTTTAACAATTCCAAATAATGAGGAGCGCCTGAAGGCAGCGGATACGGCTTTTGAGGCAGCGGTTCTGCAAGCGAAAGCTCCAGCGTTTGCGCATCGATACGCCCTCTCGCATAAAGCTCTTGCAGCAATGTATTGCGCTTTTCGAGCAAAACGGCTCTGTTTGCGCCCGGATGCACCAGCGAAGGTTGATTAGGTAATACCGCAAGCGTCGCCGCCTCTGCCCACGTCAGCGAAGCGGGAGAACGATTAAAATACCGCCACGATGCGGCTTCGATACCGATTACATTTCCGCCGAAGGGTGCATGAGCGGCATATAACGATAAGATGTTCGATTTTCCCAACCGGATCTCCGCAATAACTGCGAGGAAAGACTCTTTAAGTTTTTGTCGAAATGTACGGGGTTTATTTCCTTCAAGCAGCCGCATCGTCTGCATCGTGAGCGTCGACGCACCGGAAACAATTCGTCCCGCCCGTATATTGGACGCAACTGCACGCAGCACCGCAAGGGGATCAACACCGAGATGATAATAAAACCGTTTATCCTCAAAAACGATAATAGCTTGGACAAACTTATCGGGTACCTCGCCGGGAGAGAATCGCCACTGTCCGTCCGAAGCAACCGATGCACCGAGCAGGACACCCGTTTTATCATAAAGCGCATACGAATAGGGCACATTTTTCGGCACAATTTTCAACGGAAATAAAAAAAGCGCGGCATAGGTAAAAAAGAGTACTGTCAAAAATTTACCATATCGTATTTTTGTTTTATCCAATAAAACAGGTGTTCCCGTAAAAAAGATTCTTTTCATGTTCTCTTTAGATTTATCTTGCCTTATTTTACTCTCTAATACACCCGTTACATCCTTTGCAGTGATGGTTGCAAGCATTGTGTTTTTTTGTTTCTTCTTTTTTAATAGAGCCGGGCTTAATATAGCCGGTCTGCTCAAGGTATTCTATTTCCGCCTTTACGCTTGCCGCATCCGTGCCGGTAAGTTCGGCTAATTCCTGCACGGTATACGGTTCTCCCGATTTTAACAATTCCAATAGCTGTATAAGCATCTTGCTGCCGCTTTTTGTCTAAAAGATAAGCATCCCTATACGATATGCGATAGCGGCAATTACAAGTGCGGAAACGATATAATACAGCGCAATGCTTATCGTCCATTTTTTAGAGTGCGTTTCCTGCGCCGTAGCGGCGAGCGCCATCAAGCACGGCATATTAAAGAAAAATGCAAAGAGGAAGGCCAAGGCTTCGGGCTTGGAAATAACGGCAAGCATCGTATTGCTCAAAACCGCAGTGTCAACGGCGCCCCGCGCTGCAACGGCATTCCAAATACCGGAAGACGTAAATAAAGACGCCAATACGCCCAGTGCGGATTCTTTACCCATTGCCGAGGCGACGAATGCCATAAACAGCTGCCACGGTAAGCCGAATATTTTCGTCACGGGTTCAATAAACATACCGATTTTATAAATGATACTATTTGTTATGTTTCCGTCCGGCGTGTACGCAAGCGCCCAAAATACTACGGAAATAAGAATGATAACGCTTAGCGCTCTTTTAAGTACATTGCCCATTTTATTCAAAACGGAAGCAAAGAGATTTTTCCAATGCGGTTTATGATAAGGCGGCAGCTCCATAATCATTCCAAGATTTTCATCGCCTTTATAGAGCGATTTTCTGAAAATCCGGTACGTAACTAAGAGGTGTAAAAATGCAACGGCAAATAAACTTAACACGACAAAAACCGCTTGCTTACCGAAGAATGCCCCGCTGACAACACCCACAACGCCCCATGTCGCTCCGCACGGCACTACCCACGATAGCGCAATCGTCATAACCCGCTGTTCCCATGAGTCGATAATCCGCGATCCGGTAACGCCGCCGATATTGCAGCCGAAGCTTACCAAGAACGGCATAATCGCTTTTCCCTGTAAGCCCAATTTAGACATCGTGTTATCGAATACGTAGGAAACCCGCGCCATGTAACCGACATCTTCCATAAAGCCGAAAACCAGACTTATGCCGAATACATAGCTCACCATCATAAAAGCAAACGTAATCGCCGTCATAACGGCACCGCATATCAGCGAGATTATCCAGTTTGCGATACCGAGCGACATAAGTCCCTTTGCCAGTAAACCCGACAGTTGCGGAATGGCAAGTCCGAATAGTCCCATTAATGGGAGTCCGATTACCATAGAAGCAATCAATCCTGCAATGATGATACCGATGGCGATCGGTTTACCCCATGTTTTACTTGTAGCGGCTCTATCGAATGTACTTCTATTAAAGGACTGCCGTTTTTCCGTAACATATTTTTTAATGAGCGAATCCACCCAATTAAATTTGCATTGTCCGGTATATAAATTTCCGTCTTTTATTTCTTGCAATACGTTCTCGATTTTTTTGAATTGCGCCGTATCGACCGCTTTTTGTACCATTTCAATTACTTTTTGATCTTTTTCAACGAGCTTACTTACAATCCATGTTTGTGAAAAAACGCCGATACCGTTCTGCGGAATATATATTTCCAACGTGCGGTATTTTTCGCCGATTGTATCTTCGTATAATTTTTCCAATGCTTCATCTTTTATCAAAGCACCCTGTCGGTGTTCTAAAAAATCATAAAAATGGGTGTATTCTTTTTTATCCGCAGCAACGATCGGAATAACCGGTATGCTCAGCGCTTTCTGCAATCCTTCAATATCTATCGTCTTACCCTGCTGATGCGCAATATCCATCATATTCATAATGAGGACAACCGGAACTTGTATGCCGGCATAATCGGATAGCATAAAAAGGCTCCGGTTTAATTGAGATGCATCCGCCATAATTGCAACAAGATCGGCTTCCCCATTCGTTATGTATTCTCGTGTAATTACTTCTTCTTCCGAATGCGCCGACAGTCCGTACGATCCGGGTAAATCCGTTATTGTATAGTCCGTTCCTTTGTATGAAAAAGAACCTTCTTTTTTCTCTACCGTTTTTCCCGGCCAGTTTCCGACATGCTGATTTGAACCGGTCAGTCCGTTAAATAATGTGGATTTTCCCGAATTCGGTTGACCGAGCAATGCGATAGTTATTTTTTTCATAGCTATAATATCTCCACCATAATCTTATCCGCTTCTTTTTTATTGACGGCAATCGCCGTATTTCTGCAATAAATAAGTACCGGCTGTTTTTTATAATTCTGAATAACTTCGATTTCGCTTCCAACCGTTATGCCGATGGATATTATTCTGCTTTGAAAGTGGGTATCACCGAGTATTTCGATAACTTTTGCTTTTGTCTTTTCTTTTAAGACGCTCAAGTTTTCCATGATAGTATTCCTCTAATGTAAGTTATTTTTTTACATTGACTCTATTCCAGCGGAGCAAAATAGCCGGTTTCATCTCTGCCCGAACGGGTTAAGAGGCGTACTTCAAGTTCAACCGGTAAATAAGCACGGCCGAAGTCGGTGGGCAATGTAGACGTATAACTCAGCTGATATGAGCCTATCGGTTTTTCGATTAAATCTTCAATAATCGGAGAAAGGCCTTTTTCTGCATAGATGTAGGTACTGTTACCGCCGGTTTTTGTACAAAGATACGCAAGTTCAGGCGGTAATGTCCGCGGCTTTAGATTAACCGCATAAAAACGGATACCGTTGTTGATCATATACGCGGCAAGATCGTTTAAGCTGTACTGCTTAAAGCTGTCGGAACCGATATCTTCAAACGATAAAAACACGATAGCCCGTTTCGGTGCGGCATTAATCAGCTCTCCGGTTGCAAGCCGCAGCGCAAGATCGCAGTTCCATACCGGCGACCACGCTGCCTTCAATTTAAGCGGCTGCGAAACAAGCGTTTCGGGGGAAAATTTTCCTTCCAATACGGGAAACTGAGAAGCCGATACAATAGAAACCGTTCCTTTGCCCCGCATGGCTTCGGCAAGTTCCCTAACTACCGTCCTAATAAGCTCAATTTCTTTTTCAGACTGGGGAGAGCGTTCAACCGCAACGGCAATGTCGCATCCGGTATTAAGATAGGCGGCGCCTTTTAAAGTAAAGTTATTGACTTGCCGGTTCGATTCGGTAAGGAAAAAATTATTTTCCGTTAAACCGACCACCGGCTGCCCCATCCGGTTCTCTACGCGGACATCGACGGTAACCGTCGGAAACTTATCGGCATACACGCGATCGAAGCGGACAAACAAGCCGCCGGCAAGTTCGTTGATATGAGAAAAAACCTGAATATTTCCGTTTTTATAATCGGCTAACAAGAGGCTGCCGTTGACATCGGGAATTGCCGCGGTTACACGGGCGGGCGCATTCCCTAAACTCGCAACGGTGTATAAACTCGCTAAACCTATATCGACCAAGTACACCTTATTCGCGCAGGACACCAGCAGGTTGTTCTTCCACACCCGCATCGACTCCGCCTGCACAATACTGCCGTCCGGCAGCAGCGTTCTGATATAGTTACCCGCCGTATCGAATACATAGATAGCGCCTTTCACGGAATCGGCAACGTAAACCAAGTCATCCAAGATTGCGATACCTGCCGGAGCGGTAAATCCCGGGAATATGCCGCTGCGCTGCCCGAACGTAAAAAGCCCTTCTCCGTCCGGAGAAAACACCACGACACGGGCATTGCCGAAATCCGTTACAAAAATATTCCCGTACGAATCATGCGCCAAAAATTGAGGGCCGATGCACTGCCCGTCGCCTCTCCCCCTCGTACCGAACGATTTAATAAATTTACCGTCCTTGGTAAGGAGTGAAAGCCGGTCGGCGGCAAATTCGGAGATGAGCAAGTTTCCGTCTTTAAGCGGCAAAATATCGAACGGACGGTCAAAGCCCTGTAGGGGGCCGCTCGTTCGATCGAGTATAATTCCGTTAATATCGAAGTGAACCAATTCGTTGGAACCGTAGGCGACAACCCAGAAACTGCCGTCTCCCATTGCCGCAACCGACAGCGGCTGCCTAAAAAAGACTTCCGTTCCGTGTTTGGATTCAAATACGGCGGTTTCTACATAGCGTACCGATTCCGCAAAATCGGGCTGAGCCCCGCGCCGCTCTTTTACCACCTCTATTTTATTTTTTAAAAGCTGCCCCCCGTATCCTGAGGAAGACGCAGCCGACCACTGCTCGAGCGCCGCCCCCTCTATACCGGAGCGGTAATAGGCTTGTCCGAGCCAGTCCAAGATAAGCGGATCGCCCGGAATATGCGTGAGGGCTTTTTCAAACAGCAGAATCGCTTCGTTAAAGGTTCCGCGGTAATACGCCTGCACACCGCGGCGGAATTCTTCAAATCCATGATCCCTATCGGCGGAACTCAGACGGGGCTGAAGTGTATTTGTTTGTGCAGGCAGCGCCGTACCGCCGCACAATAAAAGCAGCATTAAAGCGGCCGTTTGCAATAGTCTCTTTATACGCATAATACTTAATCCTCTTGACAATTTTCTAAAAACATAAAGGTTAGGAGCAGACTCACAATATTCCTCTTAGCTGCTCATAATACGCTGCAGATGCCGCTTAATTGTTTCGTTATCGGGAAGCTGAGCATCCGCCCGTTGGATATATGATCGGGCTTCGGTATCAAAGCCCATCTTGTAATAGATCCACGCCAGAGAATCCAAATAAGCGGGATTATCGGGCTGCGCATCAAGCGCTTTTTTACACAGAATCAACGCACGGGTTAAATCTTTTTCGGTATCGGCAAGAACATAACCGAGTCCGTTAAGCGCCGTCGAATTATCGGGATCAAGTTCCAGCGCTTTTTCATACAAACTCAGCGACTTATCTACCTTCTCCTGCTCGTATGCCAAATACGCCATCGAAGTATGTACCTGAGGAGAATCGTACCCGGCATCCAAAAGTTTTGAAAGCTCAAACTCCGCCAAGCGGGAACGGCCTGTCTTGGCATAAATAAAAGCCAAGATGAGCCGGCATTGATATATGCGGGCAATATCGCCCCCAGCTGTAATGATTTGTTCCAGATAAACGAGTGCATCGTCATATTGTAAAAGTTTTGCATAACAGAGGCCGATATAATACGCCAAATCGAAATTGATCTCGGTATCTTTGGAAGATATATTCAAAAATACTGCAAGAGCCTCTTTATATTGATTTTCCCGATAGAGCTGTACGCCTTCTTTAAGAACCGTATCCATCTAGATCCCCCCTCATAGTATACGCACCCCGCCTGAAGGCTTAACTTTATAGTACAAAGGCTTAAATCCGAAAATACGTTCATAATCGCCCAGTTTTTCAATATAGGTTTGGATGTCGTCCGCTCGCAAAATACTATACGTGCATCCTCCAAAACCCCTTCCCGTGAGACGGGAACACACAATATCATTCATATCGGGCGCTACAAATTCCATAGCACGCTTTACGAGCCAATCCAATTCCGGGCAGGAAATTTCAAAGCGGTCGCGCAAGTTTTCTTGAGAACGGGTTACAATACGCGAAAACACCACCCAATCATTTTTCTTTAGGGCGCCGATAGCGTCATCGACACTGATGGATTCGCGGATAATATAGAGCACCCGCCGCCGTACCGATTCGGGGATGGCAAGTTCTTCAAGATCGCTTTCGGCAAGTTTGCTGAAATCCTGAGGAATATCCGGCATCTTTTTTACCCGCTCGTAGGCTTCCATACATTCTTGGATTCTATGGTTCAGCTCCTCGCGCGCCAGCAAACGGGGGACACGAGAATCCGTCAAAATAATCCGGTAGTTACTGATGGGGAACGGATAAATATCGGCTGTTTTCCGCCGGTGATTTGTCCGTATGCAGTGTCCGGCCTTTGCATAGAGAGCGCATAGAATATCCGCACGGTGAGGATAGGTTTTAAGGTGCTGCACATTTGCATTTTCCAAAATATCGACAAGGTCTGCCTTCGTAAGCCGCGGCGCAAATACCTTCCGCAAGGCCATCGCCGTCGCAACCTTGAGCGCGTTCGGCGTACCGAGTCCTGCATCTGCGGGTATTTCTGAAAGGATGGTAAAATTGAGACCGGTCATCTCAATTCCCCGATCCATGAAAGACAGGATAACTGCCTTTATCGAATTTGCCCAACGATCCTCTTTACGGTACCGCAAGTTTGCGGCTGCAACTTTTTTCCGCTCTTTAAGAGATAAAGAAAGGAAGCGGTAATTGGAGTCTTTCCTTTTTGAAACACAAAGATAGAGATAATGATCGATTGCCATTGAAAGCGTATTGCCCTGCGCAAACCACGTATGCTCACCTAAAAGATGAAAGCGCCCGGGAACCGCAACGGTAACTTCCGGCTCGTCTCCATACTCGTCTACATGAAATGGTAGAATCTTCTGCATACCTTCTATAATATCCCTTATATTGAAACAATTCAAGAAAAATGATTAAATTGATGCAAAATTATGTCGGTTATTTCATCTTTTTTAGCGGTTTTGTGCTCTGCAGCGCTGCTTTCCTTAGGGATACCGAATGAATACTTGCATTTCGGCTCGGCTTTTTTCGGTATTATAGCGCTTATACCGTTATATACGTCTTTTTGCATCAGTCCGACACGGAGACGCACTGCGTGGATGTTCGGCGCTATGATAGCTTTTGTCCACCTATGCTCAAGCTTTTGGCTGGCGTATTTTGAAAACTTTGCGATTTTTACACTCGGCGCTTCCACCGCCGCTTATTTTTTTCTCGGCTTCCTTTTCGGGCATTGGTTTTATGATGCAATGAAACTGCCGCTGAACGTGCGTCCGTTCGCCTTTGCCTGTTTATGGACACTGTGGGAATGGTTTAAAGGAAGCGGATTTGTCGCCTATCCGTGGGGCAGCCTTTCGATGACAACATTATCGCTGCGGACGCTCATTCAAATAGCGGACATTACCGGCGTATGGGGAATCACCTTTCTTGTTGCATTGATTTCCGCGCTCCTCGCAGAAATAATCCGTGGGGCCATGGGCATAACCGCCGGTTTGTCAAAATTACAAGGAAGACCGCTTGTCCGGCCGCTGGTATTTACCGCTGCATTGCTGCTGCTGGTTACCGGATACGGGCTTTTCCGCATACACGAAAAAAGAACGCCGCAGCAGAACCTCACCCTTGTGTTGGTGCAGCAAAACACCGACCCGTGGGTATCCGGTCTCGATTTGTTTTTTGACAATCTGCATAACACCCAAAAGCTTACCGAAAAGGCAATTACCGAATCGACGGTACGGCCTGATCTCATTGTATGGAACGAAAGCAGCCTTGCGTATGGGTATGATCAATTTCAAGATTATTACCGGCATCAGCCGTTTCAGGAATCCTTTACCGACTTTTTGCAGCGGATGAATATTCCTATTTTAACGGGTTCCCCGCTTTTACAGGATGCCGAACGCGGAAAATACTCGAATTCCGTCTATCTTATCGCACCGAACGGAACGGTACTCGGTACCTATTCAAAGATACAGCTGATCTGCTTTGCGGAATATATCCCCTTCACCGACCACCCGTTTGTGCAGCGTTTTTTCGACTCACTGGTCGGTTTTTCGTCGGGATGGGCGCCGGGAACGGAATATAAAGCAATGACGTTCACCGCGCAAAACGGGATTGATGTCCGGTTTGCTGCGCCCATCTGTTTTGAAGATGCTTTTCCGGCACTCTGCGCCGATTTACATAATCAGAACAGCAATATATTGATTAACCTGACCAACGATTCATGGTCAAAAACGGCAAGCGCGGAATATCAGCATTTTGCCGTTGCCTATTTCCGCGCCATAGAATTGCGTACGCCGCTTGTCCGCTCCACCAACGGGGGCTATACGTGCGTTGTCGATCCTGCCGGAAACATTACCGCAAGCCTTCCGCTCTTTACCTCAGATGCGCTGAGCGTTTCGGTGCCGGTCTATCCGTACCGGCGGACATTTTACGCACAGCTGAAAGACTGGCTTCCGGCGCTCTTTATGGTGATTGCGCTTATTGCCGCCGCCTCATTCCGGTTGAGTCCGGCGTTTTTACCTAAGGTTGAAGCGGATTACGAGCCGGTTTTTGCATGGCTCACCCCTCTTGCCTGCAAGCAGTGCCGACAAAAAAAGCTGTTGAGAAAGACATGGGTGCGGAAGCGGATTCATAATTCATAATTAAGAACGAAGGAGAATTTAAATATGAACAACACACATCATCAATCTTGCACCACCGTACTGGTAGGTAAAAAGGCCTCAGTTGACGGCTCGGTGATGATTGCCCGCAACGAGGACTTTCACGAAGCAATTTCAGTGAAGCTTTTTACCCTAATGCCGGCGAGTGAGGTAA
>ERZ772960.1883-NODE-1883-length-16019-cov-3.503946_pt1 | contig 16019 bp, 21 predicted proteins | sample MGYA00580678_ERZ772960 | MGnify/ENA primary metagenome ERZ772960 (study PRJEB29015, sample SAMEA2737930) | human oral metagenome | biome: human oral; feature: human-associated habitat; material: dental | place: China | collected 2059 ... | reverse complement strand
CATCATGAATTTGTTCAAACATAAACTGACTACCTTGAAAAGACATGAAAACAAACCTTTCATCATTGCGTTCGTATTCTATTTTGAATCCTAATCTGCTATAGAATTTTTTTGTTTTATTAATATCAAAAACCGATAATTCCGGAATCATCTTATTAAAATCCATCTTCACTTCCCCACAACTTCAAATTTTATTATTTCTTTTTCTTTGGTTTGGGTACAGGTAATTCATCATACATTGAATTGAATAAACCAGTTAAAAATTCTTTATTGTCAACATCATCTACCAACAGCATTTCCTTTGCTCCATCATAGGGTAACTCATACTTTGCATTTGTCATAAGTGCTATTGCAGACCTCACAGGTTTTACTAAAAACCTATCATCATAAATTCCGCCAATAATTTTTCCACGATAATAAATTATATATTCGCCCATCATTGACCTATATGATATTTCTTCCAAATCAGATAGTTGTTCTAAAATAAAATCTAAATACTCTTTACTTGAAGCCATACTTCACCCCTCAAATTCTAATTTAGCAATCAATTCTATAAACCATATCGCCTGCATTCCAAATATACAGGATAGCCGATACTGGTTCTTTTCCTTTCTCCCAAAGCCAGCCTGTATATGTTGTACTATAGCCGAAGTATCCTTCTGTTAAGATTTCAAATTCTGCATGGGCATATTCTTTCATATATTCTTTTAATCCGATAGCTTTTCCGGAAAATTCCCCCTCATATACAGTCCTATCCAATATCAAAATGTTGCATTCCTCTAAATCACTGTCAAAAAACAGAACTTCTCCGGAATATAATTTTTCTTCACCTTTCGTATATTGAAATATTGTATCCAACTCTATTGTTAGAACATCGTTTTTAAAGCTAAACTTCTTTATCCTGCTAATATCAGTATGCCGGAGCAGAATGTCCTCTTCTCAAAAATCAGATTCGGAAATTCTGTTCTTAGTTCATCCGCAACGCAATAGATTTCATCATTATCCCATTCATCCGCATATTCTTTTTTGCATTGATCCAATGCCTTACGATTCGAAAAAGCGACATCTCCAATGAGAATCTTTCCGTCATCTTTGAGACGTGCTAGCAAATCTTTTAGAAGGACGCCCTTTTGTGCATCCGTTAAGTGATGAATTGAATAAGTCGCAATAATAAAATCAAAGAACTCTTGGTTTAATTCCTCCGCTAAGCCATTTGAAAAATCTCCCTGATAGAGATGTGCACCCGGCATCTTTTCATACGCGAGCTCTATCATTCTTGAGGAAAAATCCTGTCCGTAAATAGTGCATCCGTTTTTATATAGCTTTGTGGTTAATGTGCCTGTTCCGAATCCAAGGTCCAAAACTACTGCATCCGGCTTTTCCATTATGATTTTGTAAATATCTCCCAGAATCTTTTTGTACCCGGCAAAGGGATAACGATTCTCTTCTTCCGAGAGCCCGACTGATTTGTCATAATCATCCGCCCATAAATCAAAACCTTTACTATTTAACATTTTTCCTCTGCTACTCCTACTTTTCTATTTATACTCCTGCTTTTACCGCCATTACCCTACCGGACAAGATGCATCTCTCGCTCAAAATACTCGGTTTATTTCGCGTGATAAAGCAACCGGACTTCCCATAATCCCTTGCATCCATATTTATTGCAAAAGCTCCAAAATCCCTTTTGCACAACGAAGATTTACATCTTGAAAATGATTGCCCGGATTTACTTCATAAGTCGTCTCTATTCCCATAGATTTAAAATGTTTTAGCAAGTCTTCGGTGTTTTCCTGCATGGTTTTTAAAATGGGATGTCTTGTTTTAGACTCTTTATCTCCAATAGACAAATAAAGCTTTTCCGACAGAATTTTCATCGCATTTTCTTTGCAAAATTCCTTGATTCCCGGAAACCACAGAGAGCCCGACATGCTGGCCACACGAGTAAAGGCATCCGTCTTATACAGGGCATACAAGGCAAATAATCCCGCCAGAGAATAGCCGGCTATGCCTATGAATTCGGTACACCATTGATTTTATCTTTTGCCAAAGGAAGGATTTCGGACAAGATACAATCCAGATACTTCTCTCCACCTCCGGTAAAATCGTCCCCCTCTTTCCCTAAGGCAGGAGCAGGCCAAGGGCTTAAATCTCGCTCCCAGTTAAGATTTCCGATAGCAAGAAAATGAAAATCCTTAGAATTTTCTTTTTGTAAGTCCAAAAAAGCAGCCTCTCCCTCATCGGAAAATTGATTGAAAATAATAAGCGGGAAGTCCACTTTCTCCGCCCGAAATAAGCTTAGTTTATAATCACACAAGGTAAAATCTTCTCTATTCATAGGGTGCATCTCCTAGTATTTCTCTTGCATACTTTCCAATACCGCTATTCCACTCCGCCTTTACCACGGTGAGCCCCAGCTCTGACCTGTGACTCATTCTTCTTGGAAAAGCCCTTAATTCTCCGCTTCCTACAAGCTTTCCGTTCTTCCAAGCGAAATAACATACCGATTTCGGATCCCTGGAAAAGTTCCGAATTTCCTCCTGCTCTTCCTCTACGGAAATTGGAAATCCTTCCTTTCCAAAGGATAAATTGTCTGTTTCCGAACCGACCTGTCTTGCATAAGCTATTCTTGCCTCCGCATCCTCCGGTAGAGCTTCTTTAATGATAACGTCTTTGATTACGTCTTTGATTACGTCTTTAGTAACGTCTTTGATAATGTCCTTCATAATATCTTTCCTGCAAAATCACTATTATGCTTAATTTAATACTTTACCCAATACTTTGCTCAGCACTTACGCATTTCTTTGTTCAACACTTTACTCAACACTTACGCAATGCTCCATTCTTTATTTCTTAAAGGAGCAAGTCCGTATAAAGTCCTTCACCTCTGCCCCGGCTTCCAGATAGCGAAGTAAAATCTCCGCACAGGCATGACTGTCGCTGTCCGCCCGGTGGTGTTGAAGGGAAATCCCAAAATCCTTGCAGACCATATTTAACTTGTGGCTCCTGTCGGGAAAGAGGCTTCTGCCCATTTTCACCGTGCAAAGGTAGCGGGCATAGGGCTTCCAGTCAATATCATAGTCCAAAAGGCAGTTTTTCAGCACATTCATATCAAAGGAAGCATTGTGCGCCACCAGCATTCCGTCGGAAAAAAGCGGCTCGATCTGCTGCCATAATTCCGGAAAGGTAGGCGCATCCTTGACACTGACCTTACTGATTCCGGTAAGCTTGACATTGAAATAGTCAAAGTCCGTCTCAGGATTCACAAGAGAATAAAATTCCTTACTGATTTTTCCCTCTTCCACCACGGTAATGCCGATCGCGCTCATGCGGTTGTTCTTTCGGTTCGGTGTCTCCACATCAAAAACAATAAAGCGTGCCATGATAGTCTCCTCTACAAAAAACCGTTGTCTCTCGATTTTACTGGAGAAACAACGGTTTTCGCAAATGCTTTTTTCTTTTCGATATTTTGAAGATTATTTATCTTTAAGAACCTTCAACTCTATTTTATGAACGCAGATTGTAGAAAATGTCACCTATCTAAGGAAACCATCTCTTCTGCTTCTACTATATCGTCTTTTTAAAAATCTACTTCTGTATCATAGTAGCAGCACTTTAAGAGCTTTTCCATTTCCTCTACGCTCGGCTGACGAGGATTGGAGCCTGTACAAGCATCGGCAATCGCATTGACAGAAATATCATGCAATCTCTCTAAGAAGACCTTCTCCGGAACAAATCCCTGCTCAGTCGTGTAAGAATCTGCACCGTAGTTCTTGATGCAATGCGGAATGTTCAGCTTGTCGTTTAAGCCTCTGACATAAGTAATCAATGCCTTTACTTTATCATCGTCGTTATTTCCAGAAAGACCGATAACGTCCGCAATCTTTGCATAGCGCTTCTTCGCCGTTTCATCCTTCGCATTGAAGGCGATAACCTTCGGAAGATACATGGCATTTGCCGCACCGTGAATGATGTGTGCGCCTAAGTCTCCAAATACCGCACCGGTCTTATGTGCCATAGAGTGCACGATACCGAGAAGCGCATTGGAAAATGCCATTCCGGCAAGACACTGTGCATTATGCATTTCACTTCTGGCCTTCTTATCCTCATTATAGGAATCTACCAGGTTGTCCCGAATCATTTCAATCGCATGTAAAGCCAGAGGATCCGTATAGTCACAATTTGCGGTAGAAACATAGGCCTCAATAGCATGGGTTAAAGCATCCATTCCGGTGTGTGCCACGAGTTTCTTCGGCATGGTTTGTGCCAAAGCCGGGTCAACAATAGCCACATCCGGAGTGATTTCAAAGTCCGCAATCGGATACTTAATGCCCTTCTTGTAGTCTGTAATAATAGAAAATGCGGTTACCTCGGTCGCTGTTCCGGAAGTGGAAGAAATCGCACAGAACTTTGCCTTGTTTCGAAGTGTCGGAATACCGAATACCTTACACATATCTTCAAAAGTGCACTCCGGATGCTCATACTTAATCCACATAGCCTTAGCCGCATCAATGGGAGAGCCTCCACCGATTGCCACAATCCAATCCGGTCCGAAGTCCTGCATCTCCTTCGCGCCCTTCATTACGGTATCTACGGAAGGATCGGACTCAATCCCTTCAAAAAGCTTCACTTCCATGCCGGCTTCCTGTAAGTACTGTACTACTCTGTCCAAAAAGCCGAAACGCTTCATCGATCCGCCACCCACGCAGACAAAAGCTTTTCTTCCTTTGAAAGCCTTCAAGGCCTCCAAAGCATTTTCTCCATGATAAATGTCTCTTGGTAAAGTAAATCTCATCTCCTGCCTCCTTAATAGACCATACAAGCTTTTACTGCCCCCAATAATACACTGTTCTTTTTAAATGTCAATATTTTAACAATATTATTTTTAAATTGGATTGTATGACTCTATTTCTTAGTGTATATTTTTAAAGCTAAAAAGAAAGAATTAAGAAAGAAACCTATTTTCTGGATTCGGAGGAATGGTAAGCAATGAAAGTATTCCATAATATTTTTGTTCTATTGTTTTATGGCGCGAGCCTAATCAGTGGCGGAGCCTTTTTCTACCGCCTGCACAAGGAAAGACGGTCCATGTGGATTGGCACGCTCTTAAGCCTCTTCCTCCTGAGCCTTTTCTCCTCCTCTACTTTATTCAGGGCATCCAAATACTCAGAAAAGAGGGAATCAAGTTTCACAACTTTTTGTCTTTAGCCTTCTCTATAGGACTTTTTTCTTTATCTTCTTTTTTCCGCGAATCACTTTTTTCTGTGGAATTCCTCTTTTGGAAGCGCTTTCTATTGTGCTTGTTCTCAGTCTTTCTTACCTTCTGTTTTTGGCTGCCATGTACGCCTTTTCATCCGTATTGAACCTGATACACCTTCGGGAAAATCAAAATTTCCGCTATATCATCGTACTTGGCTACGGAATTCTAGGGGAGAAAATGACACCCCTCCTTCGGAATCGTGTGGACAAAGGCATTTCCCTGCTTAAAAAAATCCTGCTGCAAAGCTCATTCTTTCCGGTGGTATGGGACCTGGTGAAAACATTACAGAGGCGGAATGCATGAAGCGATACACCTTTTCACAAGGTATTTCCGAATCCAGAATCATTACAGAAAATCAGTCTAAAAACACATACGAAAACCTGCTGTTTTCCAAGAAGAAAATAGAGGAGGATTCTTCCGAAGAAAAATCCTCCATTGCTATCGTGACAACCTCTTATCATGTATTCCGCGCCCTGATTCTTGCCAAGAAGCTTCATATTCCCTGCAAGGGCTTTGGCGGAAAAACCAAATGGTACTTTACTTTAAATGCGATTTTAAGAGAGTTTATTGCCTACTTAAAAATCAGTTGTCGTACCCACCTGAAAGTTTTGGCGATTCTAAATGGGCTGGTGCTCCTGTTTTACTGCTTCAGAAGGTATTAAAGGCAACAAGCGATAAAATAGGCGGCCCATTTAAAATACCTTTCAAGCAGTACCCCTGCATGGTGAGTTTAGTGAGAACGTGCTCCACTTTCAGACCTGTACTGCATGAAAGCTTATTACAGCTGATACAGCTTTGTATATTTCTCCTCGATATAATCCAGGAAATAGTTTACATTGAATTCTTCTCCGGTCACCATTTTCATAAGCTCTGGTGCCTCATAACGGAAACCGTAGGTATGGATATGCTCCTTCAGCCAGTTCATGATTTCATCAAAATGATTTTCTTCCAAAAGCCTCTCTACATCCAGGTCCTTTCGCATAGCCTGCATGAACTGGGCCGCAAAGGCTGTTCCTAAAGCATAGGTAGGGAAGTAGCCGAAGCTTCCGTCGGACCAGTGCACATCCTGTAAGATTCCCACTTTATCATTTGGCACATCCACGCCCAAATACTCCTTGTACTTTGCATTCCAGGTCTTATCCAGTCCCTCTGTAGAAATGCTTCCGTTAAATAAGCCCTTCTCGATTTCATAACGAATCAGGACATGCAATGGATAGGTCAATTCATCCGCTTCCGTGCGAATAAAGGAAGGTTTAGACACATTGATGGCCTGATAAAATTCCTCTAAGGAAACATCTCCCAGTTGCTTTGGAAAATGCTTTTGCAACTTAGGATAATGATATTTCCAAAAGGCCAAAGTTCTCCCCAGATAGTTTTCGCAAAGTCTGGACTGGGACTCATGCATTCCGGAAGATACTCCCTCGGATAAAATCATGCCGTCATACTTTGGATTGATATTATGCTCATAATAGGCATGCCCTACCTCATGTACCGTGGACAAAATAGCAGAAATCACATTGTTCTCGAGATATTTCGTAGTGGTACGGCAGTCATTTTCACAGGTCCAGGAAGTAAAGGGATGCTCGGACTCATTTTGATAGCCCCAGGAGGAGTCAAAATGCAAGTACTCCAAAAGCCCTTCCATAAACTTCTTCTGCTCTTCCACCGGGAAGCTTTGGGCCAAGAAATCCTCTCGAAGCTGCTTGGCCTTGGTCACCTTCTGAATAAGAGGCACCAATCTTTCCTTTAAAGCCGCAAAAAAGGCATCATACTTTTCCTCGTCCATCCCCGGCTCAAAGTCATCCAGCATCTGATTGTAAATGGACAGATTGCTGTTCCGATAGCCATAAAGCTTCTTCTTTCCTTCAATCACCTTCTCCAAATAGGGAGCAAAAAGAGAATAGTCCGCCTTGGATTTTGCCAAAAGCCAGGCATCGAAGGATTCACTACAAAGCTTTTCAAAGGCTACAAACTCCTCCTTGGGAATGCAAAGGGTATCCAAGGTCTGCTTGTAATAAAGCTGAATGGCCCGCTTATTTTCCGCATCCACCTTGGGATCATCCTTTAAATCCTTGAGTAATTCTACCATTTCCGGATCTGTCTCTAAACTGAAAAGCTCCCCTGCCAAAAAGGCGGAACGCTCATCTCGATAGCTGGCACCCGCCGTAGGTGCCACAGTCTGCTTATCGATGTCAATGATATTTAAGGCCATGTGGTAGGCAGAACATTTGAACAGCCAGTCCTGATACTTCTTTAATTTTTCTTCCGTAGTCATATATTTTTTTCCTTTCTATCTGCTCTGCCTGATATGACATATACCAATGCAGAGAGCGCCATATATTCAGCATTTTCATAACACATTTGATAATAACACATACAAATGTAGAAAAGTCATACTATTATGATACTAGATGTTTAACGTTTGTGATTTTTCATTTTTTTCAAAATCGCCAACGTTAAACTTGATATTTTATGACAAACTACCTTAAAAAGATTCGTGATTTTTACCATGAAACCGATATCATTAAAGTAATTACCGGTGTCCGAAGATGTGGTAAATCCTGTATCATGGAGACAATTGCCAGCGAATTAAAAGAATCCGGAATTCCAACTGACCGACTCTATTTCTTTGACCTAGACAGTAAAGCCTATCACAAAATTCTAAAGGCGGAGCAGCTAGAAGCGTTATTGGAATCAATCCCTCCGGTCTCCGAAACAAAATACCTTTTTATTGATGAAATCCAAAATGTTAAGGGCTTTGAAATAATTCTTAATAGTTTACGTAGGACAAATGAATGGTCAATCTTTATCACAGGATCAAACTCGTATCTCCTAAGTGGAGAGTTAACGACAAAGCTTACCGGAAGATATATTGAATTTGAAATGTTTCCTCTTTCTTTCGAGGAGTATGAAGGCATCAAAGAATTCTATGGTAAAGCGATTGCTTCCGACCGACAAGAAGAATTACAAAATTACATCCTTGAAGGCGGATTTCCCAGAACTATACAAATGGATAGTATTTCTGCAAAAAGGCGATATGTTCAAAGCGTTATCGATGAAATCTTTGAAAAAGACATTAGAAGAAGGCTGAAAATCCGTAACAAGAATACATTCGAAACAGTCCAAAAATATATTATCAATAATTTTGGTGCAACAACCAGCCTAAAAAGTTTGAAAAAAGCCATTGAGCAGAGTGGAACAGCTATCAGTGAGGCCACAATTGCAAGATACATTAAAGCCTTGTTGGACTCGAAAATTCTTTGCGAATGCCCAAGGTTTGATATAAAGTCCAAAAAGTCCTTAAGCGGAGAAAAAAAATACTATCTGGCAGACACTGCTTTTTATTTTGCACAGAATACCGATAATAGAATTAACTTCGGTCCTGTTCTCGAAAATATCACCTATATTTACGCAAGATCTCACGACTACTCTGTCAGCGTTGGACGAGTTGGAAAACTGGAATGCGATTTCATCTTAAGAAATGATGAAATGCGATATTCCTACATCCAGGTTGCGTATACCATTGCATTATCAAAGGAAACGGAAGACCGTGAGTACAGACCGCTTGAAGCAATTAAAGACAATTATCCAAAATATGTAGTTACTTCTGACTCTATTCTGCAACAACGTAATGGTATTGAACATATTAACCTTGTTGACTTTATGAGAAATGGAAAGGCTTTTTAATTCTATATTATGAAGCATATTTCCAAACGAGAAAACGCATGCTTTGCTAGCGATACTTGCATCATTCATTCGCCCTTATTATTACAAAAAAGTTCTATGTAGCATCTTCATGCAGTACTTCAATGTAATATTTCCATACAGCACTATAGTCTTGCTACGCCGCTTTTCTTTGCGGCTTCCGCAACGGCTTTAGCCACCGCATCCTTCACTCTTTCATCAAAGGCCGCCGGCAGAATATACTCCGCATTAAGTTCCTGATTGCTCACCAGGTCCGCTATGGCATAGGCTGCGGCAACCTTCATTTCATCATTGATGTCCTTTGCCCGCACATCCAGAGCGCCTCTAAAGATGCCCGGAAAGCATAGTACATTTTTCTTCCTCCATACTTTATTTCAATTCTATTCTATGTAATTTCTGCCTTTTTACTATTTCTGACTTTTTGCTTCTGACTTTTTATTACCTCTGCCTATGAATACTTCTTTCCGGTATTAGTCGCTCCTTATAATGTGCCTTTCTTAACTCATTGTTTCTTGTATCATTTCTTCTTATATCATTTTTTCCGGTTGAAACACTTCGTCAAACTTCTCTTCCGTCAAAAAGCCAAGCTGTAGGCAGGCTTCTTTAAAATGGCAAAGGCACGGATAATCTCAGAAGGCATTTTCTCCGTTCCTATTTTAAAATTCTCAAAGCTTCTCTGGGTTTGTGCCCCCCAGTATTTCTCCACCGGAACCTGCACTTCCCCCATGGAATCGTGTTCTGTTCTATAGTCCATTTCTTTTCCTCCATACAGCATTTACAACAGGAAAATTACTTCGGATAGATTTTATCAAAAAAATGGCTGACGGAACAGGCTGGATTCTATCTTGTCCCACATTTTCCTCTGCCAGTTATCTTATATTTTTTATACTTTCAGGGGAAAATATGTCTCTATCGCTAAGTTTTATCCTATAAATTTTTCCATCTTTACATTATTTAGATTGAGTGCTATAATCTAAACAGTGTATAGATTGAAACAAAAAAGGAGTGTGCTTTGAAATCCGATAGATATCATCATGGGAATTTAAAAGAAGAATTAGTGGAAAAAGGCTTGGCCTATATCGACCAATATGGTCTGGAAGCCCTTTCCATGCGTAAACTGGCAGATTCTACAGGCGTCAGTCCTGCCGCGCCCTATGCCCATTTTAAAAACAAGGAGGCTTTTCTGTCTGAAGTCCGTAATTATGTGAATCATCGATTTTATTTGACATTGGTGAAAGCCACGGAAGATTGTTCTGACCATTCAAGAATTCTTTTCAATCTGGGAAAAAGTTACGTCCTCTTTTTTTATGAAAATCCTCTATATTACCGGTTCTTGTTTTCTATAGAAGATATAGATATAGAGAATTATCCGCCATTTGTATTATTCAAAAATATCGCAGAAAAAGCATGGAAAGAAAAATCCGAGAATTGGGATAGTACTTCTCTTCATGCAAAAGTTATTGCGCTCTGGTCCTTGGTGCATGGTCTGTCTTCCATCGTAACCATGAAAGGGGCTGTAGACATGGATCATCTTGAAGCGGAAGTAGAGCAGATTCTTGACTCCATTACTGTATAAGGGAGAAAGCAGAATTGATTTCCAACTCCATTCATGTATAGGGAACAAAGTGAAACAGATTTTCGGCTCAAGCAATAATATGAGGAGTATAAATGGTAGGGGTATTTTTAAGTGGTACGGGAAATACAAAGCACTGCATCCAAAAATTTCTTACTGCACTGGATTCCGATGCAAGGTGCATTCCCATTGAAGAGAAAAAATCGATAGATGCTATTCGAAAGAACGAGGAGATTGTCCTCGCCTATCCGACACAATTTTCCAATGTGCCATTTATGGTAAGAGATTTTGTCATTCGGCATAAGGATGTCTGGAAAGGGAAAAAGATATTTTTAATAACCACTATGGGAGCATTTTCCGGTGATGGAACAGGGTGTCTTGCCAGAGTTTTAAAAAAATATGGTGCAATTATCTTTGGCGGTTCGCAGATTCGTATGCCGGATGCGGTTTGTGACAGTAAATTACTGAAAAAGTCTTTAGAAGAAAACCGAAGAATCATCCATGAAGCGGATAGAAAAATCGAAAAGGCAACAAACACGATTAAACAAACTGGAAAATATCCCCGGAAAGACTTAAGCTTTCCGGCTCATCTCGCAGGATTATTCGGACAAAGATTATGGTTTTATAACAAAACCACCGGGTATAGTAAAAAGCTCAAAATCAGTGATGACTGCATTGGGTGCGGATTATGTGCCTCCATCTGCCCCATGGGAAATCTACGCATACAAAACGGCAAAGCCGTCAATCTGGAAAAATGCACCATGTGTTATCGTTGCATAAGTTCCTGTCCCCAAAAAGCCATTACACTTTTAGGAAAAGAAGTCATCGAACAGTGCCGGTATGAGAAATATGTTTAGGATGCAAAAAAAGTTTATTCAAAGCACAAAGAAGCGCTTACATGCTCTTCTCTACTGCGTATTTCTGATAAAGTATATTGTCCATGGGCGTTGGTAGCTTTCCCGTTCCCGTAAGATATGACATATTTCGGGCATCGGTGAAGACAGCCTAGACACATGGTGCAGTCTTCCTTCACCCAAACCGGCTTTTTGTTCTGCATTGCAATAGCTTGAACCGGGCATTTCTTTGCGCAAAGTGTACAGCCGATGCAGGCATCGGACACAGAAAGATTCTTTGTCTTTCGCATTTTGCCGTCATAAATCTTTTTCGCCAGCCTTCCTACAAATTCGGGCACTGTAAAATCCATCACCTTTCCTCTTTTCTTTTCGGAAAGCGATGCCTTAAGCTCAATGATTTCCTCTTCTGCCCGCTTTAAGCTGTTTTTAACCTTTTCCGCATGGGATAAGTCGAAAATCACAGTCCAAGTATCCGGCATACGAATATCGAATTTCGCATCTAAGGCTAAACCTTTTTCTTTTAAAAGACTATCCGCAATCGAAGATGCTGCCCCCGTTGTCGTTCCGAAGGTCCCCACATAAAAGCTGTAGGGCTTTGTTTCATACTGAAGCTTCAACTTTTCCAAGAACTCATAAACAATGCTGGGAAGTCCCCAAGCATAGGTAGGACTTAAAATCCCAAACCTTCCATCCTTTACCGTATAGGCATAGCTTTCCGTCTTGCAGGCTTCCTCAATAGATATCATTTCTTCCTGCGGCTCTTTAATTTTCTCTGCTACATGCTTGGTATTTCCGGTAGCTGAAAAATAAAATAACATCTTCCTTACTCCTCACTTTGTCTCTTTATTAATACCCTATGTTCTTCACTCGTACTGTTCCTTTGCTTAAACAGTTTCATTGTAGCAGAACTTTTGAAGAATAGATGATCGGTAAAGAAAATCGAGACGGATACTCCTAAAGAAAGTTTCCTATCTGATGTCTTTTTGTAAAATATACTTGACATATTAAAACGAAGGTGTATATTGGTTATGTAAAGTATTTACGACATTTTGTAACGCATATTGCTTACTTCAAAAAGTGAGAATGCAAGAAAAGGAAAGGAGTTTTTGATGAATTATTTCAGCTTAGGAATCGCTGTAGGTATTTTTGCCGCTTCCCTCTTAGTTCTCTTTCGAAACAGATTGAGTAAGGATAAACAGGATTGCTATGATGAAAGGCAGGTAATCGTCCGCGGGAAGGGCTATCAATACGCTTTTTCCACCACCATGGGACTCCTCATACTGTACACTGTTTTTGCCGAACCGATTGAGAAATATTTGGAAGCCGGGATTATTCCCCTTGCCATTCTTCTTTTCTCGGTACTGATCCTCATGGGATACTGCCTTTTCCATGATGCCTTCTGGGGGCTTAGCAGTAAGAAAAATAAAAGAATGCTTGTTACTGTATGGGCTCTGTACAGTGTCCTGAACGTCATGCATCTCGTTGATAATAGCTCTCCAGATAAAATATGGATTGCCGGAAGGCTCAGCAGCCGCTTTATGGTTCCTCTCCTTCTCAGTATCTTTATTGCTATTGCCCTGATTCTCATGGTACTGAAGAATCGAATGAAGCATGACGAAGAGTGAGGTGGAAAATGAAGAATCTCCGTTTAAAATCCGCCAGAGCGGGAAAAGACCTGTCTCAGCAGGAACTGGCAGATCTGGTAGGCGTCAGCAGGCAAACCATCAATGCCATAGAAAAAGGGGACTATAACCCTACCATCCGCCTCTGCCTCGCCATTTGTCATGTACTGGGGAAAACATTGGATGAGCTGTTCTGGGAGGAAAGGGATGAGGCACCATAAATCAGTTCCTCTAACTCTTTATCCGAAAGGGCTCCTTCTTCATATAATTTTCGAAGTAAGCTCTCCGAAAAGTCTTGTTCATAATAGTCTTTGGCAAAGTCCCGAAATTTCTCGAAACTTTCAAAGGCATACGCTAACAACCACAGCCCACCATCATTTTCCGCGAAGGAATTTTGATGTAGTTCTCCATCATACCAAAGGAAAAAAGTCGTTTCCCTTTTTTCCTTTGGTGAAAATAAATTCTGATATTTCTCCGGAAGTCCTGCATAGATCCGCTCAAGTATTCTTTGCTCCTCTTGTTCTTTCGCAAACAGATTCAATGCACTTTCATGCGCGAATCCTTTCACCAGCACCAGCTTTTCCGTAAAAATCACGGATAAGGAATCTCCTGCTCCATTATCCACACGATAATGAAGCTTATCTCCGTCTTCTGTCTTTCGAATTAAGCGGAGATACTCTTCGGAAGGATCTGTCAAAACATTATCCAAAACATATAATGCTTCAAACTTCCGTTGCATTTCATTCCAGTCCCTATACTTCATAAAAAGCGCTCACTTTCCTTCGTGATCTCCGTTTTCTCCGCAAAGCTCTTTTAATTCATCAAAGCTATAGTCCCGATAGACCTTCCCTCGTCCCAGTAGAGATTCAGCCGTTTCCGGCAAGGCTTTCAACAGTATTTCCGGCTGAATTTCTTTCGGCAAAGGAATCAATTCTCCATCCGCATCTTCCGCCTTATGCGCCATAAAAATAAACTCTCTCTTTTCCCAGTCTATGGCAAAGTGATTCATCACCTCTGTAGCAGATACTTGTAGCAGAGTTTCCTCTTCAGAAATCATATTTTCATAGAGAAATTCATACAGGGCTTCCTTACCGATTTTGATTACTCTAACGGTGTTTTCCTTCATCCTTTTCCTCCCTAATCTTTATCCGAACTTTATCCGAAACTAGCTTCTCTAATTCGTTTCTGTCCGAAATACAGATAACAAATACAGGCTTGCTCGTAATCAGTTCCCAACGAAGCCAAATACTGTACAAAACGATAATTTATTGTATCACTACTTGTTCAAAATATAACTATTCCCTTGTCCTTTCTCCTTTTTATGATAAAATAACAATATTATTATGATAAAAAAACAAAAAGGAGTGCCCCTATGATTAATATCCGTCCGGTTTCCGACTTAAGAAATAAATTTCCAGAGATTGAAGATGTTGTTGTTCATTCCAACGCCCCTGTATTTCTTACAAAAAATGGTTATGGAACAATGGTTTTAATGAGTCTTGAACAATATTCCGCCTTAACCGATGATACAGAAAAAAAGCTGGATGAAGCAGATGCCCTTGCCGCAAGCTCTACAACTCGGCTCTCTAAATCTGAAGTTTTTAATTCTGTAAGGAGAAGGATTAATGAACAAGCCAAAATATAACTTAAGCTTTCTCCCAATCTTCCAAGAAGATTTATACGAAGTAACAGACTATATCAACTCTCAAAAATCCCGGTGCAGCTCACCGCTTGCTTGATGATATTGAATTTGCAATTAGCAAGCGATTAGAGATGCCACTTTCATTTCCAAAGTACCAATCTTCTAAATTAAGAAAGCAAGTTTACTACAGAATCAATGTAAGAAACTTCTCGATTTTCTATGTGGTAATAGGCAATACAATGGAAGTGAGAAGATTATTATATGCAAAGAAAAATATTGATGAATTGCTGAGATAAATTTTGTCTTAGCATTTTTTATATCAGCCAGCTGGAGTATTCCGGACTTTTCCATCATTTTTTTCCTCCCTGATTTTTATTCGAACTTTATCCGAAGATAGCTTCCCTAATTCGTTTTAAACTCTCTTCATTTTCCAAATATTCATGCATAAAGGGATACATAAAGAAGCTCATGGGGCGAACCTGCGTAGGACTGGCTACATCCCAAAGCTTACTTTTTGCCCAGCGCTCTATGACTTCCAATACCTTGTCTTTCCGGCCGAGATACCCATAGCAAATACAAGCTTGCTCATAATACAGTTCCCCAGGATTTAAGTCCTTGATCCTTTCATAATAGTCCACTGTATCCTCCGGACTCCCCTTCATAAAAAGTAAATTCAAAAGCTTCATCTTATCAAAATCTTTTTCCAGATTCAGCTTGCCCTCTGCTATCAATTCCGAAGCTGTTTTCGGTGCTTTTGGCGGCTGATACTCTCTGCTCCTTGATTCCGGTAAAATATCCTGCTGCATATAGTCCAGGAGGATCTTGCAATAATTGTATCGTTGGCAAGAGCCCTTAAGGCATTTCTCTTCCTCTGCTTCCATTAAGCGACTTTGTTCTTCCTGAAGAGCTTTACTTACTTCTGCTTCCCGTCCAATTTTCTTTGCCGCAAAGCACATGGCCATCATATATTCGTTGGCTACATTGGAATAATACCACTCATCCCAAAAGGGCATTAGAAGAAGAGTATGGCTTACCGCTTCTTCATACTTTCGGTCAAAAAACTCCACCCCTGCCTTTACCGCAAGATTTTGGTGAGGAAATTTCTCTTCAAAGGCATCCAGTTTAGCCAAACTTTCAGAGGAACCGTTTTTTATTTCTTCGCAAATGTCTCGGTACTTCTTCGGTAGTTTTATTGCTTCCATAAGCTTCCCTTTCTCGGACAATACCCCCGTTATCCATACTGCTTCCCTGTAATATCAAAATCCGGATTTCCCTCAGTCTATAGTCAGTAAAATATCATCCACAAACTCTGAAAGCTCTGCTGCTGCATAAATCACCTCATCCGGATCATGGATTGTAGAAG
>ERZ772960.1879-NODE-1879-length-16031-cov-10.419629_pt1 | contig 16031 bp, 9 predicted proteins | sample MGYA00580678_ERZ772960 | MGnify/ENA primary metagenome ERZ772960 (study PRJEB29015, sample SAMEA2737930) | human oral metagenome | biome: human oral; feature: human-associated habitat; material: dental | place: China | collected 2059 ... | reverse complement strand
AATACGATGCAGTAATACACTCAGAAGCTCAAGGAGGAACTGACTTCTCAGCAATCTGGCCAGAACTAACTGGTGTGTTTATGGTTAAAGTTGGCAATAACGATTCATCAATACAGACAAATATGAATATCAATCGTGGGGTCAAGATGATGCCAATCGATGCAGAACATGACACAATTTACTATCTAAAGGGTGAAAATGGTGCAAGCTATTCGTTTAAGCCAGAAGCTGGTAGCACAGTGACTGTCAACAGAAGCGTAGTGGAAGAAAGCCTTAAGTATAAAGGATTCACTAATGATGGTGTTAATACAAATGCAAGTGGTGAAGTTACAGTATCAAAGTTAACAACTGGAAGACATATCATTAAAGTAGAAAAGGATGGTAAGACAACATATCAAGTAATAAATGCAAGAGAGATGAACTATGAAATCCTTGACACAAATGGAAACAAGATAACGGATACAACAAAACTGAAGGCTGGAGATAAGATAAATATCCAGTTCAATGGACTTCTAAATCCGGTTGAAAAACTGGCAGGAGTATATAATAGGAATACGACTATTTCATATAAGGATAAGAGTGGAAAGGCATATAAATCCGTTCCTGGAAGTCCTTTCGGTGTTTACGACTTTAGTGGAAACCCAAAGCAGCAGCTAGTTTCATTGACTATTCCAGATAACATCGAAGGAGATGAACTTGAGCTAGTTAACGGGTGCCTAGAGAGCAATGGATTTGGAAGTAATCCAGGGTCACATAGAAACCTAACATATTCACAGGGATTGAACCCTAATTTGAACGCAGATACTGTATCAGGAAACCTTAGCAGCTTGCCTAATATCAAAATCAAGCTAGCAAAGAAGTGCAAGGTGGATTTTGTTGGAAGCGGAATAAAGGATATCGAGGGCGAAAACCCAAGATATTGCTCACAGGGAAGTGAATTAAGCTTTAAGATCAATAAGAAAGAGCTATATAAGTACACAGTAAGTGTTGATGGCACAGAGATTATACCAAATGATCATGGTGTTTATGAGATTACAGCTAAGCTTACAACCGAAGAGGAACTAACAGTATCGATAGAAAAGACAATCGATGAGGAAGCTTTAAACAAGAAAATTGCGGATATAGAAAAAGGCAGGGCTGATGCTGAGTTAAAGGCTTCTGAAGCAGAGAAGGCTCAAAAAGCAGCAGAGGCAAAGGCTTCTGAAGCTGAAAAAGTAAAGAATGCTGCTGAAGAAAAGTCTGCTAAGGCTGAAGAAGCTAAGAAGCAGGCAGAAGAAAAACTTGTTCAGGCTGAAAGTGAAAAGAAAAAGGCTCAAGATAAGCTTGCATCTGCAGAGGCAGAAAAGGATAAGGCTGTAACTAAGGCGGAAAAAGCAGAAGCAGAAAAGAAATTAGCTGAAGCAAAGGCTGAAAAGGCAGAGGCTGATAAGAAGGTGGCAGAGGCAAGGGCTGAAAAGGCAGAAACTGCTAAGAAGGCAGCAGAAGCAAGAGCAGAAAAAGCTGAAGCTGAACTTAATAATGCTATTGCAAAGGCTGAGAAAGCCGAGGCCGATAAAAGAGCTGCTGAAGCCAAGGTTAAAGAACTTGCTGAAGAGGTTGAAAGGCTGAAGAACGAGAAAGAAAAGGGCATTGAAAGGATTGCCGGAGACACTCGTTTTGAGACATCTATGGCAATAGCCGACAAGCTCAAGGAAAAGCTTGGTGTAGAAAAATTCGATAACATTGTTATCGCTAACGGTGAAAACTTTGCGGATGCTCTTTCGGCTACATATCTGGCAAAGGTTAAGCATGCTCCTATTTTGATAGTAAATAAGTCAAGTGCAAATGACATAAGTGCTTATGTAAAAAAGAATGCATCGGAAAATGCAAATATCTATATCATAGGAGGAGAAGATGTCGTATCAAAGCAAATTGCTGATATGATGCCAGGAAACAAACATAGACTTGAGGGTGACACAAGATTTGAAACAAATCTGGAGGTCCTTAAGGCATCTGGTGCTCATGGTGAGGATATCGCGCTTTGTAACGCATACAATTTTGCTGATGCTCTTTCGGCATCAGCAGCAGGTAAGCCTATAATGCTAGTAGGAAGCAAGCTAAGTGATGAACAGATAGCATACTTAAAAACTCATAACGGCAAGAAGTTATATTTGATAGGTGGAAGTGATGTTGTTAGCAAGAATGTCGAAAATGAAGTATCAAAGCTTGGCAATGTTGAGCGTCTAGAAGGTTCAGATAGGTTTGCTACATCAAGAGTAGTGGCTGAAAAATTCTTTGCAGGAGAACACAAAAAGGTATACTTAACATATGGTCTTAACTTTCCGGATGGCCTTTGTGCAGGTGTATTATGTGCTATTGATAATAGCCCTCTACTTTTAGTAAGTAATAGCAATTTATCTGAAGCAGCTGCGTATATATCTAAGGCAAAGGTTCAAAAGTGCTTTGTATTGGGCGGAGATGATTTGATTTCGAGCGAAGCTGCTAACAAATTACTTAAGAAATAGACTTATATTCCTAATATATAGTTAAACCCAAATACTCCACAAGTCTAAACTGACTTTAATATGTGAAGTGTAGCACAGAGAGGGCACGAAATAAACTTCGGCCCTCTTTTGCTTTGATTTGCGTACTTAATAGATTAAAATCTCATTTACTTTGCCTTGACAATTTTGTTAAAATCTGTATAATTTGGGTATAATCCTTATCAAGAGCGGCGGAGGGAATAGGCCCTGCGATGCCCGGCAACCTATGTGCTGATAGGCACGGAAAGGTGCTACATCCTACAGATAACAGTCTGAAAGATGAGGAATGAATTGTGAGTTCAAACCTTTTCTTTTTGAGGAAAGGTTTTTTCTTTTGATAAGGTGAGGAAAGGAGCAAAAATGAGAAAGCTATTTACTTCAGAGTCAGTAACAGAAGGACATCCAGATAAAATCTGTGACCAAATTTCAGATGCGATTTTGGACGCAATTATGGAGCAAGATCCACAGGGAAGAGTTGCCTGCGAAACAACTACAACAACAGGATATGCAATGGTAATGGGTGAGATTAGCACAAACTGCTATATTGACATCCCAAAGATTGTTAGAGGTGTAATCAACGACATAGGATATAACAAGGGTGAGTATGGTTTTGATGGAAATACATGCGCAATTCTATCAGCTATCGACGAACAGTCATCAGACATCGCTATGGGTGTTGACCACGCACTTGAGTACAAGGAAGGTACTCTCAATGACCAAATTGAGCAGGTTGGTGCAGGAGACCAGGGACTTATGTTCGGATATGCTTGCAACGAGACACCAGAACTTATGCCTATGCCAATTTCACTAGCACACAAGCTAGCTCTAAAGCTCACAGAGGTGAGAAAGAGCGGAGAGCTTTCATACCTAAGACCTGACGGAAAGAGCCAGGTTACAGTAGAGTACGATGGACATCAGGTTAAGAGAATTGATACTGTTTTGATTTCAACACAGCACGATCCTGATGTTAGCCAGGAGCAGATTCACAAGGATATCATTGAGAAAGTAATCAAGGCATCAATTCCTTCAGAGCTTCTTGATGATGAGACAAAGTACTTCGTAAACCCTACAGGCAGATTTGTAATCGGCGGACCTCACGGAGATTCAGGACTTACAGGACGTAAGATCATCGTAGATACATACGGTGGATTTGCAAGACACGGCGGTGGTGCATTCTCAGGTAAGGACCCAACAAAGGTAGACCGTTCAGCATCATACGCAGCTAGATATGCAGCTAAGAACATAGTTGCCGCAGGACTTGCAGACCGCTGCGAGATTCAGCTTGCTTATGCAATCGGTGTTGCTAAGCCTGTTTCCATCATGGTTGATACATTCGGTACAGGAAAGCTCGACGATGAGGAAATTGCAAAGATCGTAGAGAAGAACTTCGACTTCCGTCCAGCAGCTATTATCAGAGATTTGGATCTAAGAAGACCTATCTACAGAAAGACTGCTGCATATGGACATTTCGGAAGAACAGATGTTGAGCTACCTTGGGAAAAACTAGACAAGGTAGATGCCCTAAAGGCAGAATTATAATTGAATTGACAACATGATTAAATTGACAGACTAGAAAAGTTCGATATATGGGTATTTTACTCATATATCGAGCTATTTTATTTGCATTGAGAATTGTTTTTGATATAATATATAGATAGCTCAAAATTGGCTTATCAAAAGGAGAATTTTACACATGGGAGTTAAGGTAGCTAAGTTCGGTGGCTCTTCTGTTGCCGACAAATTTCAGATTGAAAAATTAAAGGAAATCATTACAGCAGACAAGGACAGAAGATATATCATCGTCTCAGCGCCTGGTAAGCGTTTTGATACAGATACAAAGATGACAGATATCCTATATCTTTGTCATACGCACAGAGAGCATAACTTCCCGTACAACCAGCTACTTCAGGTTGTAGAGGATAGGTTCACTGCTACTGCTGCAAACCTAGATACAAAGGTTAATATCGCTAAGGAGTTTGATATCATCAGAGAGAACCTAGAGAAGGGTTGCACGCCTGACTATATCGCAAGCCGAGGTGAGTATTTGAGCGCTATGCTAACAGCTGACTTCCTAGGCTACGACTTTGTCGATACGCAGGAGCTCATTTTGTTTTCTGATAACGGTAAGATGCTTGAAGAGGAGACAAATAAGGCTATCAAGGAATGCTTAGATAAGCACGAATATGCAGTTCTTCCTGGCTTCTATGGCTCATATAAGTCATCAGGCAATGTTAAGACATTCTCAAGAGGGGGCTCGGATATCACTGGTGCTGTAGTTGCTAGAGCTATAGGCGCAGAGGTGTATGAGAACTGGACAGATGTTTCAGGCTTTTTGATGGCTGATCCGCATATTGTGGATAATCCAAGAAGAATCGATAAGATTTCATACAAGGAGCTTAGAGAGCTTTCATATATGGGAGCTTCAGTTCTTCATGAAGATGCTATCTACCCGGTTAGAGTTGCAAATATTCCAATCAACATCAGAAATACAAATCTTCCACAGGACTCAGGCACAATGATTACTGCTGAGCCTGAGTATATGGGAGATGGAGATGTAATTACAGGTATCGCTGGTAAGAAGGACTTTACAGTTATTGCGCTATACAAGCACATGATGAGCACAGAGCGTGGATTTGTTAGAAGAATCCTTGCTATACTTGAGGACTTTGATTGCAGCTTTGAACACATTCCAAGCGGGATAGATACGGTATCTGTAGTAATTTCTAATAGCTCTATCAAAGGAAGACTAGATGATATGGTAGATGCTTTTAAAAAACAGCTTGAACCAGATGGAATAGAGTGCTTTGAGGATATGGCGCTGATTGCCACTGTAGGTCACGGAATGAACAGACGTAAGGGTGTATCAGCTAAGCTATTTGGTGCACTTGCTGATGCAAATGTAAACCTGAGGATGATAGAACAGGGATCAAGTGAAATCAATATCATCGTCGGAGTAGAGAATAAAGATTTTGAAACTGCTATCAGAGCGATTTATAACGCTTTTGCATAGATAGTGGAGGGAATGTAGGAATCCAGATGAATATAGCGATTATAGGCGGAGGAAAATTAGGCATCAAAGTATGCGAGGCGCTAGTTGGTGGAGATTATTCAATAACGATTGTTGACACAAATGACGCGCTGCTCGACAGACTTTCTCAGCAGTTTGACGTTATGACTGTAAATGAGGATGCCAGAGATATCAATGTACTAAAAGAGATAGGAATAAACAAGTTCCAGTACGTGCTTGTTGCAACTGGTAGGGACGAGACTAACCTTGTCATCGGCGGCTTTGCTAAGAAACTAGGATGCCACAGGGTCATAGTCAGAGTTAGAGACCCAGAGTATATGAAGCACTTCGAATTTATCAGAACATCAATGGGTATCGACTACATCGTCAACCCTGATTTTGCTATTACTATGGAGATATACAAATATCTCTCAGAAAAATACACGCTAAACAACGGAGTTTTCACAAGCGGTCGAATTGCTCTTATCGAGTTCAAGGCTAAGCGCAAGAAAGAACTCATCGGTCTTAAGATGCCTGAGGTTAGAAGGCTTATGCCAGATATGCTGATTGCGGCTATATCAAGAAATGGCAAGGTTATAATACCTCACGGTAACGACGAAATCCGCGAGGATGATGCTGTTTATGTTGTCGGCGAAAAGAATGAAATCATGGAACTTAACAAAAAGGTCCATGTAAAGGGTAAGTATACAGATCTTCAGAAGGTAATGATTATCGGTGGAGGAAAGACTGGCTACTATCTAGCTCAGAGACTTGCAGATTTTGGAGCTTCGGTTAAGCTCGTAGAGCAGAGCAAAGAAAGATGTCAGTACCTTTCAACAAGAATACCCAATGTCATGATTCTTCACGGCGATGGAACTGATATGGATATGCTTGAGGAGGAGAACATCGATGAGATGGATGCCTTTGTCACAGCAACTGGATATGACGAACAAAACCTACTTCTTGCACTAACTGCAAAGCAGAAGGGCATAGAAGATGTAATTTCCAAGATCAGTAGAGAAAGCTATTCTGGACTTATTGAAGAGATGGGTGTTGACATGGTGCTTAACCCACTCGATATCACAGCTGCATATATCTTCAGTATTATCCAGGGTGAGAAGAGAGTAATTTCATCCATGCTCGTTCAGGGTCAGGCTGAGATTATTGAGGTTGTAGCAACTCCAGGAATGAAGATGGTCGGAGATACTCTTCAGAACCTAAACCTTCCTAAGGGAGTTCTCATAGCTTCTATATATCGTCAGGGAGAGGTTATCATACCTGATGGAAATGCTAGAATCAAGGATGGGGATAGAGTGATTATGTTCTCGCTACTATCTGACATCGCAGATCTAGAGAAACTTATGAAGATTAGATAGTGGAGTGTTAGATGTCATCTAAGAAACACAGTGCTTTACTGAGAATGATGGGGGTGCTATTTGCAGTGCTCGGTATTTCCTTTATACCGACTGTAATAATAGCCCTTATCTATGGTGAATATTTTGAGGGACTTTGCTTTGGCGGTACAATGGCAGTGTGTGGCATAGCAGGGCTTCTTTTGATGAAATTTTTTAATCCGAGTGACCTTAAAACTAAGCAGAGAGACGGTTTTTTAATAGTTAGCATGATTTGGATTATAAGTTCTATAGTCGGAGCGGTACCCATGGTTATTACGGGTGCTATACCTAATCCGATTAACGCTTTCTTTGAGCTTTGCTCAGGATTTTCGACGACGGGAGCGACAATAATGACAGATATAGAGTCACAGGCTAAGTCTGTACTCTTTTGGCGTTCTTTTACTCACTGGCTAGGCGGGATGGGTATTGTGGTTCTTGCGACGGCGCTTCTTCCATCTATAGGAATAGGAGGACAAAACGTTGCATCGGCAGAAACTCCGGGACCCACTCTAACAAAGGTGACTGCAAGATTTTCAGATAACTCAAAGACTCTATACGTATTATACATAAGCTTTACAGTGGCAGAGTTTATCCTGCTGGTAATTGGTGGAATGAGTGCTTATGATTCAGCTATTCATACCTTCGGAACAGTTGGTACCGGAGGCTTCTCAAATTATGGTGATAGCATAGCGCACTTTACGAGTCCGTATATTCAATGGGTTATAATCATATTCATGATTCTTTGTGGAATCAATTTTAACCTCTACTTCTTTATTCCTCGAAGGAGGTTTAGGGAATTCTTTGCAGACGAAGAACTCAGGCTATATCTTGGAATGATCTTTATTTTTTCATTTGCATCGGCGTTCATTTTGCTTACGCAGGGTGACTATGCCAGCATATCAAAGGCAATAAGAGATTCTTTCTTTCACATAGTTTCCGTCATGACTACGACCGGATATGCAACGGCTGACTTTGACCTGTGGCCTGCATTCTGTAAGATGCTGATATTCATTGTTATGATAACAGGTGCATGTTCATCGTCCACGGGTGGAGGCGTCAAGATAATTAGAATTCTTGCAGCTATCAAATATGTTAAGCGTGGATTTTTCCAGAAGCTACACCCAAACAGAATCATTAATATGACTATTAATAAGATTCCTGTTCAGCAGTCTGTTGTTACAAATATAGTTAATTTCATTTTTCTTTATATAGCAGTGCTCTTTGTTGGAACACTACTTATTGCCGTGGATGGTAAAGACCTTGTCACAAGCTTTACCGCAGTTCTCACCTGTCTAAGTAATGTGGGACCCGGCTTTAATGGTGTTGGACCAACTATGAATTTCAGCGGTTTTTCGGACTATGCAACCTTTGTGCTATCCATTTTGATGATTGCTGGAAGACTGGAGCTATTTACTTTGCTAGTTCTATTTTCGCCTAGATACTGGGATAGCAATAGAGTGTAAGGAGGTAGAATTTGTCATTTAATCATAAATTGATACTTAGAACAATCTCTACGCTGCTGTTGCTGGAGAGTGCGACCATGGTTCCATCTTTTCTGTGTGCAGCAATGGACCATGATGCTAAGTCTCTTAAAGCTATGACTCTTTCTATAGGAATATTGGTTTTGTTAGGACTTCTTGGACTGTTCATGACGAAGAAACAGACGGGCAAGGTCATAAAATCAAGAGAGAGTTATTTCGTGGTATTGGTATGTTGGTTGACCGTGATCTTTGGCGGAATTCTTCCGTATATCTTTGCCGGACAGGGATTCACCGTTGTAGATGCAATATTCGAATCAGTCGCTTCGTGGACAACAAGCAGCTCATGGGTTATAGAACCCAATCTTATGCCTAGAGGAATTCTCCTTTGGAAGGCAACCTCAAGCTGGCTTGGTGGAATGGGAGTAATACTGCTTGCCATAATAGTTATGTCCTCGCTTGGAAATAGTGGCAAGAAGCTTGCGGCTGCTGAGCTTCCCGGACCTGAGCTGATGCAAGGAAGCGCAAGAATTATGGAAACTGCATATCTTTGCTATGGTATCTATGCGGGAATATCTGTTATTGAGCTGATATTTTTGATGCTCGGTAAGATGCCTTTCTTTGAAGCCATGGTAAATACTATGACATCTATATGCACAGCTGGAATCATAGATTATCACGGCACCGTTGAAATGTACTTTACAACTTATGTGAAGATGGTAATTGCAATCTTTTCCATCGTCTCATCACTGAACTTCCTCGTATATATAAACATATATCAGGGAAGGATTAAGCATCTGATTAAGGATATAGAAAGTAGGGCATTTCTCACAATAATTGCAGTAGCAACACTGCTAACCGCGGGAGGTCTCCTTATAACAGGAGCAAGTACAGGCATCAAGGACTCGCTTTCAAATGCTTTCTATGCTGTGGTTTCATTTGCTTGTACAAGCGGTTTCCTATTTACAAATGTTGGTGCTTGGCCAACGGTTTGCAAGGTTATTTTGATAGCTGTCTGCTTGATAGGGGGTTGCGCAAATTCGACCTGTGGCGGAATCAAAGTAATAAGATTTGTGGTATTTCTCAAATTAATTTCGAGAGGTGTATATAAGAGGATTCATCCAAAGTCAATTAAAGCTGTTACGATTCATGGCAAGCCTGTTTCGGCAAGCAAGGCTTCAACTGTATCGACATTCATATTGCTTTTTATAGCTGTTTATCTAATTTCGGCACTTGTACTTTCCTTTGAGAATTTGGACATGGAGACTACGCTCACGGCACCTATCTCTCTATTCACAAATGTTGGCGCAGGATTTGGAAAGATTGTCAACGCAGATTATAGAATTTTTTCTGCACCGGGTAAACTCGTTTGTTCGGTGATAATGCTACTCGGCAGGTTAGAGTTGTATGCTATATTGATACTGTTTTCCAGATCTTTCTGGGATTCGGACAAGGCAAGATAAGTTTGGTATCAAAGCTCTTTGGTTATCCAAGGAGCTTTTTTATTTGTATTGCTTTAGCAGCGATTCATCGAACGAATGTGAGATGAATAATAAACCACCGGCTATGCCGGTGAGATTAAATGGCTTTAGCGAAAAGATACCTCCTATGTTAAGATAAATGTGGTCACCAACCGCATATCAAAACAAGGAGGTAATCCAAAATGGATAAGAATAGTTTATCACATACATCGTGGAATTGTAAGTATCACATAGTGTTTGCACCAAAGTACAGAAGAAAAGTAATTTATGGAAAGATAAGAGTAGACATAGGGAAAATATTAAGGCTTCTCTGTGAAAGAAAAGGAATATATATATAATCGAAGCAGAATGTTGTCCTGATCATATACATATGCTTGTAGAGATACCACCAAAATACAGTGTGTCCCAAATTGTTGGTTATCTCAAAGGGAAAAGCTCATTGATGATTTTCGATAAACATGCAAATTTAAAATATAAATATGGAAATAGACATTTCTGGTGTCGAGGCTATTTTGTAGATACAGTAGGGAAGAATAAGAAAAGAATAGAGGAATACATACGTACACAACTTCAAGAAGATATAGCAGAGGACCAGATAAGCTTGAAAGAGTATATAGATCCGTTCACAGGAAAGAAAAATAAATAGCCCTTTAGGGCTTGTAGAAAAGGATGTGCGGTTGGTGAATAATTCAGTACATCTTGAGATGTTGCTGGCAAAAGCCCCTTATAGGGGCAGTACAAACCACCGGCTAAGCCGGTGGTCATGATTATAAAAAACACTTGCATCGAAATACTTTCGTGATATAATAATTAACATAGTTAAACATTAACGAAGGTAAATGCTTTGATAAACTAAAGAAGAGGAAAAAAGAATGAGTTTTGATTGTGGCAATCTTAATACGGATAATATGAGCTATTCTCAGAAGTTTGCAGCTATAATCGCAAGGATGCACAAGCTGAAGTTTGGGAATATGCTTACCGGTGTTAGCGAAATTGAATTTAAGACCATGTCTGCGATATCAAGAATATCAAAGAGCGGAGATGTAAAGGTCAGTGATATAGCCAAATATCTTGAACTTTCAGCGCCTGCGGTTTCAAGAACTATGAAGTCTCTTGAGGAAAAGGAATATATAGAGAGACACACAGATAAACAGGACAGGAGAAATACAATTGTCAAGCTTACATCCAAGGGAGAAGAACGGCAAAAGATCTGGATGAAGGAATTTGAGGAGTTCTCGGAGGCAATTTTCACAAGGCTTGGTAAGGCAAAGTCAAATCAACTGATAGAGGATCTGGAGGCATTTGTTCAGGCCAGCAAGGATGAAATGAAATCAAGAAAAGATGCAAATAAAAAGTAGGGGAAAACAGTGAGAAACGTATTTAGAAATTTTTTACCGTATAAGAGGACGGTGCTTATGATAATGATTTTACTTGTGGTTCAGGCATATTGCATGCTTTCACTGCCACAGTATACTTCGGATATCATAGATACCGGAATACAAAATAAGGGGCAGGAACACATTGTTCCAAGCAAGATAAGGGCGGATGATTTTGAGAAGGCTAAACTCTTTATGAGCGACAAGGAGCTTAAGCTTTGGAAGTCGGCATACCAAAAGTCGGATGATGGCAAGATATACAAGCTTAGGGCAAGTGAGGATGAACTGTCAAAGCTTGATGATGAGCTTATAGTCCCACTTGCAATAAGTTATCAGTTTGAAAAGCAGCAGAAAAAGAGTGGTATAATTGCAGGCAAGAGCTCTGAAAAAGGTCAAAATACAGATGCAAAAGCCGGTGCAACCGCAGGTTCAAGCCCTCAGGAGGCAGAAGCTGCGGCGCTTAAGAAGCAGATAGATAAGGCGCGCAATAAGCTTGAGGAAACCATAGATAAAGTGGGAGAAAAGACTGTGAAATCCATGGGCATGGCATATGCGGTGGATGCACAGAGAAAAGCCGGAGTCGATATAGATGCAATGCAGAAATCTTATCTTTGGTCAGCGGGCTTTAGAATGATAGTATTTTCACTGCTTATGCTGATTGTATCGATAACTGTTGCATATCTTGCATCCGGCGTAGGTGCGGGAATTGGCAGAGACCTCAGAGCAAAGATTTACAAAAATGTAATCGGCTTTTCAAACGCTGAGATGGATAAATTTTCCACGGCTTCTCTTATAACACGAAGTACAAACGATGTTCAGCAGATTCAACAGGTCAGCGTCATGATGCTGAGGATGGCACTCTTTGCACCTATCATGGGACTAGGCGGAGTATATAAAGTAACCAAGACGGGTGCTCATATGGGTTGGGTTATCGCAATTGCGCTAGCTGTAATATTTTTGATAATCGCTTTGCTTGTCGTTGTAGCAATGCCTAAGTTCAAAAGGATGCAGGTGCTGGTAGATGATGTAAATCTCGTTTCTAGAGAAATACTGACAGGCCTATCAGTTATCAGAGCCTTCGGTAGAGAAGAAGAGGAAGAGAAACGATTTGATGTAGCAAATCAAAAGTTAAAGAGAAATCAGCTATTTACAAATAGAGTTATGACATTCATGCTTCCTACGATGATACTTATTATGGATGTTCTCGTTATCGGAATTACATGGGTAAGTGCAAATCGCATAGACATGGGAACGCTCAGAGTTGGTGCGATGACAGCGTTTATAAGTTATTCGATTCAAATAGTAATGTCGTTTATAATGCTGACGGTAATGTCCATCATACTCCCAAGAGCCAGCGTTGCGGCAGATAGAATAGACGAGGTTATAAGGTCAAAATCTTCAATACTGAATCCGGATAAGCCTAAGCGCCTGCCAATAAATGGTGAAGAAGGCGTAGAAAACGGAGTTCTTGAGTTTGACAATGTGAACTTTAGATTTCCCGGGGCAGAAAACGATGCGATTGAGGACATAAGCTTTACACTTAAGCCTGGCACGGTCACTGCGATGATAGGAAGTACGGGATCGGGAAAGAGCACTATAGTTAATTTGATTCCAAGGTTCTACGATGTGACAGGGGGCACCATAAAGCTGAACGGCGTGGACCTGAGAGAACTGGATCTTGGGGAACTCAGAAGCCAAATAGGCCTTGTGCCGCAGAAGGCAACGCTGTTCTCCGGAACAATAGCCAGCAACCTTCGCTTTGGAAACCACGATGCGGATGAAAATGATCTTAGGAAAGCGGCAGAAATAGCACAGGCACTTGAATTCATAGAAGAAAAGGCTGATGGCTTTGATTCTTCAATTGCGCAAGGGGGAAGCAATGTCTCGGGCGGACAAAAGCAAAGGCTTGCGATCGCAAGGGCGATAGCTAAGAATCCTAGCGTCTATGTCTTTGATGACAGCTTTTCCGCACTTGATATGAAGACCGATGCAAAGCTGAGAAAAGCGCTTAGTGAAAAGACTAAGACTGCTTCAGTTCTGATTGTGGCACAGAGAATAAGCACCATTATAAATGCAGATAATATCTTGGTTTTAGACGAAGGCAGAATAGTTTCGTCAGGAAGGCACGAGGAGCTCCTAAAGACATGCGATGTATACGCGCAGATTGCAAGCTCTCAGCTTTCTAACAGAGAACTTGGAATAGAGGAGGCGTAGATATGGAAAATAAGAATAATAAGCGTGCGCCTCGAGGCAGAATGGGAAGAGGCATGCCGGGCGAAAAGCCTAAGAATTTTAGGAAGTCACTCGGTAAGCTGTTTAAATACATGGGTCGTTACAAGTACGCAATATTCGCAGTAATGGTTATGGCAGCCATTTCAACAGTGTTCTCTGTTGCCGGCCCTAAGGTAATGGGTAAGGCAACTACGGAGCTTGCAAATGGCCTTATGAAGAAGGTTAACGGAACCGGCGGAATTGACTTTACTTTGATAGGGAAGATACTTCTGTTTACTCTGGCTTTGTATGTGACAAGCGTTGCATTTAGCTTTATTCAGGGATGGATAATGACGGGAATAACTCAAAAACTTGCCTACAGGATGAGGCGCGAGATATCGGAGAAAATAGACCGCATGCCTATGAAGTACTTTGAGAGCAGGCCATATGGTGATGTTCTTTCGCGTATAACAAACGATGTAGATACGCTTGGTACAGGGCTGAATCAAAGCTTTACTATGATTATAACTTCCTTTGCAACCATCATAGGAACCATCATCATGATGCTGACGATTTCACCTTTGATGACGCTGATTACATTTTGTATTTTGCCGATTTCTTCAATACTTCTTGGAACAATTATAAAGAAGTCCCAGAAGCATTTCAGCACTCAGCAGAAATACCTAGGAAAGATTAATGGAATGGTTGAGGAAAATTATGCGGGTCAGCTGGTTATAAAAGCCTTCAACAAGGAGGCTGAAACAATTGAGGCCTTTGATGAGACAAATGAAGTGCTTTTTAAGAGTGCAAAGAAGTCGCAGTTTCTTTCAGGAATTATGATGCCGCTTATGAGCTTTGTAGGAAACCTGGGTTACGTGGGCGTGGCTATATCAGGCGGTTTTTTAGCCATTAAAGGACGAATCGGGATAGGTGATATTCAGGCTTTCATCCAGTATGTAAGAAATTTAACTGAGCCTATGCAACAGGTTGCTCAGGTTGTAAATCAGGTGCAGTCCATGACCGCGGCTGCAGAAAGAGTTTTTGAGTTCCTTGAGGAAGATGAGGAAGAACCTACGCGAGATGCGGTTATCATAAATGACGAATTAACAGGAGCTGTCGATTTTGAACATGTAAGATTCGGATACAAGGCAGATATGCCCGTAATAAAGGATTTCACAGTTCACGTTGAGCCTGGTCAAAAGATTGCAATAGTCGGACCTACAGGTGCCGGAAAGACTACGATAGTAAAGCTTCTCATGAGGTTTTATGATGTGGACTTCGGAACAATTAAGCTGGATGGAATAAATATAAATCAAATAGATAGACGCGAGCTCAGAAAGAACTTCGGTATGGTCGTTCAGGATACCTGGTTATTTAAAGGCAGTATCATGGAAAATATCAGATACGGAAGACTTGATGCTACGGATGAAGAAGTAATTGAAGCGGCAAAGGCAGCTTATGCTGATAAGTTTATCAGAACGCTTCCCGGTGGATATGGGATGGAGTTAAACGAGGACGCATCAAATGTTTCACAGGGGCAGAAGCAACTTTTGACAATAGCAAGAACCATACTTGCTAATAAGAAGCTTATGATTTTGGATGAGGCTACTTCTTCTGTTGATACCAGAACCGAGGTGATGATACAAAAGGCAATGGACATTCTTATGCAGGGACGCACCAGCTTTATCATCGCACATAGGCTCTCGACTATCAAAAATGCCGACATAATCCTCGTCATGAAGGACGGTGATATCATTGAACAGGGAAGCCATGAGGAACTTCTTGAATCAAAGGGATTTTATGCAGATTTATATAACTCCCAATTCGAAGAGCTGGACTAAGACCAATTTGAAGAGCTGGAGTAAGATATAGTTCACATAAGCGTTCAAATGGTATATAATATATAAATAACATTGTAATGGCATACAGCCTGACTGAGAGGTGGTTTTATGGGAAACCTGATTACCATAAGCAGAGAATATGGCAGCGGCGGAAGAATGATAGGGCGTTTGGTAGCTGATAAGCTAAATATTCCTCTATATGACAAGGAGCTTATTGAACTTGCATCCGAAAAGAGCGGGCTTTCTCCTGAGATAATAGAGAAAGCAGAGCTGAGGGCGAAGAACAGCTTGTCATATACATTTGCATCAGCTATGACTTTTGGGGAAGCCTTTGCAGCAGAGCCGGTGTCAGTAGATGAAAAACTCTTTGTAGCACAATCGGAGGTCATCAGACAGATTGCAAATACAGGGGAGGGCGTCATTGTCGGCAGATGTGCAGATTACATTCTCGAGGATGTCAGCGGTGTAACGAATGTCTTTATATATGCTGAGATGGATGACAAGATCAAGCGTTGTGTAGAGATGTATGGCGAGGATCCATCCAAGGTGAAAAAACTTATCAATGACTACGGAAAGGCAAGGGTTAACTACTACAGTTTTCATACCGGAAAGAAGTGGGGTAACTACGACAACTATAATCTGGCCATAAATACCAGCTATATCAGTGATGAGGAAGCAGCAAACCTTATTGTCGAATATGTAAAGAGACGATTGTACAAAT
>ERZ772960.1876-NODE-1876-length-16046-cov-6.322682_pt1 | contig 16046 bp, 10 predicted proteins | sample MGYA00580678_ERZ772960 | MGnify/ENA primary metagenome ERZ772960 (study PRJEB29015, sample SAMEA2737930) | human oral metagenome | biome: human oral; feature: human-associated habitat; material: dental | place: China | collected 2059 ... | reverse complement strand
ATCAGCTCTATGGCATGTTTCAATCCACGCGCCCCGTGCGGGGCGCGACGTTCCCTGTGACCGACCTTCAGCGCGTCTATCGGTTTCAATCCACGCGCCCCGTGCGGGGCGCGACTTCAGTTGCTTCTCTTTGCCAATTTTCCCTTTGGTTTCAATCCACGCGCCCCGTGCGGGGCGCGGCCAGTTTCTTCTCAAGTTCTGCGATTGTCCCGCAGTTTCAATCCACGCGCCCCGTGCGGGGCGCGACGCCGACGCTCGCCATGATCGGTGAGGCAGGAGAGTTTCAATCCACGCGCCCCGTGCGGGGCGCGACTTCTCATATGTTGGATAGATGTTATGATCCATCCGTTTCAATCCACGCGCCCCGTGCGGGGCGCGACGGCGGGTACGTATACCCTGCGTGTTGCGGCGGTGTTTCAATCCACGCGCCCCGTGCGGGGCGCGACTTTGAGCGGGGCGTCGATTTCGGCTGGGGGTATCAGTTTCAATCCACGCGCCCCGTGCGGGGCGCGACTGTATCCTTGCCGTCAATTTTTACGGCATCCGCAGTTTCAATCCACGCGCCCCGTGCGGGGCGCGACGCTTGTCGATCTCGCCCCCCTCTATACGTCCTGTGTTTCAATCCACGCGCCCCGTGCGGGGCGCGACGCGCGTTCGGCTGCTGTACTCATTGCCCAGCGTGTTTCAATCCACGCGCCCCGTGCGGGGCGCGACGAAATATCATACCACTGATGTCTCTATATACAGGTTTCAATCCACGCGCCCCGTGCGGGGCGCGACTGGGCGCTTTTTCTTTGCCGTCGATCTCATCAGAGTTTCAATCCACGCGCCCCGTGCGGGGCGCGACCCAATTTTTGATATCTTGTTGTGCCGTCTGTATGTTTCAATCCACGCGCCCCGTGCGGGGCGCGACCTGTATGCGGCGATTCTTTTAAGGACTTGTTTCCGTTTCAATCCACGCGCCCCGTGCGGGGCGCGACCCATGAGGACAGCCCCCACGTTGCAGTCTCGATGTTTCAATCCACGCGCCCCGTGCGGGGCGCGACCTAGACAACGGGAGGATACGGGCAGAATATGATGTTTCAATCCACGCGCCCCGTGCGGGGCGCGACCTGCATTGACGACCATCTCACCAACACCTGTCGGGGTTTCAATCCACGCGCCCCGTGCGGGGCGCGACTGAGTGTTGGGATGATTTCGTTGGCATCATATCCGTTTCAATCCACGCGCCCCGTGCGGGGCGCGACCGGCAAAGTATCGTGTCCGCTCCTGTGTTGCTGTGTTTCAATCCACGCGCCCCGTGCGGGGCGCGACACGCACCGTAGAGCGTGCAATTCTCCATGGCAATGTTTCAATCCACGCGCCCCGTGCGGGGCGCGACACCAGATACCGAGCAAACTTCTTGATGTCTAGGTGTTTCAATCCACGCGCCCCGTGCGGGGCGCGACGCAACGTCCTAATAACACTAATACCCCGCAAGGAGGTTTCAATCCACGCGCCCCGTGCGGGGCGCGACCGCAGCTCGGCGTGCCTGTCAAAGACATCCTTGCGTTTCAATCCACGCGCCCCGTGCGGGGCGCGACCAGGTCTGTGCCCGTGCGGTCGGCATCATCGAGGTTTCAATCCACGCGCCCCGTGCGGGGCGCGACACGCGATCACGCTCCTCCTCCGTCGTGGCAAGGCGTTTCAATCCACGCGCCCCGTGCGGGGCGCGACGGCATCGGTCAGTGCCGTTCCCCATTGGATGACAGTTTCAATCCACGCGCCCCGTGCGGGACGCGACCTTCTACGGGTGTGAGAGGTTGTAAGGTTGCGGTGTTTCAATCCACGCGCCCCGTGCGGGGCGCGACATATCGTACAGGCTATCAGTAACAAGAAGTTCCTTGTTTCAATCCACGCGCCCCGTGCGGGGCGCGACTGCCAACGCTTGGCGTACGCTACAATTTCGACGCGTTTCAATCCACGCGCCCCGTGCGGGGCGCGACCTTCTGGTACTCATGGGAATGGACTATGTGACGGGTTTCAATCCACGCGCCCCGTGCGGGGCGCGACTCACATACACCGCAACAAGTGTTTCATAACTTTGTTTCAATCCACGCGCCCCGTGCGGGGCGCGACATATGATTGTTGAGATCATCAGGGACTATAAGGCGTTTCAATCCACGCGCCCCGTGCGGGGCGCGACTTCATACGCCTTAATGGTGATCTCTTTCATTTTGTTTCAATCCACGCGCCCCGTGCGGGGCGCGACCTCGGTGACAATGACGTAATCATCGCCGTCCCGGTTTCAATCCACGCGCCCCGTGCGGGGCGCGACCCCGTGTCCACGTCGGTCAGGCAGATGCAGCGGAGTTTCAATCCACGCGCCCCGTGCGGGGCGCGACTTAATACTGTTTGTTTTACTCCCTTGTACTCTCTGTTTCAATCCACGCGCCCCGTGCGGGGCGCGACCTTGGAGGCTTAACGTTGTCTTAATGTTTCACGTGTTTCAATCCACGCGCCCCGTGCGGGGCGCGACAACTTCTACCTTGTCACCGATAGCTACACTAGCGTTTCAATCCACGCGCCCCGTGCGGGGCGCGACGGACGGCAAGGCGGATGAGCTTGTGACGACGGCGTTTCAATCCACGCGCCCCGTGCGGGGCGCGACTATGCGTCTGATGATGGCGTTTTGCACCGTGAAGTTTCAATCCACGCGCCCCGTGCGGGGCGCGACCCTGCCGTTCAGCTTTACGATATCTGCAAAAAACGTTTCAATCCACGCGCCCCGTGCGGGGCGCGACCGAAAGCAGTCGCCGAGGTGGCAAAGTACCCCGTGTTTCAATCCACGCGCCCCGTGCGGGGCGCGACCACGAATCCACAAGCATAACTTCTCCGTCAAGGTTGTTTCAATCCACGCGCCCCGTGCGGGGCGCGACGCTTGTTGATCTCATTCCCCTCTATACGTCCTGTGTTTCAATCCACGCGCCCCGTGCGGGGCGCGACCATCTTCCCTTCCTTGTTTGATGATCTCTTCCAGTTTCAATCCACGCGCCCCGTGCGGGGCGCGACCTCGAAGGTGTGCACGAGTTTTTCGCGGCTGCGAGTTTCAATCCACGCGCCCCGTGCGGGGCGCGACCTTGCCTTTTCAAGACGCTTTCTGTAACAGTCAATGTTTCAATCCACGCGCCCCGTGCGGGGCGCGACGATATCCACACTCTAATCTTGAAGAGGCATTCAAGTTTCAATCCACGCGCCCCGTGCGGGGCGCGACTTGTCGCTGCGTTCGCTATCGGCGGCTACATCGCGTTTCAATCCACGCGCCCCGTGCGGGGCGCGACTACTTTCATGTGTATAATGCGTATAATATAATCAGTTTCAATCCACGCGCCCCGTGCGGGGCGCGACAAAAGCAATGCCCAGAATCAAGAGGAGCAGAATGTTTCAATCCACGCGCCCCGTGCGGGGCGCGACCAGTTCGCCGTCCGCAAGGTTCTCATCATCGCGCCGTTTCAATCCACGCGCCCCGTGCGGGGCGCGACCGAAAAGTTACAAATGCGAAAGGAGATCAGGATGTTTCAATCCACGCGCCCCGTGCGGGGCGCGACTTTCAAGGAAGTCAATATCACAGTCAATGACGCAGTTTCAATCCACGCGCCCCGTGCGGGGCGCGACATCTTGCGCGGATCGTTGAGGCACTGCGGCAGACGTTTCAATCCACGCGCCCCGTGCGGGGCGCGACACGTTGCCTAATTCCTCTATTTCTATGTTCATAAGGTTTCAATCCACGCGCCCCGTGCGGGGCGCGACAGCGGTCGCGTGACATCATCTATACCTACGATCCGTTTCAATCCACGCGCCCCGTGCGGGGCGCGACATTGTCAGATAGTTTCTCGGTACAGGCTTTTGCAGTTTCAATCCACGCGCCCCGTGCGGGGCGCGACCCGATCGGGATGCCGATCGGCGACATGGTCTGCTGTTTCAATCCACGCGCCCCGTGCGGGGCGCGACAGCTTGCTACGCTTGCTTTTGTTGATTGATCTGGCGTTTCAATCCACGCGCCCCGTGCGGGGCGCGACTGTTTTTATGATTTTTTATGATTTTTTTTTCTCGTTTCAATCCACGCGCCCCGTGCGGGGCGCGACCCTACCCTTTTTAGTAGACCCATGACCCATCGTGTTTCAATCCACGCGCCCCGTGCGGGGCGCGACAGCAACTGGAGGCACGACTTCCCCCTTTTGCCACATATTTATGGGTATTCTCCTCCACAAATTATGATTTTCTCAGTGCCTAAGTCTCACGCCCCTCCTATAACGTGATTCTCGCACCTAGATTTTTTTGTCATTTTCTGTTCACTTCACCTTCGCACTCATACAACATGCTCAGATGATAATAGCGGCCTCCAGGTCATAGGATTCCTTAACACCATAGTGCGTTACTTTCGGTCCTTTGTCTTTGCCAAGATAGTAGAATCGAAGACTGTCTTCCTGCAGGTCGATGATATCCAGCAGCGCAAGCTCCAACTGCTTACACTGCGTCGGATCAACCTTACACTCAAAGACAGAGTTCTGCACACGCTGTCCGTAGGCTCTACATTTTCGCGCGACCTGCCGCAAACGCCTTCTCCCGTCAGCATCAACGGTACTAATATCATAGGTGATTAAAACGTACATGGCAAGTACCTACTTCCACAAAAATGGCGGGTAAGCATCAAGATCACCACGCAGATGGCGTGCAAGCAGCATCGCCTGCACATGCGGAACAAGTCCCCATTTGATTTTTTCTTCTAAAAAAGGATGTGTCATCATACTCTCTTTGTGTGTATGCCACGCCTCCAGAATTTTCTTACGACCATCATCGGTCAGATATACTGCGCCTCCCTCTTCCATGTGAAAGTCCTTTCCACTGATTTTCTTGGTATTAACCATAGAAAATGCAGTGCGATCCGCCATTGGCCGCAATTCCTCCATCAGGTCGAGCGCAAGCGACTGCCGTCCTGGGCGATCTCGGTGAAGAAATCCAACGTAGGAGTCCAAACCTACTCCCTCAAGCGCTGCTCCCACGTCATTCATGAGAAGTGCATAGAGAAAGGATAAGAGACAATTCATGTTGTCAAGCGGTGGCCGACGATTACGCTCAGTGAAAAAGAACTCTTCTTTCTGTTTGAGTATCATATCATCAAACACAGAGAAATAGCTGACGGCAGCCTTTCCTTCGATACCACGGAGTTCCTCCAAGGCAGATGCACACGTTGCCTCATGACAGGATGTCCGAAGAAAATCACTGACACTCTGAAATTTCTCCCCATCAATTCGCATGGCGTAGTCTCTGCGCGTACGCTCCATCACCCAACGCGCATTATAGATCTTGCCAAGGATAAAGTTCTTCGCAAGTGCGAGGCTGTCTGTCTCATTATCTGCACGACGGTACTGCTCCCTACGCAAGAGAACGTTACCGTTCATCTTGCCGATAACGCGCGCCTGAAATCTCCCCTCCGGGCTCATGAAGGTCAAGGCAATATTCTCCTCTGCGCATTTCCGCATGAGTGCAGGGCTTGCACCCGTATAGCCAAAGGTTGTAATCTGCTCAAAGTTATGAAGCGGAAAACGAGCCAGCTCCTTATCCTCCCGAATGACTACAATATTGCCGCCGTCTAATGCCAAGTATGCCTCATCCTGATTGACAAAAAGCGTATTCAAAAGAGGCTTCATCCTTCTGCCAGTCTCCTCTCAAGATAATGCTTAGCAGATCCGAGCCGATTCAGTTTCGGTACGCAAATATTGTTTAGAGAGCAGTTCTTGCAGCCTTTGCGGCGCTTCGCACGCGGCGTATACTCTCTCTGGATATACCGCCGCATTTCCTGTACCAGCACGGGAATCCGTTCTTTCAGCTCATTTGAAAACTCTACCTTAACTCGCCGCCGAATCTCCCCATAATACAGATAGCCAAACGGAATATCCGTCATGAACATATCCTCAAGACAGAGTGCCTGGAGTGTCAGTTGGAGCACATATTCCTCTCCTTCTTGTGGTCTTCCGCGCTTATACTCTACTGGAATAATTCGATACCGACCATGATATGAAGGAATATAGACACCAGAAGGGTCTGCATGAAACTCCACTACATCGCAAGCACCGGAAATTCCAAGTTGACTTGACGCGACACGCATACCACGCACAATAATCTTATTTCCACGCTTTTCCTTAATCTTTTCATCGTGCGCCTTATTATGCAGTGCATTTCCCTCAATGGTTAAAACATTATCCTGCCACTGCTGTTCCAAATGAATCAGAGCCCACTGACGTGGGCAGAATATATAACGAGGTATTTCCGAGAGCATCAGATACTCTTCTTCAGCATAGCCCATATCAGTTGACCAGACTCCCCTCGACATACTTTTCAATACGAATTCCGTCGATTGCGTAGAGAGCACCATCATCAATGGTATAATCTTCTATCCGCGCAGGCGTTTCTATTCCCTCTTTTTTCTGCGCAAGAACGCTGCGATGCACCTTGGCACTTGGGGTATTTCCGGTCTTGCTGCCGTGCTCAATCCAGTAGAATCGGTTCATCTCCATGCTGCCCTCAGGCCGAGCGGACGATGCATCATTTTCAAAGATTGTACGCAATGCCTCCTTGATCTTTGCCGCATCCTCCTCGCTGAAGTCCGTCTTCTCTGCAAGCTGGACGTTGATGCTTCCTTGGAACTTATAAACGCCGAAGTCAACGCGATACTTCATGCCCATCGTATCAGAGCCCTTCTTATCCCCTGGCTCGTTATTCACACTCTTGGTAATCTGTACTCCCGTGATAGTTACAGGATCGAGACTGACTGCTGTATGGAGTGTCACCGGACCGCGCACACCAACAGAGACCGAATCAACGCCCTGTTTTTTTGCCTCCTTGAGTGCAAATACCTGCCCAAATGCTCGCACATCAATCCATGCCTTACAGGCCTCTTCCGCAAAGATCCGCGTGCGTCCCTGCTCCTTGTCCTTCATTTTCAGAGGCTTTTCCATCGCAGGATTTTCCTCAACGCGTGCACGAATGCTGTCACAGCCATCGTCGGCACGTTCATTGGACTGAACAAGAATCTTCTCTCCTGCGTCCTGCAGCCGATTACGTAGTTTCCGTTTGAGGCAAACATCGGAGATTTCACCATAACCACCGTAATCGGTGCGCGGCTGATTTCCATTCAAGGGATCACCGTTTGGATTTGAGCGTTCTACCGTAATAAATCCGATAAAGTCAATTTTCTTGGTTAATACAGCCATCATACTTCCTCCTCTTGCAGCGTTTCTTTATTCTTACGTTTTTCTTCCCGCGCCAACTCCATGGCATATTGCTGACAGTAGAAACCCAACAAGAACTTTCCATTCAACGGGCGGTCAGAGAGAAAATCTTCCTCTTTGAACATACTGCCAATCCGGTTAATCAGCTGGCGCTCTTTCCCGCCATACAGTTCCCTCTTTTGCTGGTAAGGCAACAACTTTTTTTGGAGGGTCATCCATGTAGAGGCAGGACGGGAGGAGAAAATCTCCATATAGCGCATTGCATTCGTGGTGCGGCTGCCAAGTTCATCGCGACTGAAGGTTGCACGTTCCATCTGATCCGCTACCGCTATGAGCCTACCGAACAAATACGACCGATCATCCTTCGTTTCATCAAGTGCCACTGTATATTCCTCCCTCTCTTGGTTGAGACGCCGCACAATGATGGAGCATGCCGGCTCTAGAAGCTGCCTACGCCAGTCGTAGTAGCCGTCACAAACGGATCTCTTTACTGTACGCCCCATCACTATGCGCTCCATGTCTACGGGCAGGGGACTCCCCTGTAAAATGGCGTAAAAGATGCGCTCCAGTTCGAGTTTCATCTGACTATCGCCGACATTCACGCCATAACAAGCCTCGACCAGACGCTTCGGAGCCGGTACGCCAAAATAGGTAAACGACTCATCTTTCTCACTGTCATAGCCATGTTGGCGCCAACGCCCAAGCCTGTGCCAGCGTTCGATGCGTTCGATGAAGTCCTCACCCGCCATCTCACTGTAATAACAGATCGAGAGACGCCCCTTCGTCGCCGCATCGAGAATCATGACATTCACCTGACTCATCTCTGCCTGCTTGAATTCGTGGCGATAGCCCATGAGTGTCTTTATCAGGGACTCTGCCCAACCTTTTAGCGAGGACGGTCTTGCTGTTCCTGCAGGTCGCCGTCGACGCGTCAGGCGCGCCGTATCATCGAATACAGACGGCGGTATCTGTCCACATCTCCCCCACGCAAGAAATACACGTCCATCAACGGTATAGCCTTGACTGCGCACCAACCACATCAGTGCATTCATCGCCTTCTGAGATGTCTCATAGCCAATGGAGATACATTCAGCTCCATTGGAAAATTTCCCACGAAAAGTAAAGTTTATATCATCATTCGATGAAATGATCTTTGCTCCGTCTCCTGGGAAGCGGATGCCCTTTCCATGCTTATCGGTAGGCGCGAGTCTTTGCCCCGTAGCATAGCAGAGTTGCTTCTCCGTTTGAGAAAACTTGCGCTGAAAGAATGCCTGATAGTCTTTTTGTAGCCGTGTATCTTTCCACAGTTCCGGGCAATCATCTCCATCTACAATAACGCGAAACCTCACCATAGATTTTAAAACATTTCCAGCAACAACACTAAAGATAGGCGGTTTTGGCACTTCCTTATCCGTCCATTTTTCAATCAGTTTCCCAGCATCATCTCGAAAGAGGATCTTTGCCCCGATCAAGTCATGAATCACATCATGTCTACTGATATAGCGATAGACCGCCTGTATCTTGGGATTTGTATCAAACATTGCCCATGCTCCAAGCTGTTCTTTGTACGCAATATATTGACTGTCTGCTCCCTTGGAATTTGCAAAAACACAATAATCTTTTGCAATGAATGAAAGATTATCATGCAAGGGATGCGGCGCAGGATTTCCCGTTCGCGATGCCGAGTCTGGAGTACAGGGAATCAGTGTAGAACGGTATTCCTTCGGAATCACCTCTGCCCGAATCAGCTCCCCCTCCTCACTCAATGTTATCTCGATCTGTGCATTCTGGATAATATGACCAACGGGGGGCAGCATAGCTTTCATCCCATCAACATCATCCCTTCCGGCAAAGTGCTCATTCTCATCGTATGTCTGTACCAGTTGCTCCATCCAGCTCATAAACGTCCCTCCTCTCCTAGGAGTTCGTATTCCTCTGCGGCAAAGGTGACACTGTTCTTATCAAAGAGCTTGCTCTTGACCCGGCGGATATCTCTCAGGAGGGTACACTCCTCCGGACGCGGGAAGCGAATCACACCATTCTCCATCACTGGCTGCCAAAGGCGGACTTGCAACATAGATCCGCCTGTTTCATCGACATAGTTAAATCCGTGAAACATTGTGCCGAGTGGCATCTCGCCCGCGTGATCGTAGTATCCCTCACCTGCTCCATATCTCACAGGCTCCACATAGCCCTGACACTCCCGCGTGCCGAGGAAAATATCACGTCGACCACCGCGCTCCACCATCCGCCTTGCAATATTGTGATGTTTATGCTCATCTCTGTCCTCCGCTAGCTCCTTACGATGCAGATTGAACTCAAAATGCGCCCGCACCTGATAGCACACATCGCTCAGATATTTGTAGATGGAGAGGTCATTTCCGCCGCCGCCATATTTCAGAGGTTTTACCCCACGCGACTGCGTTGCGATTCGATTCATGACACGAACTTCATCCACGACCCAATAGAACGTGGGTTTCCAGTAGATACTTTCTGTAATCCCCTTCAGTGCCTGATAGGTCGGCACAGAATATGAGGAGCGTTCTCCACCAATCTTCGTAATCGGATCGGTAAAGAGCGCCATCCGTCCGTAGACCTGAAACTCGATTGCATTTCTCATGCCTTCACCTCTTTATATCATGCAGCACGTATTGCGCTGTTCATTGACCTGCACGCCAAACGCCTCATCATAGTATTCCTCCCGCAGAGATAAGACCCCGCTCTCCGTCTGCCAGAGTGCACCAAGGGCAGAGAGCCTCTTTACCTCATAGGAAAACAGGCTGACCATGTATTGCTGTGCCGCTCTCATCCGCTTTCCAATCATCTTCTTATCAAACTGTTTGTCATTAAATTCGACAATCATCTCCTTTCCTTCTGCATAGGGGACAAGAACTGATTCTGTATACGAGTCAATGACCTCAAAGGCACTTCCTGCATCACGAAAGGCGTGTGTGAACCAGAGTGCCGGATCATCCCCGTGCTCATGTGCCTGCTGTAGTCCAGCCTCATTGGATGAGAGTAAATCGAATATGGTATTCTGGCTTGCCATCGGATAGCGCAGCGTTCGTGCCGTCTGCACTCTATAAAATCTGCAGAAATAGTCCTCCATTGTGTGCGGGGAGAGAATCGTATCTGCCTCGGCATGATAGAGCAGATCGAGTGCGATCTTTTTCCCCTGCCAGATGTCCTCCAGCCGACTGAGATCCTCATTCTCGAATGAAAAAAGCCGAACAAGCCCACGCTCCATCTCCCCGTGTCGATTGCAGCGTCCAGCAGCCTGTGCGATGGAGGAAAATCCCGCAAGCGCACGGTAGACAACAGGAAACGATACGTCGACACCTGCCTCGATAAGCTGGGTGCTGATACAGATGAGGCGCTGCTCAGGATACTGCCCGCATCCAGCGAGCTCTGTCCGCACGGATTTCAAAACTTCCTTACGGTGAGCAGGACACATCTTCGTGCTGAGATGCACCACATGGATATCCTGCTTCAATTCACACAGGTGTTCGACAACTGCTGCATAGAGTTCCCGTGCCTGTTTTGTGAGGTTGACAATGCAGAGTACATTGCCATGCACCTCTGCACTGTTCACAATCTCATCGGCAATTTCATCAACGGAAGCGCCGCCATCCTTACAGATATTCTCAATCTGCACTCTTTGAAATCCCTCAAACAGTTCCGTCGTATCACTCGTAAGATCTGCATTCTCGCTCATCTCAATGGGGAACTCCAGCTGTGCAAGCGGCGGCTGGGTCGCCGTGCAGAGAACTATCGTAACCCGGCAAAAATCCTTGAGGAAATTCATCGCCGCATTGAAGAGATAGGTGCAGCGCACAGGAAGAGTCTGAATCTCGTCAAAGATCAGAATACTGTCTTCCAGCGCATGCAGTCTGCGGAGAGCAGTATTGCCTCCCGCAAACAGTGTATTCAGAAACTGTACCTGCGTCGTAAAGATCACTGGCACATCCCACCGCTCCGTCAGGATGCGCCGCACATCCATGCTCTCTGTATCCTCGCCGTCCTCCTCAACAACGACATTGGAATGATGCTCCAGAATCGCGGCATCCAGATCAAAGATCTCACGAATTTCCTTGACATTCTGGTCAATGATTGAAGTATATGGAATGACAACAAGGATTCGTTTCTTATGATATTTCTGCGCATGACGCAGTGCAAAGCGCATACTAGCAAGTGTCTTTCCGCCACCCGTCGGAACACAGAGACGATAGATGCCGGACACCTCTTCTGCCGCCCGCAAGCAATCATCACTGATCTTTTTACGAAGCACCGCAATTTCCTTTGCCTTTGCTTTTTCCGGAACAGGAAATCCCGCAATTTTTCGTTCCAGTTTATCGGAGAACTCCGCCCAAATTGTCGCCATGTCCCATGCACGTGTCTGTTGTTCTCCCAGTTCAAACTCCGCGCTGTCCAATCGGTCAGCGTCAACGAGCATACTAAGGAGCAGCTTATGTACCATCCCCCATGCGAAGTGATATGCCTCACTTCCCATATCAGTGCGTGCTGCAATTCTTGCGTCGAGTGCAGAGAACTCACAAGCCGCATTTTTGAACAGGAGGTCGAGTTCCGACTCCGCAATGACATTCTCGTAGTAATAAGAGAGATCGATCTGCGGCACCTTCATCTTCTCCGCGCGCCGCAGAAAATCAGATTTTCCTTCTTCGCCAAGATAGTTCAGCAGCCCAGAGTGATGTGAGAAAATGACGAGTGCCATCATCTGCGCTGTCAGACACTCATTTTCTCCCATCGCCTCATATTTTTTCAGGAGCAGCTGACCACCCGCTGTTGCGTGATCAACCTCTCCCTTACGGCTGTAGTCACCGGGATGTTTATGACAGTAGTCAAGATATTCTGCAAATTCGTGCGTGCATTTGCCGAGATCATGCAGCACTCCGATCAGCCGTGCAGTCGCTGATAAACCGATCCCCTCAGCATACGCCGCCATCAGATCGCCTACACGCAGGAGATGGGCACGAACCGTCTGCTCTGCAGACGCATCACGCCGTATATGGGCAAGATATTGTTTCATCTCCATCACACTCCACAACATTTATCATAGATCCGAAATACAACGGAAACTGAAAAATACCGTCAACATAAAGGAATCACTGATAAGATGTGCCAATCTAACAGTACTGAATTTATCAGTGCTTCCTAAAATCGACGGTATTTTTCCTTACATTTATTGCGGCTTGATATGGCCTGTCTGATACGCACGCAGAAGTGTGTGCAGGTCTGCAATCTCGTCCACGATCACTGCACCGCGATCCGTATCGCGCACGAGCGAGCTGCGTGCCTGCAGCTCGACGGTCTGCGAAACGGACTCGATGTCACGGTTCTCGCGCAGGGCATCGCGCACGCTTGCGACCGCCTGATGCTGGAGAAGGCGCAGACCGCGCGAGTTGTAGATCAGCGTATAGCCGGAGATACCCGTCTTGGAATGGTACGGCGTCGCAAATCCTCCATCGATGATGAGCGCACGTCCGTTTGCACGCATAGGACTCTCTCCCTTTTTCACCTTGACAGGCACATGCCCGTTGATGATGTGCCCGTGCTTCGCGTCCAGACCGAACTCCGCGAGGATCTTCTCACAGACTGCCTCATCCTTGATGAGGCGGAAATACGGGTCAGCCGGCTCTTTCCACGTCGATTCGTCGGAGATAAAGGAGCGCTCAAATGTCGTGAACGAGCGCCCCGATGTCGGCGCAAGCAGTCCGCACCAGAGGAAGTACATGAAGTCCAACCCCTCCTGCGTATGGTCATTCCACGCCTCGCGTGCCTTTTCCTCGCAGAAGTCCATCCACGCGCGCCCCTGATACGATTCCCCCTTGTAGACAATCGTACGGAAGCTCCCGTCCTCGTTCATGGGGACACAGCCATGGAAAAGCAGATTGCCGTTGCAGCACAGATACATACTGCCGCGTTCGTAGAGATAGTCTACATGGCGCTGCAGTGCTTTGCTCTCGATAAAGTAGGAGCGCAGATCGTCGATGATGTGCTGCTCCTCCTCTGTCAGCTCATAGCAGTTTGTACCGTCGTCTATCGTCGGGAAATAGGCACTCTCAAGCTCCACACGCCGTCCATTATTCAGTGTAACGTAGGACGAGCTGAAATCAATCTTGTCGAGAAGCAGGCGATCCTCCATGCGGAAGTCCGGATTGCGCTTGATGAGTGCCCCTTCCAGCTTGAACATCATCATTGAGATCGCACGCTCCGCCGCCTTGATCGGATTTTCGTCGGGGTAGATGCGCGAGGCAAACGTCGAGAGAGGGCGAAGGCTGATGCCATAGCCGCGCTCCAAGACATCCGTATTGCGGTAGCGCAGCGAGTTGCGGATGACCGCCGCGATACAGACCTCGCTGCCGAGTGCCGCTCCCATCCAGAGAACGTCATGGTTGCCCCACTGGATGTCGACGGACGGATGCTCCATGAGGAGGTCGAGGATACCGTCGGGACGATCACCGCGATCAAAAAAGTCGCCAACGATGTGGATGCGCTCCACAGCGAGCCGTTTGATGAGCACGCTGAACGCCTCAATAAAGTCTGCTCCGCCGCCGATCTCCACAATCGTCTCGATGAGCTGTTTATAGTAATAAAGCTGTGCCTCGTCCAGCTCCGGACGCGTGCTCAGCAGCTCTACGATGACGGATTCGTAGCGTTTCGGGATATAGCTGCGCATCTTGTTTGCGGGAAATTTCCAGCTCATGAGCTTTGTGAGTTCGAGCAGATTCGCGATATTCTGCTGGTACCAGATCGTCGTCGCCTTACTTTGTATCGTCAGCTGCTCCACCTTTTCGCGCGGATAGTAGATGAGTGTGCAGAACTCTGCCTTCTCCTCCTCCGTCATACGCTCACCGAAGCAGTAGTCCACCTTCTCCTTAATGACCCCCGAACAGTTGTTGAGAATGTGAAAGAAGGAATCGTATGCGCCGTGCAGATCGCTCATGAAATGCTCCGTCCCCTTCGGCAGCATAAGCTGTGATTTCAGATAGACGATCTTCTCATAGACAATCTCCTTCGTCGGATACTTCTCCGCCATAAGGCGCAGTACCTTCTCCTGCTCCGCATTCGTCGTATTTACACTCATATCGCTTCCTCCTGCGTAATATTTTTACTCTTCTGTATTCTAGCATTGGGCGAGGAGATTTTCAAGAGAAAGCATGGCATCCCCCTCCCACTGCTCACGAAGTTCCACTCCCCGCCAAATGAGAACGTTTTATGAAACCACAAATTCAGCACCACGACACGAATGGATTTGTCACAGCCCGTCGCCTATGCTATAATGCCCGTGTAAAAGTAGTACGGCAGGAGTTGAGCGTCCTTGAAGAAATTTTTCTCCACATTTTCACATTTCATTGCCAGTGTCATTCTCGCTGCGGGAGCTGCGGGCTATTGGTACGTGATGGGAGATGTTTCCATCGAAACGGCATCCGAAATCTTTCTCGGGGTCTTCCTCGCCGCCTCACCGCTCCCCTTTATCGCATCGCGCTGCCTGATTGCCCTGCGGATCAAACGGCGGCTGCGTGATTCCGGTGTCGTGTGCAACCGCATGAGCGCTCTGACCGAGCTGCTGCACGTCGATACGATCGCCTTCAATCGCAACGGTACGCTCACGGAGGGCAGCGTGTTCATCTCCGCCCTCGTGCCCGAGGGCATGACGCAGGGATCGCTGCTCGCCCTCGCCGCCAGCGCCGAACGCGAGGCGACGCACCCCTACGCGCACGCACTCTACGATACCGCCGTCCAGCGTGGGCTGCACCTGCAGCGCCACTCCGCCGCCCATGAGACGGAGAGCTTCGGCGTTGAAGCACTGATCGCACGTACGCCTGTACGCGTCGGGAAAAAGGAGTGGCTGCAGGAGGAAAACATCGAGATCAGCGCGGCACTTCTCACGCGTGCCGATCAGCTCGCAACGAGCGGACAGACCCCGCTCTTCGTCAGTTCAAGCAAGTACGCGCGCGGCATCATCGCCGTCCGCGACGATGTACGAGCCGAGGTCAGACGTGCACTGCAGGCGCTCAAGGAGCGTGGGCTATCCCTCATCCTCCTCACGGGTGAGACAAAGCGTCTCGCGAACGCAACGGCCAAGGAGCTCCGCATCGCCGAGGTGCGCTCCGATCTCACGGGTACGGACAAGGCACGTGAGATCCGTCTGCTCCAGTCGCGCGGCTCCGTCGTCGCGATGGTCGGGGATCCAATGGCGGATCAGGCCGCCATGCGGGCGGCAGACATCAGCATCGCCTGCCCCTCCTCCTTTGAAAAGCCGACCGCCGCTCAGGAAGAAGACACAGTCCATGATCCACTGCACGAAGAGCTGCTGCGCGGTCCCGAGGCAAAGGCGACCGAGATCGAGCCGCTCATATCCCCCGAGGATGCCGCCTATTTCGAGGCACAGGCACGCCGAAATCAGGGACACTCCACATTCACCCCCGACATCATGCTCGACACAGAGGGTCTGCCGAGCCTTGTCCCACTCTGGGATACGAGCAACGCCGCACGCACGCGTGCAAAGCAAAACTTCTGGCTCAGCATCCTCTTTCTTCTCCTCTTCACCCCCGCCGCGGCAGGTGCATTCGGCTTTCTGGGGGGCATACCGCTCCCCTATCCTTTCATTGGCGGTGCTCTTATTTTGCTCCTGGTTCTGCTCATTGTGAATGCGCTTCGGAAATGAGGATAAACAGTATTCATTCTTAAATAGTTAAAAATATTCATCTAACTTGTATTTCATATTGACCTGTGATATAATTCACCGAATCA
>ERZ772960.1873-NODE-1873-length-16065-cov-4.202686_pt1 | contig 16065 bp, 13 predicted proteins | sample MGYA00580678_ERZ772960 | MGnify/ENA primary metagenome ERZ772960 (study PRJEB29015, sample SAMEA2737930) | human oral metagenome | biome: human oral; feature: human-associated habitat; material: dental | place: China | collected 2059 ... | reverse complement strand
TAACGTCTGCGGGATCGACCGGGATCCAGCCGTGGCCTTTTAGATAAAATTCCGCTCTGCAGTGCTGCGCGCCCGAAATTTCAAGCGCACCGCCACTTAGGGCGCCCATGACGCCCATTTCAGGCGAAAATTTCTGCGCTGCGCCCGTGCGGATGCCGTAAATAGCGCGCGCAGGAATGCCAGCTGCCCTGCAGAGCGCGACGAACACGCTATTAATATCGGCGCATTTGCCGCTTAGCTTACCGCTGCTTAAAATCGTCGCTGCGTCGCCGCTGCCGCATGCGATCACGCTATTATCGCGACTCATATTTCTTGCGACCCACTCATAAATCGCGCGCGCCTTTTCCAGATCACCTTTAAGCGAGCCGGTGATCTCGTCTGATTTTTGTTTCGTAGCGCCTTCTACCGGAATTAGCTTTGAAGGCTTTAAAAACTCCTCGATCTCGGGGCTCAAGCGCTCATTTTCATTAAAGCTTACCTTGCTAAAATCGGTGTTTCGCTCCGAAATTTCAATATCGAAGCTAAGCTCAAAATAATCGTCATCTTCGCCTACGACACCTTGCTCGCCGTATTTGCCGACGCCCGCTCTTGCCTCTTTATCGGGTGCGAAGCGCGCGTAGTACGTGCTTATATGATCTCCGCAGATAGCCGACTCTTGTGCATTTGAGCGGGCATGATATTCGCCAAGCAACCTCTGATAGGGCTCTTGCAGCACTAACGGCAGCCAAAGCCGCACCTCTGCGCCACTACTTGAAATTTCGTGATTAAACCTGAGACTGAATTTTCTCGTTTTTGCTTCTTGCATTTTTTGCTCCTTTGCTTGAATTGCAAGTCGATTTTATCTCTTTGCGCCTTAAAATGGATAAAATTTTATGTTAAAATGGCGCTAAATTTGAAATTTTAGGATTAAAAATGGATCTGCAAAAAATCAGAGACGAGAACTTTAAAAAGCTGCAAAGCGGGCAAAACCGCGAAATTTTAAGCGCGATCGAGGCGCTACAAATAGGCGAGTGCGACTGCGAGTGCGGCGACGTCGTGCGGGCGAGCTTTAGCGCTAGCGCGGAGCAGAGAGATGAAATTTTGCGTATCGCGCGAGCGCTAAAGCCGTGGCGCAAGGGGCCTTTCGCGCTGAATGATCTTTTTATCGATGCCGAGTGGCGAAGCTTCGTGAAATTTAACCTGCTGCGGCCGTTTTTAAATCTGAGCGGCAAAACCGTCGCTGACGTGGGCTGCAACAACGGCTACTATATGTTTCGCGCAAGCGAGCTAGCGCCTGCGCGGCTAGTGGGGTTTGACCCGAGCGCGCTATTTTATCTGCAGTTTCGCTTCATCGAGAAATTCCTCCGCAGCGGCGCGAAATTCGAGCTTTTGGGCGTGGAGCATCTGCCCTTTTACGAGCACAAATTCGATACGATCTTCTGCCTCGGCGTAATCTACCATCGCAGCGACCCCGTAAAGATGCTAAAAGATCTGCGAGCCTCGCTAAATGCGGGCGGCGAGGTGTTTTTAGACACGATGTATATCGAAGGAGCGGGCGATTTCGCGCTATGCCCGAAAAACAGCTACTCAAAAATTTCAAATATCTACTTCGTCCCGACCGTCGGCGCGCTGCAGAATTGGTGTGAGAGGGCGAAATTTAAAGATTTTGAAATTTTGGCTCAAAAGCCCACGGATGCTAGCGAGCAGCGCAAAACGGAGTGGATCGACGGGCAGAGCTTGGAGAATTTCCTAGACCCGCTCGACGACTCGCGCACGATCGAGGGCTATCCCGCCCCGAGGCGTATCTACGTGCGGCTTCGGGCGTGATCCGCGCCTTTGAAACATTTTTCGTGTACCCGTGCACCGATATGGAATGATATCTTCACCTTTAAAAACGCGTAAAATTTTACTGAATTTATCAGCTCGCGGAGAAAATTTTGCATTCGACAGAGCGCGGAATTTAGCTAAATTTAGCGGGCCCCAAATTGGATTAGATCGCATTGTAGCGACTAGGATCAGTGCGGCGCAAATTTTAAATTTCGCCTCATGCGCTACGCTTTACACGCGCAGCGGCACGAATTTTAAATTTTGCTTTTGCGTTACGCTTTGCGTCTTGCATGCGCGGCAGTGCGAAATTTTGCTAAATTTAATCAAGCGGCGGTAGATTTTAAAATTTTATCTACGCAGAGCATGATAATACGCGCGTGGTGCGAACTCAGCGCAGAGTTTAACGCTCGCAGCGGCAAATAAAGCTGTAAATTTCGGCGCCTGCGAGCAAAGCGGTATAAATTTCAAACGCCGACCAGCTTCACTCCGCTTCACTGCTTCTTGCGAGACGAAACGCAGTTAAATTTAAACGATCAGCGCTCAAAAAGTTGCAAAAAATATTTTAAATTTTGCCTCTCGGCCGCTAGGCTAGTATTTGCTCCGTGCCCCGGATAGAGCGTAAAATCGCCCTTTATCTGCAAAATTTTATGCAAAGACTCTCTCATCTGCTCGCCGCTTGAAAAGGGAAAATCCCACCTGCCGATAGAGCCTTTAAATATGACGTCGCCGCTAAAGATCACGCCGTCCACTTCAATCATACAGCTGCCCGGCGTATGTCCGGCAAAAAGACTAAATTTAACGTTAAAGCCCGCTATTTCAAAGCTTTGCTCCTGCCCTTTTACTAGTACGTCAGCTTCTATGGGCTCGGGCATCGTCTCAAAAGGATCCGCCCGCAGCATAAAAGCATCTTCCTCGTGGATATAAATTTTAGCGCCCGCCCTTTGCAGCTTGGCGTCGTCGTAAATATGATCGAAATGCCCGTGCGTATTCAAAACCGCGGCGATCTTTCCCGTATTTTGCATCACCCAATCAAAACTGCCCTCGCCCGGATCGATCACCAAATCGCCCTGCTCGCCCTTTAGAATGTAGCAGTTCGTCACGTATTCGCCGAAAGCTTTTTTTAAAATTTGCATTTAAATCCTCCTTTTAAGCTTAAACTAAAGCCGTAATTTAGCCAAAAATAGTTAAAATTCGCACAATTTAACGTAAAATTTTAAGGCTAAATATTATGTTTTTGGACGATTTGCTGCCGCAACTGACCGATTTTTTATCGGAAAGGCTTGACGAGACTGGTGCGGACGCCTTTGTAGTGGGTATCAGCGGTGGGCTTGACAGCGCCGTGGTTTCTGCGCTTTGTGCACTTACCGAGATCCCCACTTACGGGCTTATCCTACCTAGCGCTGGTTCAAATTTAGAAAATATGGCAGACGGCATCTTTCACTGCGAATCCTTTAATATCCCCTACGAAATCCAAGAGATCGCGCCATTTGTAGAAAATTTTACCGCTTTAAATCCCGGTGCAAGCGCTCTTCGCATCGGAAATTTCGCCGCGCGCGTAAGAATGAGCTTGCTTTATGATTACAGCGCGGCTAAACGCGGCGTAGTCGTAGGCACGAGCAATCTTAGCGAGAGGATGCTCGGCTACGGCACGATCTACGGCGATCTGGCCTGCGCGTTTAATCCGATCGGAGAAATTTTTAAAACCGATCTGTTTAAATTTGCAAAAATTTTATGCATAGACGATGCGATCATAAAAAAAGCTCCCAGCGCCGATCTATGGGAAAATCAAAGCGACGAACGTGAGCTTGGATACAGCTACGAGATCTTAGATAGTGTGCTAAGAGATATTTTTTCGCACGAAACGCTGCGGACGAAATTTCGCTCAGGCGAGCAAATAACCGTAAACGATCTAAAATATCTGCAGAACTCGCGTCACAATCAAGAGCTGGTAAAATTTATCGTCCGTAGAATTCTTAAAAATAATTTTAAGCTTCGCGCGCCCGCGGTCGCCCGCATAGAGCCCGCACACTAAGGAGAGATTTATGAAAGAGATACCGTTTTATAAGGCTCAAATCGATAAAAAAGAGGAAGACTTAATTAAAAGCGCCCTCTACAATAGCGATATAAGATATAGCGAAATTTTTGAAGAGGATATTTGTAAATACTTCGGCGTAAAGCATGCCGTATCGACTACGAGCGGCACGACGGCGCTTCATCTGGCGCTTTGTGCGATGGATATTAAGCGCGGAGATAAAATTTTATGCTCCGTAAATTCCTTCCCCAACGTCGCCGAAGTGATCCGCCACTTCGACGCAGAGCCCGTTTTCGTAGATATCGATCCGATAAGCTTTAACATTACGAGCGAAAGCCTTGCTCGCACGATAGATCAGAACCGCCACAAGAAGCTAAAATGCGCTTTCATCTCGCACATCGCGGGGCTTGCTGCGGATATAGACGCCATCAGCGAGGTCGCCAAAAGCGAAAATATCATCCTTATAGACGATGCGTGCCGCGCTATGGGCGCTACCTATAAGGGCGCAAAAATCGGAGCGCTTAAAAGCTCGCTCATATCGTGCTTTCAGATCAATCCTCAAGCGCAAGACGCGATCTCTACGGCGGGCTTTTTCGTTACGAACGACGATGAGATCGCAAGCGCCGCGCAAATTTTAAGAAACGGCGGCATCGTAGGGGACGCCTTTTACAAAGACGGCAATATGTCCTTTACCTACGACGTCGATCGCATCGGTCAAAAATACGATCTTAACGCTATAAATTCCGCTTACGCCATCGCCCAGTTTGAAAAAACCGACGCCTTTATAAAGCGCCGCAAGCAGATCGCTGCAGCGTATCGCGAGCAGCTCGCAAACTGCCCTCACGTGACGCTTCCAAGCGACAGCGAGGAGCATATCTATACTCAATTCATCGTAAAGATCGACAAAAACCGCGACGATTTCGCCAAAGCGCTGATCTCGCGCGGAGTGAGCGTTTCGCTGCACTATGTGCCGGTGCACCTGCTAAGCTACTATAAAAGCAAATATAATTACAAGGTCAATGATTTCCCAAATGCACTTAAAAACTATCAGCAAATTTTATCCTTGCCGATCTACACGGCGCTTAGCGACGACGATGTGAGCTACATCTGCGAGCAGATCAAAGAGATAGCGCAAAATCGTGTTTAAACTCCTAATCGAGCGAAACCTATACGACCCGAGCCCCGCGTGGCTTGCGCTATGGGTGATTTTAGCGCCTCTTTCGCTACTTTACACGCTGATCGTCTGCCTAAAAAGGCTCTTTGCTAAGCCGCAAAAATTTAAAATTCCAATAATCAGCGTCGGAAATTTAACCCTCGGCGGCAGCGGCAAAACCCCGCTAGTGCGGGCGCTTTTTAAAGAATTTAACGGGTGTCTCAAAACCTGCATCATCCTTCGAGGATACGGGCGCAAAAGCAGAGGCTTGCTCGAAGTGGCGCTCGGCGGGCGAATACTTTGCGACGTGCGGCAAAGCGGAGATGAGGCGATGGAATACGCGCTGTTTCTGCGCGGCGCAAACGTGATCGTCAGCGAAGATCGCGCCGCAGGGATTTTGCGCGCGCAAACTCTCGGCTTTGAGCTGGTGATCTTAGACGACGGATTTTCTAAATTTAATATCTCTAAATTTGATATCTTGCTACGCCCTCAAAGCGCGCCGAAGCTGCCCTTTTGCCTGCCCTTCGCCGCGTATCGCTACCCGCCGTTTTTTTATAAATTTGCAGATTTCATACCCGCGCCCAGCGACATTTCGCAGGAGTTTAAAATTGTTTCGGCGGCGGATCTGCAAGAGGGGCTAAACGGTACGGATGAAATTTCAAATCTTGCGGATGAAATTTCGGATTTAAATTTAAATCGCGCGGCAGATAAAATTTCGGATTTAAATTTAAATCGTGCCGCGGATAAAATTTTAAATTCCAAAGAGGCTGGTTTTGAAAAATCCCGCACGATCTTAATCAGCGCTATCGCCAAGCCTTGGCGCTTGCAAGAGTTTTTGCCGCTCGCAAAAGCCCACGCATTTTTCCCCGACCATTATGATTTCAAAAAAGAGCAGATTTTAGAGCTGCTAAGGCGCGAGGATGCGGAGCATATCCTTTGCACGGCGAAAGATTACGTGAAATTAAGGGATTTGGGCGCGGAAATTTCGGTGATTTTGCTAAATTTGAAGCTAAGCGAAAACTTTATCCGCAAAATTCAAAACTACATAAACCAAGCTATGATAAAATAAGGTTTTTAAAGGAATTTTATGATAAAAAAGAGCAAAACCGCCGAAGTCATCATCTCTGCGCTGCCCTATATCCGTAAATTTAGAGATAAAATTTTCGTCGTCAAATACGGCGGCGCGGCGCAAACCGACGATACGCTCAAGCTTGATTTTGCCCGCGATATCGTGCTTTTGCATATGGTCGGCATCAAGATCATCGTCGTGCACGGCGGCGGCAAAAAGATCAATCAGACCCTGGATAAGATCGGCGTGCAGAGCGAGTTTAAGGACGGTCTTCGCGTAACGAATAAAGACGCGATCGAAATTACCGAGATGGTGCTAAGCGGCGCGGTAAATAAAGAGATCACGGCGCTTTTGAACCAAAACGGCGCGCCCGCGATCGGCATCAGCGGCAAGGACGGCGGGCTTTTGAGGGCAAAATTCCTCGATGAGAAAAAATACGGCTTCGTAGGCGAGATCACCGAGGTAAACACCAAGCTGATAAACGACCTGCTGCAAAAGGACTATCTGCCGGTGATCGCCCCGCTTGCGGGCGGCGAGACGGACGAAAACGTGAGCTTTAATATCAACGCCGATCTCTGCGCCAGCAGGATCGCAGCCGCGCTAAAAGCGAGCAAGGCGATATTTTTAAGCGACATTGACGGAGTGCTCGATAAAGATGGAAATTTAATCAGCAAGCTTGATGCCGCGCTCATTTCGAAGCTTAAAAAGGACGGCACGATCGCATGCGGCATGATCCCAAAGGTCGATGCGTGCCTGCAGTGCGTGCGAAACGGCGCAAGTGCCGCGCATATCATCAACGGCAAAATTCCGCACTCGATCCTGCTTGAGCTTTTCACGGACGGCGGCATAGGAAGTTTGATAAAGGAAGAAATTTAGGCGCGAGCGCGGAGGCGGCAGGCTTAAAGCGGCGATGCCGCAAGTCCGCGCAAGAAGCGTAAGCGATCAAATTTGAAGCGCCTAGGCGGGCGTAAATTTTAAAATTTTAAAAAGGAAAAAGATGAAACTGGTTTCTACGAGAGATTTTTCGCAAAAAGCGGATCTTAGCTACGCGCTGCTAAATCCGAGCGCGAGCGGCGGCGGGCTTTTCAGCCCCGAGCGGCTGCCGCTTTTAAGTGAGGATTTTTTTAAGCAGTGCGAGGATCTGAGCTACAAACAGATCGCGCTTAAAATCATCGAGAGTTTCGATTTTGACGTAAGCAGCGAGATCTTTGAAGACGCGCTAAAGCGCTACGATAAATTTGAAAATCCCGCCTGCCCCGTCCAGATCAAAAAACTAAGCGAAAACGCCTATATTTTGGAGCTTTACCACGGCCCGACGCTTGCGTTTAAGGATATGGCGCTGCAACCCTTCGGCGCGCTTTTAAAAAGCATCGCAAAATCCAGGAATGAAAAATTTTTAATAATGTGCGCCACGAGCGGCGACACGGGGCCTGCGACGCTGGAGGCTTTTGCGGACGACGAAAACATCAAAGCGGTCTGCCTCTACCCGCAGGGCGGCACGAGCGAGATACAGCGCCAGCAGATGGTCAAACAAAGCGCGGCAAATCTTAAAATTTTAGGCGTGCGCGGCAACTTCGACGATACGCAACGCGCGCTAAAATCGCTGCTGGCAGATGACGATTTCAGAAACGAGCTCGCGCGGGCGAATTTAAATCTAAGCGCCGCAAACTCGGTAAATTTCGGCAGGATTTTATTTCAGATCATCTACTACCTCTACGCTAGCATCTATTTCTCAAAGCACGGCGTATTGAGCCCCGAGCAAAATTTAAAGCAAAGCGATCAGTGCGCGGCGGGCGGCAAAAATTTTGGCACCGTAGCGAGTGCAAATAGCGCGCAGAGCGTAAAACAGAGCGCTAAATTTAACACCTTCGACGTCATAGTGCCTAGCGGAAATTTCGGCAACGCGCTGGGAGCGTATTTCGCCAAAAAAATGGGCGCAAAGATCGGCAAAATCAAGATCGCTTCAAACGCGAACAATATCCTGACCGAGCTTTTTACGCGCGGTATCTACGATCTGCGAAAGCGCGAGCTCATCCGCACGATCAGCCCTGCGATGGATATTTTGATTAGCTCCAACGTCGAGCGGCTGCTTAGCGATATGTTCGGCGATGCGCGCACGAGCGAGCTGATGCAGAGCCTGGCGCGAGATAAATTTTATAAGCTTAGCGCGAGCGAGCTTGCGAAGCTGCAGGAAGTCTTCGAGGCGGATTTTTGCGACGATACGCAGTGCGCTAAATTTATCAAGCAAGAGAGCAGCCGCGGCGTGCTGATCGATCCGCACACGGCGACCTGCTTTAAGCTACTTGACGAAAGCCGCCTAAATCTCGTCATCTCGACCGCGAAGTGGATTAAATTTACGCCGTCGATGATCGGCGCGATCAAAGGCAGGGCTTGCGAAGACGAGCGAGCCGATATGATCGCGCTTTCGAAGGAATTTCGCAGCGACATTCCGCCGCAGATCTCGCGCCTTTTTAGCGCGCCGCAGGTGCATTCTAGCGTCGTGGAGCAAAGCGAGATCAAAAACGCCATAATGGAGTGGATCAAAAAATGATAGTAATCCCCGCGCGCCTTGCTTCGACGCGCTTTAAAAATAAAATTTTATGTGAGTTTGACGGCGTGCCGATGTTTATCAAAACGGCTCAAAATGCCGCCAAGGCAGACCGCGTGCTAATCGCCGTGGATGAGCCGCAAATTTTAAAGATCGCGCAAGATTACGGCTTTGACGCCGTTCTTACCGCGCGCGAGCATCAAAGCGGCACCGATCGGATCAATGAAGCGGTCGCAAACGCAGCGCTTGCGGAGAACGAGATCATCATCAATATCCAAGCCGACGAGCCCTTTTTCGAGAGCGAAAATTTGATTAAATTTAAAGATTTCGCCCACGCCATGATCGCACAAAAGGGCGCATTTATGGCGAGCTGCTACAAATACATAAGCCCTCAGGCGGCAGAGGATCCGAATTTAGTCAAGCTCGTGCTCGACAACGCGGGCTTTGCGATCTATTTTTCGCGCTCGCTCATCCCCTACCCGCGCGCGGCATGCGAGTGCTACCTCGGACACATCGGCATCTACGCATACAGCGTGCGGAATTTAAAGCGGTTTTGCGCCCTGCCCGCCTCAGCGCTGGAAGATACCGAAAAACTCGAGCAGCTTCGCGCCATAAGCGCGGGCGAGAAGATCGCAATGCTCGAAATAAAAACCGCGAGCATCGGCATCGACACGCCGGCTGATTACGAGCGCGCGCTAAAGGAGTTCGGCAATGGAATTTAAAATTTACTCGCTATGCGGCGCAGTATTTGGGACGCAGGAGCCCGCCGCAGAGCGTAAAATTCTAACGCGACGTAAAATTTTAGTGGAGCGCGGAATTTTAAAATTTAAAGATGCGAGCGCAAGATGAATTACGATGAATACAGATCCGCGGTAGATACGCTAAATGCGTGGGCGCGGGCATATTACACCGACGATAAACCGATCGCAAGCGACGAGGAGTACGACGAGCTTTATTCGCAAGCGGAGAAATTCGAAGAGCAAAACCCCGAGCTCGCGCTGCCCTACTCACCTACGCGGCGAATCGGAGGCGCGATCAGCGAGGGCTTTTCCAAGCTCGCTCACGGCGCGCAGATGTGGTCGATGGAGGATATTTTCGACGACGCGGACCTTTTGGCGTGGCTAGCTCGCGGCGAGAAGGGCGGCGCGCAGTTTTACGTCGAGCCGAAATTTGACGGCGCGAGCTTAAATTTGACCTACGAAGGCGGCGTGCTGATAAGCGCGGCGACGCGCGGCGACGGGCTTATAGGCGAGGACGTGACGCAAAACGCAAGAGCGATCAAATCGGTGCCGCTTCAGATCCCCTACGCCGGAAGGATCGAGATCCGCGGCGAGACGCTGATCGCAAAGAGCGATTTTGACGCGCTAAACGACGAGCGCGCCGCAAACGGCGAGAGCTTGTTTTCAAACCCGCGCAACGCCGCCGCAGGCAGCCTGAGGCAGCTGGATAGCGCGATCGTAGCGAAGCGGAAGTTAAAATTTATCCCGTGGGGGGTGGGCGAACATTCGCTAAGCTTCGCGCTGCACTCGCAGATAATGGAATTTGTGCGTAGTCTCGGCTTTTTGCGCGACGAGTTTTGCCGCATCTGCTCGGACGCAAGCGAGATCAGGAGCGCGTACGAGGCGCTGCATAGCATGCGCGCGAGCAAAGACCTGATGCTAGACGGCATGGTAATCCGCGTAAACGAGCTTTCAAAGTGCGCCCAGATGGGCTATACGGTGAAGTTTCCGCGCTTTATGGTCGCGTACAAATTCCCCGCAGTCGAAAAGATAACGCGGCTGCGCGAGATCAATCTGCAGGTCGGCCGCACCGGCGCGGTCACCCCCGTAGCCGTCGTAGATAGCGTAAATATCGACGGCGCGAACGTTTCAAACGCGACGCTTCATAATTTCGACGAGATCGCGCGGCTGGAGCTGATGAAAAACGACTTCGTAGGCATCATCCGCAGCGGCGACGTGATTCCGAAGATCACGAGCGTTTATAAACAGCGCAGAGACGGCACGCAGAGCGAAATTTCGCGCCCGGATCGCTGCCCGGTTTGCGGCGAGAAGCTACTTGACGAAGGCGCGCTCATAAAGTGTCAAAACCTCGATTGCAAGGCGCGCGTGATAGGCTCGCTGATCTATTTCTGCTCCAAAAAATGCATGAATATCGAAGGTCTAAGCGATGCGACAATTACGCAGCTTTTTGAAAGCGGCAAAATTTCAAAGATCAGCGACATTTACGCCCTCGGCGCGCAGGATTTGGCGGATCTTGAGGGCTTTGCGGATAAAAAAATTTCAAATCTTTTGGGCGCGATAAATGCGAGCAAAAACGCGCCGCTTGAGCGCTTCATCGCTTCTTTGGGGATCGAGCACATCGGCGAGGTAGCCGCGCGCAAGATCGCTGCGGCATTCGGGCAGGATTGGCTGGATGCGAGCGAGGATGAAATTCTGCGGCTGGAGGGCTTTGGAGAGGCGATGGCAAGGAGCCTAGCGGAGTTTTGCAAGATAAATCGCGAAAAAATTCTAAATCTAAGCGAAATCATCACGCCGCGCGCGCCCGAGATGCAGACCGCCAAAAGCGCCTTCACGGGCCGCAGCGTCGTCATCACCGGCACGCTCAGCCGTCCGCGCGACGAGTTTAAGGCCAGGCTTTTGGCGATGGGCGCGAAGGTGCAGGGCTCGGTATCTGCCAAGACCGACTTCGTGCTCGCAGGCGCAGAAGCGGGCTCCAAGCTGCAAAAAGCTCGCTCGCTTGGCGTGCGGGTGATCGACGAGAGCGAGTTTGAAGCGCTTGCGAGCTCGCTGCAAACGCCCGGCGCAAATCCACCTGGCAAGAGCGAGCTTGAAGCGCTCGCGGGGAGCGGCGAGTGAAGGTTTTTTGTTTGGTGCCGAACCTGCACGCAAACGGCGCGGGGTTAAATTTTAAAAGCAAGCTCCGTCCTGCGGCGCTTATATCTTTTACAAGGCGCGAGAATTTTAAAAATTTTAAAGAGTGTGAGGAAGCGGTAAATTTGCCGCTAGAAGCGAGGATATCAAATCAAGCGGTCGGCGCGGTATCGTCAGGCTTTGAGGTCTGCGCAAAAGCGGCAGACAGGGAGGCGGTTTCTGCTAAGCGTGCGGGCTCCGCTTGCCGCGGCGCTAAAACGGCGAGCGCGATGTCGATAGGTGCGGCCGCAAGCAAGAATATCTCAAATTTTGCGGCGCTAAAACACTGTGCCGATAGGAAAAATTTTAAAATTTTCGCTAGCGGCAAGATAAAATTTGCAACGCACGGCGAGCCGAAATTTGCAACGCGCAGTATGGCTAAATTTGCGGCGCAGTGCGGGTTAAAATTTGAGCCTTGCGGCACTGCTGCACGCGACTTTGCTATGCGCGATAAAATTTTAAACTCAAGCTCGCGCAAAAATTGCATGAGCTTTAAAATTTCATCGCGGCGCGGAGAAAAAACAAAATGAGATTTGATCTGCTCGTCGCAAATACGCTTAAAATCAGCAGAAATCAGGCTGCCGCGCTGATAAAGCAGGATAAAATTTTGCTGCGAGGCGCCGTGCAAAACAGACCCTCCGCGCAGATCGCGCCCGAGCAGAGCAGTGAAATCAGCGCGACCGATCAAATTTACGTAAGCAGGGGCGCGCTCAAGCTTGCGGGCTTTCTGGACGAGCTCGCCGAAAACGGGCTTTTGGCGAGTTGCGGCGAAAATTTGCCTAACTCGGCGGCAGAAATTTCAAAGCCGTGCAGCGGCGCGAAGAGCGCGGATAGCAAAGCGGCAGCGACGCAAAAGGCGGGCGCAGTAACGATGCAAATTTCAAGTGCAGATTTTGCGGCTACGGATAAAATTTTAGGCGCGGACGAGGCTGATAAAATTCCAAGCGCTACGGCGGCAAAGATCGCAGAAATAAATACCGCGACGACAAAGAGCGCTAAAGCAACTACCGAGGCGATCCGTACCGCAAAAACTAATGCCGATACGGCGGAGCTTTTACAAACCGGTGCAGGCAAGCAAACGGTGGAATTTTTACAGACGAGCGCGGACGCCGATACGGCGGAACTTTTGCAAACGGACGCAGGCGCCGAAACGGCAGAGATTTTAAATGCGGCGAAAGCCTTCAAATCGGGCGGTAAGGTGGGCGCGTGCCGCAACGAAGGCGGCGCGGAGCGTATGCAAGCAGAGCCCTCGCAAAAAGACATTTTAAATTTAGCGGGAGCCGATGTTTTGGACGTGGGCAGCAGCACGGGCGGGTTCGTGCAGATTTTACTTCAGCGCGGCGCAAAGAGCGTGACTGCGCTTGACGTCGGCAGCTCGCAGCTAAGCGAAATTTTGCGGCGCGATCCTCGCGTGATCGTGCGCGAAAACACCGACATCAGGGAGTTTGAAAGCAAGAAGAAATTTGATCTCATCACCTGCGACGTGAGCTTCATCTCGCTAAATTTGATCTTAAAAAGTCTAGCGAGCCTCGCAAAAAGCGCTCTCATCGTGCTATTTAAGCCGCAATTTGAGGTCGGCGCGGAGATCAAGCGAAATAAAAAAGGCGTGCTCAAGGACGAAAAAGCGGTGTGCGCCGCACGGGCGAAATTTGAGCAGCTATGCGCCGAGCTGGGGCTTGCTGTGCTGCACGCTAGCGCCTGCAAAATCACGGGCAAAGAGGGAAATAGGGAATTTTTCTATCTTCTAAAAAGGATGAACGATGAAATTTAAAAACTTAATTATATTGGCGTTTTGCGCGCTATTTTTGGGCTCATGCGCCAAAAGCCTAAGCCCAAAAGCGCCGCTGGTAAAAAATTTTGACATCGCTAAATTTAGCGGCGGCTGGTATGAGATCGCCCGTATGAAGGGCGGCGGCGAGCTGCAAAACACCGCGTACGAGTGCTTTATCGATAAAAACTCCACGATCAATCTTTTAAAAACCGCCAAAACAAGCTCGGGCAAAATCGAAAACGAGCAGCACGTATTGGAGTTTGCGGGCGATAAAAACGTAGGTCTGCTCTATCAAAAAGGTCTGATTTCCGACTCCCTCTACCGCGTGGCGCAGGTGGACGGCGACTATCGCTACGCCCTGATCTTCGGCGCCGATACGAGCGAGCTTTACATCCTCTCGCGCACCAAAACCCTGCCCGAGCCGATCCGCATCCTCTATCTGAAAAAGGCGAAGCATAGCGGTTACGACACCAAAAAAATTATCTGGACGAAGCAGCAATAATGGCTAATCAAAAATCATGTAAAGACCATACAGAGGCTTCGCTACGGAATTTTAAAGAGCAAAATTTCGTAGCGCAGAATTCCAGCTTGAAAAATTTTACGGAACATAATTTCACAAGCAATGGAGAAAATTCATCTCAAAATATCAAACGTCCAAGGCAAGAGTTGAGCGAAAACAAAACCGGCGATGCGCACCGCGCAGATGAAGCAGACACCGACGCCGCTTGCAGTAACGAAACGGCTTATGGCGGCACTTGCGGCAATGGCGTAGACGCACAAGCTCAAAGCGCGCTTCCTGCTTGTGCGGAAGTACTGCGTGCGCGCCTAAGCGAGCAGTTCGCACGAGGCGATATTTTCGCAACGCTACAAGGCGCAAACCGCGATAATGTGCGCGCCGTAGCGATCGGCAATTTCGATGGCATGCACCTTGGACATCAAAAATTATTTGAGCGCCTAGGCGAGCACGGCGCAATAATCGTAATCCTAGCAGGAGGTGGCACGAAGCTAACCCCTTTTGCGTCACGGCAGGCATTTACGAACAAAAAGATTTTTTATTGCGATCTACGCGCTATCAAAAGCCTTAGCGGAGGCGAATTTATCGCACTTTTAAGGCAGAATTTCATAAATTTACAAAAAATTGTCGTGGGCGAGGACTTTAGATTTGGGCGTGATCGGGCGTGGGACGTGGAATTTTTAAGGCGCGAATTTCGCGGGCAAACCTGCGTCGTAGGCGAATTTTGCTTAAACGGCGGCGGCGTGCATTCAAGCAGGATCAAAGAGCTTTTATCGCGTGGTAGATGCGAAGAGGCGGCGGAGCTTTTAGGGCGAGATTACGAGATCTGCGGACGGATCGTGCGCGGCCAGGGGCGCGGGGCGCGGGAGTTCGTAGCGACGCTAAATCTTGATGCGAGCGGCTATTTTATGCCAAAAAGTGGCGTGTATGCAAGCCTAACGCGCTCTGAAAGCAAGGAATTTGCAAGCGTGAGCTTCTTGGGGCACAGGCTCAGCACCGACGGAGCTTTTGCGATTGAAACGCACATTTTGGGGGACTTTGCAGGCTTTGAGGCTGGTTTAAATTCCGCGCAAGATCGCGCGCCGTGCTGCGGGGGGCAAGCCGCACATTCTGTGCAAAATTTAGATGAAATTTCGGCGTGTAATTCGGCTGAAATTTCTACACAAAATTTTGCGGCGAGCGAGAGCTTGGACGCCGAAAATAAAATTTTAGAGGCTGCGGACAAAAACAGCGGCGCGAAATTTGCTTGCGTGAAATTTATAAAGTTCCTACGTGAAAATCGCAAATTTAGCGATCTAGCGCAGCTTAAAGAGCAGATTTTAAAAGACGCTTCAGAGGCAGAGGCGGTACTACGAAGCCGCAAATTTTAATCTACGGCTTGTAAGTTTAAAAATGAAATTTGAGGGCTGTGCGCTTGATTTGATGCGTCTGCCCGCGTTTTGCATCTACGGCGCATTAAATGAGCCGTCTGCGTCGTCCCGTATAAAAGTCGTGTACCTGCCTCCGAGGATGCTTGGCGCACCGTCTGCGTCTGCGATGCCATATGGGAAGTGTACACAAAAGCGGCGCGCAAGCTGCTAAAAAGTCGTTAAATTTTAACGGCGTACCGCCTGCAGTACTTTAACGTACTTTGGGCTTAGGCTTATGTAAGGCGAGGTAAGTGTGAGCTGCACCGAGAATCAAGGGCGATAAAAAAATCTTAGTTGCGCTGCGAAGCTTTAAAATTTAACAGGGATAAGCTGCCGAGCAAGAGCCAAGCGGCTAAATTATCCGCCTAGCTAAACGCTGGATTTTGTCAAGCAGCTCCATTTACAGCGCATAAAATCGCAAAATAGGCGCGAAATTCTACCAATATAGCTTTGGCTATGCTTTTAGTTTAAGTTAGTAATTAAAGAATTTAAAGGAGCTGTTTTGATAGCGTGAGATTTGGTGGCGTAAAAATTTAATGTTGAGAAATTCTAAGCCCGCTAAATACGGCGCAAAATTTTAAGGATGTATTTGCGCGGCGCGGAATTTTAAAGCCTGTCAAGTAAGGCGTGAAATTTAATCATGCATCGAGCGTATCTGGGCTAGAAGTTGGGCGCAAACTGGGATGCAGCTCGCTCGCATCAAAAGTGCCCATGCTGCGTTTAAAATTTAGGTATGCTTACGCGCGGGGCAAACTAAGCGCAAAAATTCCATGCGTAGCGGTCGCAAATAGAGTGTCGCGTAAGTGCAGAAAGCACGGCGTGAGAATTCTGCGTTTAGCATGCGTAGGAAGTAT
>ERZ772960.1872-NODE-1872-length-16066-cov-6.638186_pt1 | contig 16066 bp, 11 predicted proteins | sample MGYA00580678_ERZ772960 | MGnify/ENA primary metagenome ERZ772960 (study PRJEB29015, sample SAMEA2737930) | human oral metagenome | biome: human oral; feature: human-associated habitat; material: dental | place: China | collected 2059 ... | reverse complement strand
ATGGGAGCGGGCTATCAAGTGCTGAAGCCGCTGTACGTATCCGCAAGCTTTAACTACTACTTCAACTCGTTCGCTCAGCTCGATTCGGTGCTCGGCAAATCCGACTACAGCGATTCATGGGAATTGGCGGCCGGAGCGGACTACGACATCAACGATAAAGTGACGGCGAGTTTGGGATTGTCCTACGGCAACCGGGGGACAAAGGACACGGTAAACAGCGCTTTTAGCCCCGTGTTGGACAGCCTCGCGATCGGTACCGGTGTCGAATACCGGCCGATCGATAATCTTACGCTCACGCTCGGCCTCTTGTACATACAGTATTTTAAGCAGGATTATTATATCGGAGGCGGAGCCGTAAAAACCGAACTCAACAAGCAGGTCTTTATGACGAGCATCGGCGCAACGTACCGGCTCCCCATATAAGCGGTATCAACCGATAAAACCGTTGAAAAAGGGGCTGTCCCGGAAGTTGTTGAAAACTTCACAAAGGACAGCCCCTTCCCGTCACCTGTTTTTTGCAAGGACGACCGTACACAGAGGAGGAATCGTAAGGTTTCCCTTGTCGTCGAACACGGTGCCGGGATATGTCGAAAATACGACAGGCATAAGGTATTCGCGCGGAAGGGGAACGGCGGCCGTTTCCGGTGAAAGATTGTGCAGCACGAACGCCGTTTCCGTTTCGCTTTTCATAGCCCACGAAGAAACGAATTCGTTTCCCGTGTTGACGGCGGTAAAGCGGCCGGCGAATAAAGCCGGATGCGCCGTCTTTACCCTGATAATGCGTTTGTAAAATTCAAGCAGCGAATCGGGATCTTTTTTCTGTTCCGCAACGCTGAGCGTATTTTTATTGTAACGCGACGTTTCCCACGTCGTTTGCAGCTTGTCTTTACCCGCTTTATTCCACAGCATCGGCGTTCGGATCTGTTCGTCGGGCTTTGCTCCCATCATACCGATCTCTTCTCCGTAGTATATAAACGGTACGCCTTCCGCAAATATATACATCGCCGCGGCGAGCTTCAGCTGCGCCGTGTTTCCGCGCAGATATCCTGCAATGCGATTTTGATCGTGATTTGTTAAAAACGGCGCATCGATATAATTCGGATTCGATTCGGCATACCGTTCGTATTCGCTCTGCAGCGCATTTGCGAAATTGTTATTCGCAGCGCTCCCGCTTCTCACTTCATCGATAATCTTCGTTCCCATATCGAAATGAAACGTCGAGCCCAAACCCGCCATATATTCGGCGCGCGTCGAAGTCGCCTCCCATACTTCGCCCACTATGTACGCATCGGGCTTTACGCTCTTGTCGTAACCGACGATTTCTTTCCACCACTCGACACCTTTTGCAACCGAATTCGTGGCGGGAAGCGTCTTTGCGCTGTTATACACATGACTTGCGGCGTCGTAACGGAAACCGTCAACGCCCTTGTCGAGCCAAAACTTCATCACCTTTTTAAATTCCTCTCGAAGGGCGCCGTCGTCGAGATTGTAATCCGGCATATTCGGAGAAAAAATCCCCGAATAATAATAGCCGTCGGAATAATTCCATACGTTGTGTCCCCAAATCTGCTGACGTATATTATAGCGGCTGTCGTCGGGTGAAATCCATCGGTACCACGTGCGGTGACTGTCTGCGGGATTGCGCGAATCGATAAACCACTGATTGTAAACGGACGAATGATTGCACGTCATATCGAGTATCACCGAAATACCGCGCTTTTTGCATTCGGCGAGCAGTTTTTCAAAGTCCCCCATCGTGCCGTAATCGGGGTTGACGTTATAATAATCGTCGACGTCGTAACCGTGATACGACTGCGACGGATAAATCGGCAAAAGCCAAATACCCGTGATACCGAGGTCGTCCGTCGTTGCGTCGTCGCCGTCGTTCAAATAATCGAGTTTTTTGATAATGCCGGCAAAGTCGCCGATTCCGTCGCCGTTCGAATCGGCAAAGGAGCGCACGAAAAGACTGTAGTACACGCCTTCCGACGGTTTATCCGCCAAGCGTACGATAGGTGAGGATTTTTCGGAAGCGTGCCGCGGACGGGAAGCGCTTTTCGGAGAAGAGCTGCACGAAAAAAACGGCAGCATACCGCAGAGCGCAAGCGGCAACAGTAATACGCGTTTCATGAGATTATTCCTTCCCGCCCGTTCCGGCGAGCGATTGAATGAGCGCTTTTTGTCCGAGCATAAATAAAACGGTAAACGGCACCGCGACGAGAAGCGCTCCTGCAGCGAACATCGTAAAGTTATCGGCAGCACGGCCGCTTATCATTTCGTAGAGACCGACCGCAAGCGTTTTTTTGTCGTCGCTTCTGAGCACGAGGCGCGGAAAGATAAAGTCCATCCACGGCCCGGTAAAACTCGTAAGCGTAAGGAATACGAGCTGCGGTTTTGCGGCCGGTAAAACGACACGGGCAAAAGCCGTAAACGGAGAAGCGCCGTCTATATACGCCGCTTCCGCGAGTTCTTTCGGAACCGTATCGAAGTAGCCCTTCATAAGCCACGAATTGAACGGCAGGCTTCCCGCGGCATAGACGAGCACGAGTCCCCACAAGGTATTGAGGCCGTTGATTTTCCACAGGATGACATAGGTCGCGATCATTCCGATAAAGCTCGGAAACATTTGGAGAATGATCATCGACGCCATAACCGTTTTGCGGAACGGAAACGTAAAGCGCGAAAAAATATATCCGACCGTACTGCACAGGAGAACCGTAAGCACGGTATTCATACATGCGATTTGCAGCGTATTCAGATACCAGTGCACGTAATTGGTACCGAGCACGTCCGTCGTACCTTTAACGAATTGATTGGCGGGCGTGAGCAGGCGCCGGAACTGGAACAGCGACGGATTGCGGGGGAAGGGTACGATCGATGTCGCCGCAAGTGAATTCGATTTTGTAAAGGCCGCGCTGATCGTAAACGCAATGGGATACAGCACGACGATGAGCTGAATTACCAATATGATTGTTAAAAAAACGGTTACCGGAGAATGGCTGTTTGTTCTGTCTTGTTTCATATTTCGCTTTCCTTGAACGATTTCGTCCGCATAAAATTGTACAGTGCAAACGGCACGAGTACGATAAAGACCAAAATGGAGAGCACCGATGCGATGTTGTACATATTCGGCGTATTCATCGTCAATTTAAATATCCACGATATGAGGATATCCGTAGATCCCGCCTGCGTCGAAATCGTATCGGGCAGATTCGGCCCTCCGGCGGTCAGGAAAAATACGGCACCGAAGTTGTTGATATTTCCTGCAAACTGCATGATGAGAATCGGTTTCAGCTGGTACATCACGAGCGGGAAAGTAATGCTTCTGAACTGTTCCCACTTATTCGCGCCGTCGATGACGGCCGCTTCGTACATCGAATTTGAAATAGCAGTCATGCTGCTGGTGATGAGGATCATGCTGTACGGAAATCCGATCCAAATATTGACGAGGATAAGCGTCACTTTTGCCATCATCGGATCGGAAAGCCATGGTATGCCTTGTGAAATGATTTTGAAAAAGATAAGCGTGCGGTTTATCGGCCCGAAAGTTCCGTTCAGTAAATTCGCCCAGATAAAAAGCGAAAGCATTTGAGGGATCGCATACGGAAGGATAAACACCGTGCGGTACAGTTCCGGAATCTTTATGCGCTTGTCCTGCAGGATGACGGCAAAAAAGAATCCCGTAAAAAAGCAGGTAGTCGTCGAAAGAACCGCCCAAATGAGCGTCCACAGCGCAACGCGTGAAAAAGTGTTCGCCCACTGCCCGCCGCTGCTTCCGTGCGAACTGAACATCGTTACGAAATTTCTGAAACCGACCCAATCGACGAGGCTGTTCGGAGGAATGTGATCCGGCGAAGAATAATTCGTAAACGCGACGAGCGCCGAAAACAAAAGCGGTATGACCGTAAAAAACGCTATGAGGATGATGCACGGCGTGATTCCGATCACCGCAAACGAACGCTGCGAAATATCGTTGCGCGTTTCGCGAAGCGTCGGAAATTTATTGAATTTTATTATTTTTTCGGCATCTTCTTTTGCCGATTTTATATTGTATGCATAGGTGATGAAAAAAATCGCAAGGACGATGAGGCAAAGCAGACCGTTTATCATCATAAAGATCGAATGGTCGGCGTATTTCGTTACCGTCGTCGCCTGCGGAGAACCGAGCGTAATCAAACCTGCGATCGCGGTAACGATGGGGCCTCGGAAAAACGCGCGATGTCCCTGCGTTCTGCGTCCGGCTGCGGCCGCATGTTTGCAAACGGCGCATCCGTCGTAATTTTCGTCGAACAATTTCATTTCGCCGTTTGCGAGCGCCGTTTTTGCCGTCGCTTTGGAAAGTTTACGATCGTATTTTGCGGCCGCCGCGGCGTAACGGTCTATGAATTTTTCTCCGGCACGGTCGATTTCATCGGCATAGGCATCGTCCGCTTTATCCGCAAGCTGAGATTGAAAATCATCGACTGCGGTATTGACTTCATCGACAAAACTGAAAACCGCATCTTCGACGGCATAGGGATCATCCCAATCGACCGAAGCGAAAAAGCCGGGAATAAAATCGTCGAAATGATTTTGCACCGCAGCGCCGAGTGCGGCATCTTTCTTTTTGTAATAGTGTACAATGGAACGACTCCACGATTGCACGCTGTTTTGCACATAGGTGCGGATTTTTTCTTTGCGCGCAAGCACGATCTCTGCAAGGTTCGGCCAGTCGTTCGCTTCGAGATAATCGATCATCTCGACGGTATCGGGAGCGCTCTGCATATATTCGTAGGCGCTCTGATCTTTCGGTATGATTTTTTTTGTACCGAAGATAACGCAGCAAAGTATGACAACTTCAAAGAGCGCAAGGATGATACCGCGCAGGTATTGTTTTAAGTACAGGATTTGCCCGAGCCCCATAAAAAAACACGAAGCGACGGGAGCTCTCCTCACTTTGTCAGGGTTTACCCTATTGTTCATTTTTTATATCCCCTTTTGAAACCGAGAACGTACATTCGGAATCGTATCGCAAAATCGTACTGTAAAAAATTGCGGTTTAATAATACGAGGAGCACACCGGTGAAAAATATGCCGTGAAGTCTAAAGCGGAAAAACAAAGCTGCGCAGAAACGGCGGAACGAATGCAAAGCAGCGTACGGATAAGCGTACTTTGCATTCGCCGGACTGCCGGTGCGCTCCCTTTTTATCGATAACCGATCAGCGAGCGGCGTCCATTGCGGCGGCCGCAGCGTTGAGGTCTTTTTCAACGTTATCGCCGTCCCAAATGCCGGCATAGGCCGCATTCATCGCCGACCAATACGTACCCATTTGAGGAATCGTCGGCATGGGAATGGCATACTTTGTCTGCGCCAAAATTCCGTTCGAAACCGGATCGTTCGTCGTGATGTCCATTCGCGGCGGAATCTGTTTGGTGATTTCGAAACGTTTCATAAGCGCTTCTTTGCTCGTAATAAACGCGGCGAATGCGGCCGCTTCTTCCGCATTTTCGGAATACGAGCTGACGAACGCGAGACGTACGCCGGAAAACGAAGTCGCCGGTTTATTTTGTCCCGGAAATTCCGGAAGCGTCGTGATGCCGAAGTCGACACCGGATTTCGTAAAGTCCGAGATCTTCCACGGTCCGGTGATGATCATAGCCGCCTTTCCTTCGATAAACGAAGAATTGCAAAAATCTCCCGTCATATCGGCGGACGGAACGTCGAGGATCTTTTTACGCAGATTTTGCAGATAAGTCAAGCCTTTTATCGCAGCAGGGCTGTTGATATTGTGCTGCCGTCTGTCGCTGCCGTTCGGTCCGAAAAGCTGCGCGCCGAATGCGCTCATAAACATATATTCGTAATAGCCGTCGCCGACAGGCCACACGAGCGCATATTTGTTTTGCGCTTTGTTGTTGTACGTCTTTGCAAAGGCGACGATGTCTTCCCACGTTTTGGGAGGCGTTTTGATAATTTTTTTATTATAAAAAAGACCGTAGGTTTCAATGCCGAGCGGATATCCGTAGACTTTGCCTTTATACGTCGCGGCCGTTTTCGCCGCCGGAATAAACGGATCGAGGTAGCCTGCCGTCGTATTCGCAACGACGTGTCCGCCGTTTACAAGAGCCCCGATATGATCGTGGGGAGCGACGAAAACGTCGGCACCGACGCCCGCCGGTCCGTCCAATTCGATCTTTGCACGCGTGTCCGTCGATCCGACGGGTTCGTACGTGATCGTCGTTCGGTTATGCGTTTTTCTGAATTCTTTTATAGCCCAAACGATGAACTCCTGTTCGGGGCCGGCCGATTCCCATACTTTAAGCGAAATGCGCTTTGCGGGCGCCGCAGACGCCGCAGTCATAAACAATGCCGCCGCTGCGAGCGCACATAAAAATCCTCTATGTTTCATACTGTTTCCTCATTTTTTATAAATGCATAGTAAATTCGGGAAACTGTCCGAAAACTTCGGTTTTCGGACAGTCCGTATACGAAGCCTTTTATTCGAATTTGACTTTTATAATCAGCCCGCTGGCGGTAATCGTGATCTTATACTTCGTGTCGACCGTCAATCCGTCAAGCACGATATTATTGGCGCCTCCGACATCCGTAACGAGCTCCGTGCCCGTTGTGAGCGGCGTACTGCCGTTCGTCGCCCACGCCGTAGCTCCCGCTTCGTCGAGCAAAAGCTTAAACGATGTTTTACCGGCACCGTTGTCCCATGCGGTCTCTTTTTCCGCCGAATGCGTAAACTCGTATGTCGCTTTTCCCGCGGCAAACGTAATCGGCACGCGCATTGTGTTCCACTGCTTCGTGCCCGCCGCATCTCCTGCCGTCGCGCCCCCGATGATATATGCGGGCTTGACCGATACCGGTAAGTCGGGATCGCCCGTCGTGCATCCCGTAAAAACGAGCGCCGCTATCGCTGCGGCGATGAGTGCCGCCATTGTCATTTTTTTCATCATTTTTCCTCCGGATTAGAGATCCCACACGAGACCTATGCGAATTGCCGTTTCGCCGTCATAGTCGCCTCGGCTGTCCGTATGGCGATACCACGTGTAACTGTCGGTATTGTATCGATAGGCCGTCGGTCCGTCGTTGAATTCTTTGAACGGATCCATACCCGCCAATACGTAGCAGTATGCGGTCGGCTTGTAAATGGCCGCAACGTTGAGCTTTTTCCGAGCGCCGATAAAGAATGCAAACGGATTTATAATATCGTCAAAGGCTTTCGTGCCTTCCGTTCGCACTCCGATACCGCAGCTTGCCACGATGTCGCGCAAAAGCGAAACATCCGCCGAAAGCGTATTGAATACGTATTCTCCTCCGAGATTGTCGAACGCGTAGGTTGCAGTCAGACCTTTTACGACTGCCGTATCGAAGGTTTGGTTATAACGCACACCCGCTTCCGCGACGATAAAGGCGCTCTTGTCTTTGCGCACAAATTCGTCGTCGCTTTTCGTAACCGCGTCGAATCTGATATAGCCGTCGAGCTTTGCGGGGAAATCGAAGTACGGATTGAAGTCGTACGCTGCGCGCGGTTTTATTTTAATGAGAGCCGTATCTTTGTTGTTGAATTTCTTTGCTTCATCATAGTAATAATCGTTGTCTTTGTTGAACACCATCGTAAGCTGCGCGTCCAAGCCGACGGTAAGCGCGTTATCGAGCAGCATGACATCGGCGCCGCCGAAGATCACTTGCGTATTGCGGAAACCGAGCTGATCGGTGATATTGCTATGATCGTCCGCTCCTTGTTCGACATACATCATATTCGCCTGAATACCGCGGTACCGATAGCCGACCGTCGCTTTGACCGTATCCGAGCTGTATGAAACGTTTACGTTGGAAGCGGAATTATCGCCGAAGTTTTTATTTTCGTCGTGAACCAAACCGACATCGGATGTCGCCGGTGCGTACAGGGTTTTCGTTCCGTCGCCGTTGTCGTACGAACCGTAGCGGTTCCAAAGAGCGTTCGCTTTTACGGTAACGGGTCCGTAAATACCCTGATAACCGAAGATGATGTCGTGTTCCATCACTTCTTTGAAAATCGTATCATAGGTTTTGCCGTATGCGCCGTTATATTGGAGATCGATATACTGCGGGAAATCGGCGATGTTAAAGCGCGACCAACCGTAGGCGTACATACCGTACTGCGAACCCGCGCGGTCTGCAGAGCGGTTCGGAGCGATGACGACATCCGCTTCAACGCCGGTATCTGCGAGCAGTTTTGCAAACAGCGGTGCAAAATCGAATTGATTGAAACCGCCGACTTCATTGTAGCCCGCTTCCCATTCTTTATCGACCGTGTTCCAGTTTACGTTTTGATGAGGCGAAAGCTTCGCGTATTTATAGCCGGTCGTCCAGTTTACAATCGGCGTATTCAATCCCATTTTGAGGTGACCGAGATAGGTTTTCGCCTTCTCCTGTCCTCCGTAATAATAAATCGGATCGAAAATCGTGTCGACCAAAAGATTTTTCCAGCCTTCGTCCCAATTTCTGACATTGCGTTTATACAGATTGTCGAAACCTTTTTGTTCGGCAAGCGCCACTTCGATGTAAATAGGCAGCCGCGGAAGCGCTTCGCCGCTTATTTTAAGATACGAAGTGAGATTCAAACCGGCACTGTCGAGGTCGTTTTTGGTGTCTTTCTTACCGTCGCCCCATTTCATCTGATAGCCGAGCATACCCCATGTTGAAAATTTCAGATTACCGGCGCGTTTCGCACTTGCACCTGCAGCGGCATTTTCCGACTTGCTTTGCGCCGCAACCAAAACGTCGACATCGACAAGACCGTTGTGTCCGCCGAAACCGTCATCCACTTTGTCCGGCTCGCGTAAGTCTTCCGTCCAGTTTCCGTCTGAAATAAATTTATATTTCATAACGGTTCCCGGCGGAACGATACGGACATATGTCCATCCCTTTTCACCTTTTGTCATCGGCAGGGCGCCGTTTTGCCAATCGGTAAAGTCTCCTGCGAGGACAACCTCTTGTGCGCGCGGATTTCCATAGAAGAACGTCACTTCTATGTTTCCGTCTCCGAGTTTTTTTACCGATACGTCCGCCGATGCGTGAACGGCGAGTATCAGTAAGACAGAGATGAGAGCACAAAACTTTTTCATTAAAGCCTCCTTCTAAAGCCTTTTTAGTTATAGTAATTATCTTTCGTTATTTTTAATCTGTCAATAAAAATTTTCTTACAAAGCGGAAAAAAATCGGCTTTACGGGCTTTTCAGTACGATATAAGCGGAAAACAAGTGAAAAATAAGCGAAAAATTATGCAATCGTTACGATGAATCCGTCCCTATGCAGTATACCCGATTCGTACGCGCCGCTCATTACCGGTTTTCCGCCTGTATCGGCGATACGGACGTCTTCGCATCCGAAATTAAACACGATATCCGCCGTTTCCCCATCGGCAAATTTGCGTATATGCACAAGGCGGGAATCGGCTTTTGCCGCTCCTTCATATATAAAGCGCAGGTCGGCGCTTCGAAGTGCGCGGTGCGTGCGGCGGAGCGCGATCAACTTTTTCGTAAAATCGATTTGCTCGTCGTATTTGCCGCTTTCGATTTCTTTCCACGGCATACACCGTCTATTGTCGGGATCGTGGGCGCCTTCGAGAAGCACTTCGGTGCCGTAATACATGCATACGCTGCCGGGCATCGCAAACAAAAACACAAGCTGCTGCAACGTTTTGTCTCGGTTTTTCGTCTTTGTAACGAGCCTTACCGTATCGTGGCTGTCCAATAAATTGAACTGAACGCGCGTCGTCTGCGCATAATACATCGTAAGGCAATAATTGATATTCCTTTCAAAGGTTTTTGCACACGCCGCGGATGAAAACGCAAAATCGAAAACGGCATTCGAAAGCGGATAATTCATAACCGCATCGAATTCGTCGCCGCGCAGCCACGGCATCGAATTATGCCATATTTCCCCGACGATATAAAAATCGCTTTTCAGTTTACGCATACGCTCATGCAGTTCGCGGCAGAAAACGTGCGACAGTTCGTTTGCAACATCCATGCGAAGCGCATCGATGTCGTATTCCTTCACCCACGTTTCGCACACGTTCAGCAAATATTCCCGTACTTCGGGATTGTTCGTATTGAGCTTGGGCATACCGTCCGCAAATGCAAACGTATAATAATCGCCGTGCCGCGCTTTACCGCTGCCGACGAAATTGAAATTATTGACGATATACCACGATGCGTATTTCGATTTGTCGCGGTTTTTAAGCACGTCTTGCCATGCAAAAAAATCCGTGCCCGTATGATTGAAAACGCCGTCGAGCATAACGCGGATGCCGCGTTTGTGCGCTTCCGATACGAGGCGCTTCATATCGTCATTCGTACCGAACGATTCGTCTATCCGCAGGTAATCGGTCGTATCGTATTTATGCTGCGACGGAGAGCGGTTGACGGGATTGAGATACAAACCGGTTATGCCGAGCTGCGCAAGGTAATCGAGCTTGTCGGTAATACCCTGCAGATTACCTCCGTATCGCTCTTCATTCGTTACCGTTTTGTCGGGAGGCGCCCATTTGCGATACGCATTTGTATCGGCTTTGCCGCCCCTGCAAAAGCGCGACGGAAAAATTTGGTACCACACCGTATTTTCCGGCCATTCGGGCGGCGTACAGATATCGGCTTCGTTCATCCACGGAAATATAAATATGAAAGGAAAAGTTTGCTTTTTCAAATCCGCTTGCGTAAAAAAACCGTTTTCGACATAGCACAGCGTTTGCCCGCCGTCGTCGAGTTCAAAATAATATTGACATCGTTTGAATTCGGGCTTTACCGTGAGAGACCACCACAGGTGATCGGGCAGCTCACGTACGTCCGTCATTTCCGTGCGTTTTCCGATCCAATTCCACGCACCTCCCATGAGGCCGCGGTCAAACGGATCGCCCCAAACAAGCGTTACGCGCCGAATATCTTTTCCGGTGCGTATGTGTATCGAAAGCGTATCTTTATCAAGCGGATAACAGTAATTGTCAAACGAACGGTGTTCAATTGCGGCAAAGTTCATGATTGCTCCTGTAAAAATTGCGTGCCGTTCAGGCGCCGAACAAAAATGCGAGCGTCTGCGCGTCGGAAACGATATTGTCGAGGATGCAGTATTCGTCGCCTTGGTGAGCCATGTCGTCTAGCGTGCTCCATACGGCGGCGTTGTAGCCGAGTTCCCGAAGCGGAGCTGCGACGGTACCGCCTCCGATACCGATCGTGCGTGCGGTTTTTCCGTGCACCGCTTTCAGCGCTTCGGAAAGCTTTTGCACGACGGGAGCGTCGACGGGAGTCGCGGGCGATTCGCCTGCCTGCGGCATCGTATATTCGATTTTTACGCCGTATTTTTTTTCTATCGCTTTGCAGCGCGTATCGACTTCAGCGTACACTTCTTTGAGCGTATAGCACGGGATGATCCTGCAGTCCATGCAGAACACGTCTTCTCCCGGAATGATATTGATGCTGCCGACGTTTTGCATCCGCATCGTCGGCTCGAAGGTCGAACAGTCGGGCGTAAAAAGCGGATCGCGCTTGTCGAACACGTCTTTCATATCGTGGAGCGAAAGCGCAAGGGCATCGGAGGCAAGACAGGCGTTGCATCCGGTGTCGGGACGCGAGCCGTGCGTCTGTTTGCCCGTTACGCGGAAGCGGAGCCATAAAATATTTTTTTCGGCGACTTCGATCGTTTCTCCCTTTGCGTCTCCGCCGTCGGGAATGACGATGATGTCTTCTTTGCGGAAAAGCTTGTGCGCTTTTAATAAATATTTTATGCCGTATTCGCTGCCCACTTCTTCGTCGGCCATAAACAAAAGTTTGACCGTGTGTTCGGGGACGATGCCGCACTTCATATACGCGAGGGCTGCAAAGACGCCGGACGTGAGCCCCTGCTGATTGTCTTCGACGCCGCGCCCGTAGAGTTTGCCGTCTTTTTCGACGACTTTCCACGGATCGGAATGCCACAGCGATTTTTCACCGACAGGTACGACATCCAAGTGCGCCATAACCCATACCGAAAAATCGTCCGATTTGCCGGGAAGCGTTACGACGGCGTTCGGACGTATGCCGCTTGCAACGCGCGGATCGCTCGCGTCGTAGCGTTCGATATTCGTAAAACCCTGTTCGCGGAGCCACGCGATAAGCGCTTCGCATTTTTCGATTTCACCCTGCCCGCCGTTTTCCGGAGCGAGGGCGGGATGACTCGTCAAAAGCGTTTCGAGCGCGACGATATCGCGTTTCGAAGATGCGATATAATCGAAGAGTTTTTGTTTCGTATCCTTATCCATTTTTTTGCCTCATAAGTGTTGCCTAAAAATCGGTTAGTTTTTAACAAGCCCGTTGTATTTTTGATATGCGTTCCACGTCGTTCGGACGAGCGTATCCGTATCGGAATACTCCGCTTTCCAGCCGAGCTTTTCGTATGCATATTTGCTCGTCGCAACGAGAGATGCGGGATCTCCTGCACGGCGCGCGACATAGTCGGCGGGGATCGGGCGGCCTGTGATGCGCCGCGCGGCTTCGACCATTTCCGTCACCGTCGTACCTTTTTCGCTTCCGAGATTTACCGAAATGCTTTCGTCGTGTTCTGCGATGTATTCGAGCGCTTTTACGTGGGCGGCGGCCAAATCGCTTACGTGCACGTAGTCGCGGATACAGGTTCCGTCGCGCGTATCGTAGTCGCTGCCGAATATTTTGAGCTTTTCGCGCATACCGCAGGCGACTTCCATGATCACCGGCAAAAGGTTTGCGGGATTTTGTTCGAGACCCGAGAGTTCGCCGTCGACGTCGTAACCTGCCGCGTTAAAATAGCGGAGCGCTGCAAAGCGCAGGCCTCGCAGTTTTTCGTACCACGCCATAAACTCTTCGATCGAAAGCTTCGTATAGCCGTAATAATTTTCGGGATGCTTCGGATGGCCTTCGTCTATCGGAAGATACTGCGGCTCTCCGAATACGGCCGCGGACGACGAAAACACCATGCGCTTGCAGCCGTGAGAGGCGGCTGCGTTTAAGATATTGAGCGTACCGTTAATATTGTTAATGGAATATTTTTCGGGAGCGATCATCGATTCGCCGGCCGCTTTAAAAGCCGCCAAGTGTATAAAAGCGTCAAAGCCCTTTGCAAAGGCCGCGTCCAAATCACCCGGGATCAAAATCGTTCCGTATATGAATTCGTTTTCTTTAAAAAGATTTTGACGCAGACCGCTCGAAAGATTGTCGAAAACGGTTACGCGATGATTTTGCTTCATCAATTCTTTAACGACGTGGCTGCCGATATACCCGGCGCCGCCGATTACCAATACGTTCATGTATGCCTCCGCTACGGCGGTCAGTATAGCGCATTTTCACCGTCTCCGCCATAGTTGCTACACATAAAAACCGCCCCGAAGCCGAAAGTTCTTCCGGCTTAAGAGCGGTCAGTCTTTGCAAATCGGTAATCGGTACTGTGTAATTAAGCGGGCCATTAGCCATTAGCCATTACCCATTACCGATTAATTAATCGCTTCCACTTCTTCTTTGGAAAGGCCGGTAGCTTGCATTATCTTTTGAACGGAATCACCGAACCGTTTTAGTATACGTGCCGTTTCAAGTTTTGCTTGGTATGCTCCGTTGGCAAAGCCTTGTGCAATGCCTTGTTCAAGACCTTCGCTTCTGCCTTCCAATCTACCCATCCGTTTTGCATCGGCTTCAAAGGCTGTCATTATCATATAATCGTGCCTCCTTTTGTCGTTGTGTTTTATTTCTACTATTCTCTGTGCCAACTCTTTGATAAACTTGTCTTCACTTTTTTTGCCGTTCATGTATTCCAAAAACGCTTTAAGCTCCGGATTCTTTTCTTTGCCGGCTGCCTTACTGTTAAGTATAACCTTTGTTGTGCCGTCAGGCAACTGCAAACGCTCTTTTTCCGTGCACATTGTTTTAAAAGTGTACATTGGTAATCCGGCATTTACATAATCAAACGGACAAAAGAAGATAATAAAGGTGTCGGGCAGGTCGTTATAGTCACTGCCTTTGCTCAGCGTGCTCACATCGATTGCCGACTGATAGTAACGTAAGCGTTTGGCAAGATTTTTTTGATCGGTGGTTTGCATTTCTATATCGTATAATGTGCCGCTGTCATCGCCTGTCCACACATCAAGACGAATACCTTTACTGCTGCCTTTTTCGAATGTTGTTTGGTACTGTAATTTCGTAATGGTGCCGATTGTGTCCGAAAGAACAATGCTTAAAAGTTTTTTGCATAAGGCAGGGTCTTGCATAACGGAACAAAACATAAAGTCATCGGCGATGGTCAGGTCGTCAAAGCGTTTGTGCATACTGCGCCTCCTTTGAACATAGTTCGCGAGCAGATAACCGCTCATCTATTATTATAGGCGCAGACAGTATAAAAACAGGAACAAAAGGGGAAAGTTTTTACAGTTATTGTTCAGACGGCGCCGACAAAGGCGTGTACGATATGTGCGGCATCGCGCACGAGAGATAAAAGTAAGACAAGCCGGTAGTCGTGTCCGAGGATACCCGCACACACAAAAAAACCGCCCCCGAAGCCGATGGTTCTTCCGGCTTGGGGCGGTTTGACCTTTTCGGTCAGGTATTTTAATCGCTAATCAAATTGGGGCAGCCCCGCTTAGGGGCAGGATTTTTTCCCTGCCCGCTTTCGCTCCTCCCGTACACGGATGTGCAATCCTCATACAATTACCAATTATCCATTGGAATGAACCATAACCCTTACGGCCGCTTTACCACGCGCAAGCCGGTAGTTTTATCGTTGTACTTCGGCAACATGCTCCTTCGGTTGGCACACGTTATAATATAGCTATGGTCTCCATAGTCGCCGCCGCGATAGACACGAGTGGTGCCGTCTGCAGGGCCGATCGGGTTCGTACCGCCTGCAGGTGTGGTATCGGAGTACCAATCCCAGCACCATTCGTTTACGTTGCCGCTCATATCGTATAAGTGGTTGGGGTTCTGATTTTTCTTTTTCACTTGGTGCGTTTTTCCGGCACTGTTTTCGTCGTACCACGCATAATAGCCGACATCACTTTCCTCGTTTGTGCCCGCATATTTAAGCCCGTGGAGTCCGTTTTGTGCTGCCGCCCATTCCCACTCAGCTTCGGTCGGTAAGCGGAAGCCCCGCCTTTCCATCTTCATTTCGGGCGTCCTTAACCTGTAAGCATCGCCGCTGTCATAAGGATTTCCGTCAAACCAGTACACGCATTCGCTTTCTCTAAGCCCCGCCTTTTTGGTAAGTTCGTTGCAAAAGGCAATCGCATCGTACCAGCTGACTTCTTCTACCGGACGCTGCGACTGCGTTTCGTCTGGAAAAGGATAATATTTAAAGTAACTCGGGTTACTTCCCATAACCGCTTGCCACAGCTCCTGCGTTACTTCGGTTTCTCCGATGTAATAGGAGCTCAAGTTGACACTGTGCGGTTCGTTGTCGGTGTAACCGTTTAAGCCGAGCGGTATGTTTTCTAACGTGTAAATAAGCCTCATCTTGAAGCTTACGCCCGCTGTCGTAAAGAATTTATCCCAGTCGGGTTTGCTAAAGTATACCCTCACCTTCGTCTCCTGCAGGTTATACTGCGGTTTTACGGTGTATGTGTACTCGGTGCCCACGCCGGTCTCCGTAAGCTCTGAGCCGTTGAGCGTCCATTTATCGATCGCACTCTGACCGAATGGCCATGCGCTAAAGTGTACTTCCGTGCCGTAGGGTACAGCCGTGCCCGATTGAATTTCGTTTCCGTTTACGTAAGCTTTAACCCGGCCCTTACCGCTTGCTTTACAGAAAACGATCCAAGCATTATTGAGGAGGAAGTGCGCTTTTACATCGACGTCGGAATTTACCGTGTACGTGTACGTCGGCGCAGTTCCGGCGTCGTAGACTTCGTTTCCGTTGCGCGTCCACTTTTTGAGCCGATAGCCTTCGTTCGGCGTTGCGCTAAAGACTACCTGCTTGCCTTCGCGTACTTCGCAAGGCGACGAAATGCTCGTGCCGTCTACCGTTGCGCTTACCGTACCGCCGCCTTCGGCTCCGAAGCGCACCGTATAAGTTTTAGCTTTAAACTGTACCCGAATATCCGTATCTTC
>ERZ772960.1863-NODE-1863-length-16134-cov-2.706076_pt1 | contig 16134 bp, 11 predicted proteins | sample MGYA00580678_ERZ772960 | MGnify/ENA primary metagenome ERZ772960 (study PRJEB29015, sample SAMEA2737930) | human oral metagenome | biome: human oral; feature: human-associated habitat; material: dental | place: China | collected 2059 ... | reverse complement strand
TACTCAGTTTCCAGAACAAAAACAGCTGTTTGAACGCCGGATACTCAGTTTCCAGAACAAAAACAGCTGTTTGAATGCCGGATACTCAGTTTCCAGAACAAAAACAGCTGTTTGAACGCCGGATACTCAGTTTCCAGAACAAAAACAGCTGTTTGAATGCCGGATACTCAGTTTCCAGAACAAAAACAGCTGTTTGAACGCCGGATACTCAGTTTCCAGGGCAAAAACAGCTGTTTGAATGCCGGATACTCAGTTTCCGGCGACGGGATGTACGCCTTACCCGCGGTTTATTTCACTTCGGCAGGCAGGGCGCCGCCTTCGCGCATGCCTTTCTCTACGGCGTCCCACATGTCTTTGTGAATAATGTGGACGATGTCGAACACCATCAGTCCGTCGGACTTGGCGAGGTTCATCTTGATCGATTCGGTCAGTCCTTCAGGGTTTTCATAAAATTGATCGACCAGAATACCGCCCAGAAATTTGTTTTCGCCAAGCACGCGGCGCAAGTTCTCGCACGAGCCTTCCACGCAGTACCAGATGTTTCTCTGCGCCTGCATGTCGGTTTCGTTCTGCACCGCTTTGTCTTCGGCCAGATAGGCTTCCTTGGTGATGCTCGTATAGTAATTGCCGACCATGTACAGGTCGATCAGTTCGGCATATCCGGTTTTTTGATACGTCGGCGAAGCCCAATCGAATTCTTTCGACGGATCGTACTCCTTGCTCGCAAAATTCACGCCTACTTCGTAATACGACGGATACCACGCGCCGGTATAAGTGCCGAAGCTCAACGCCGGATTCACGGCTTTGATCTCGTTACGCGCCTTCTCCATAAAATCGCGGATGTTCATCGCCCGCCATTCGAGCCATTGCAGGTAATGCTTGCCTTTTTCGGGGTAGTACGCTCCCTTATCGTCCTTCTTCCATTCATAGACGTCTTCGGGGAATCGTTCGACTTTCGCGCCCAGATATTCCTCGAACTTCGCGCGCGACAGTTCGGAGAAATCGGCCATAAAACCGTCGTAACGCACACGGTCGAGGATGATACCGTCGAGCGACGGGTACTTTTGCACCACTTCGCGGAAAATATTCAGAATATACTCCTGATATTCGGGGATGATCGGGTTCACCATCGCCGAATATTTTTTCGGAACCGACATGATGGGCACCAATCCCTGATCGGGAGTATAAGCGATCGTTGCCCACTCGGGATGCTCGCCGAATACGACGCCGGAATTTTTGTAGTTATACCCGGCCACGAACGTATTCAACGCCGCGTGAATTTTCAATCCGTTGGCGTGAGCCCGCTCGATGAAATAGCCGAGGAAATCGAACGATTCGTCCCGTTTCACGCCTTCCCATTCTTCGAGGAACGGCGCGTAAGCGCTGCGATACAGCACATGTCCCGAGATGGGACGTACATCGACTACGGCGTCGGTGAACCCGAGCGATTGAATCTTTGCCAAATAAAAATCGATCGAATCTTTGTGGTTGAAGCGCTCGAAATTGGCCGTGGCATCGAACCACATCAGTTTAGGAGTCTCCGTTTTTACTTCCGTTTCCGTATTTGCCTGCTTCGTTTGACATCCCACGGCGAACAGCGCGCATAAAATCGCGCAAATCATGGTTGCTTGTTTCTTCATTTATTTACTTGTTTCTTGTCGGTTGTATACTTGTTTTATATTGGTTTCCGAATCGGTCGGTCGCTACGATTTCGACGGTCGATTGCCGCGAGGCGGGCGTCGCCCGAAACATGTGCGCCGTTTTAATCGGTGCTATCCATTTAAACCTCAACCGCTCTTTGTCGGCACACATGGTTACGACTTCGGGATCGATGCCGTCGAAACGGGTCATCTCGCCCTGACGGCGTCCGTCCTCGTACCATTCGACCTTCCATCCGGCATCCCAGTTCCAGATGTTCACCGTCACGTCGTCGGGAAATTCCGTATTGGCTCCGACCGGAAAACCACGCATCTGATAGTCGCGCGGATGACCGGCGCTCTTGAAATACCACGTTACCCGGTCGCCGTCGACCTCGTACACCCCGTAACCGAGCGGCGTACCGTCGAGGCAATACGCTCCCTGCCACCACGTACCGCAGATGGCCGCCGTGTTATGTTCGTACAGTTGTGGCGAGTGTACGATATTCTTATTGTAGTGCATGTGTCCGGTCAGGATATGCGCCTGATAAGGCTTCAAGAGTTCGAACAATCCCTGCGCGTTGATCGTTTGTCCGCCCATTTGCTCGTTCGAATACGTGAAGGGTTCGAGGTTCTCGGCCAGTCGCGCCGGAATATGCATCGCCACGAAGACGGTACTTCCCGCAGGCACATGCGACAAATCCTGCTCCAACCAGCGAAACATTTTTTCAGTGATATAGCCCATGTAGAAATGATCGCGGCCGATGTAAAAAACATTGTCGAGTACGATATAATGTACTTTGCCACGATTAAACGAATAGTATGCCGGCCCGAAATGACGGGTATAGGTGGCTGTCGACAGTTCGTCGGTGCGGCCTCCGTAGTGCATGTCGTGATTACCGAGCACGCGGTAGAACGGTACGCCCGTGCGGCTCAGCTCGTCGATGTATCGGTTATAAAGTTCCGGTTTGTCGCCCACGAGATCGCCGCAATCGATGCCGAACACATCACCCTGCCTGTACGCGTCGACGGTTTGCCGGCAATCGGCGACGATATCGACGTACGAGGCGAAATTCTCTTCGCTGAAAAACTGCGGATCGGCATGTACGACGAGCAAATGACGGTGATCATCCTTCGGATTCCGGCGGAGGGAAAAGTCATGCTGTTGCGGTTTCGCGCAGTCGATCGCCCGATAGAACCGCGGAATGCCCGCACTGTCGGGGGGCAGATACCCCGCCGGCGTCGATACATAGACGAACTCGGCCGTCGGATCGGTCGCGGGCAAGACGTAACGCCCTTCGCGATCGGTCGTCACACATGTTTGTCCGTCGGTAACGACAACGTCCGACACTCCTTTTCCTTCACACGTCACACGGCCTTCGACGGCCGCCTGCGCCGAGACTTCCGGACAGTTCCATCCTCCGCCAAGCACGACGCACCCTAATACATACACAAAAATTCGTTTCATACGTTTCTTTTTTCTTGAAAATAAATTTCGATCGTAATAAAAAATGTGTTCTGCTACTTACTGCTGTTTCCGGTAGCCAGCCGGATACCTTCTTTGGCATAGTTCCACTGATTGGCCAGTTTCAGATGGATCATATCGAAAAGGAAATATCCGTCGCAAGCGTCCATGCAAGCTTTGACGGACTTCACAATGGCCTCGTTTTCCTGTGCGGGAGTAGCTATATTTTTCGGGTCCCAGTTACCCACATCAGGACCACCGGCCACCATCGGACAATCCTTTCGGATTTTCTCTTTCGCCAAACGGCAAAATCCTTCCATTGTCCACTCCGTACTTCCGTACACCTTGAGCGGTGAGGCGTAAGCTCCGATCAGCATCTGATCCATCAAGTCGGCATACCCGTACTTGCGGTATTCGGCCGAAGCCCAACGGTAATCGGAAGCGGAATATTTCTTGCTCGCCCAGTTGACACCCACTTCGTAATAAATAGAGTACCATCCGCCGACATATACGCCGAACTTCACCTTCGGATTCGTGTCTTTAACCGCTTTACGGGCTTTCGCCATAAAATCGTGCATCACTTTAGCACGGAATTCAAGCCATTTCTTAAAATAAGGAGGATAAGACGTCATCTTGTTTATATCGGCCATCGTAGCGCCTTTAGGCAAAATATCGTCGGGGAAATTGTTCACTTGCTTTCCGATATAAGCCTCGAATTGTTTGCGCGTCAGATCGGAGAAATCGGACTGAATACCGTCGAAGCGTCCCCGGTCGAGAAAAATCCCGTCCAAATCGTATTGAGCAAGGTCTTTCAGCAAGGCGCACAAGTAGTCTTGCACTTCGGGGTTTACGGGATTAAAAAATTTGGTGTTTCGCTGACCGTTATTCAAAGTATTCGTAATACCGGAAGCAAGATTTTCGGAGGTTGCCCAGTTCTTTTTCGACGCATCGCGAAAAAGGATGCCTTCCGTTCCCAGCGAAGTGCTGTTGCCGCCGGTCATGGTATTGAATCCGGCATGAACCTTTAATCCCAGCCGATGGCCTTCGTCGATAAAAACCTGAAGATAGTCCCACGTTGCCTTCCGTTCGATTTTCGTATACGTACCTTTCACCCAAGCTCCCAGCCAACTAACCGGTTTGGAACCGGGCACGGAAGAACGAAAGAGAAGGTCTCCGCTGGTCGGACGCACATCCACGACCACGTCGGTAAAACCGGCGTCTTTGGCAAGCGCCAGATCACGGGCAATGTTCTCCTTGCTGTCGGCAAAATCGGGGAAATTGGCGGCCGCATCGATCCAGATAAAGCGGGGTTTCTCCGAAGCCGGCGTGACATCGGGAGTGTCCGGTTTTTTCGGCCATTCCCAGGGCAATTCTTTCTTTTTTTCTCCACAGGCGGAAAGAAACGCAAAAATAAGCAGTAATAAATAAGCGTATGGATATTTCATCATAAAACATAAAAAAGGAAGGGACATTGAATCCCCTTCCCCGTAAAAACAATTTATAATTACATCAGTTTACTTACATCGATACAATCGAACTCATAAGCATCGACCCCTCCATTCGTGCCAAAGAGATACAACACCATTTTCAATCCGTCGGCAGAAACTTTCAGATGAATGTCTGCCGTTGAGTTTGCGTTGTTGTCGGTCGGCAACGAAGGTGATTTATATACGAGCGCATTATCTCCTCCGATGCTCGAAGGAACCGTCACATCGAAAATGAAACCGATTGCGTTCGCTGCATAGAATTGACTGCCTAAAGCAAGGTAAGCAGCTCCGTTAAATACCGCTAAATCGAGTGCATGGTTCACATGCTTATCTATTCCCAGACCGGTTAAGTTTGCCCCGGTATTCAGCGTTCCGTCTGCATTGAAGAACCCGACGGCATTCACAGGACCGTAACCGGCAATAAACAAACCTTTGTTCAAATCTTTCTCTATAGCGGTCACATCGGCGACAAAGTTCCATTTAATCTTCGTCTCATCGGCCGTGTACACCTGCGGTTCCTGCGACTTCAATACGCCACCGGTTACCGTCCAGTAAAGAACATTGCTCGACTTATCGGAAGGAGCGAAAATGATCGCATCTCCATCCAGACTTCCGGTAACAGACATTCGGCGTCCCGATACGGGAGCATTTTTGAATTCAATGTATTTCTCCGGCCCGGCCGTATCCTTTATTCTGTAGATCGTCAACGTTCCTCCGGCTTTGTTGTTGTAATTCGAGATAAGCAAATTATCATGATCATCATTCGTAATGAAGAAGTTCCCCAAACTGGATTTGAAAGGCAACGAAATAGTACCGACCTTTTTACCCGTAAAACGGTCGACATACGTCAAATCGGAATTCCGTGCATTGATAAACACATACTTGGAAGATACGGCGATACCGGTACTCCAATGATTACCTTGATTAATCCCGATATCGGAAAGACGAATGCTGAACAGCTGCTTAGCACTTTCTTTACGCAATCCGTACGGTATCTTATCGGGAATAAGAATTTGCACCGTATATTTCTGTGTCGATCCATCATGAGCCGTTACCGTATATTCCACCGGTTTACTGAAATCCTGCGGCAACGACGGATCGGGAGAAACCGTAGCATGCGCCGATACCTTGAGGGTCGGTACCATGTTCGAGATATCCAATCCTCCGGAAATAAGTCCGATCATTTTCTTATCTTCGAAAATAATCCCTTGTATTCCTTTGGAAAGCGAAAACTCGGTGATCATTTTCTTGGAACTCTTCCGACGTTCTCCTTTGACCGTCAGTCTGGCTTTCGATCCGTTCGGCGAAATAACGGTAATCAGATGTTCCTTCGTCAGATCAAAGATACCGCCTAATCCCGGTTCTACGGTCACATTATTCGGTAAAGAAGCATACAGCTTCATCTTCGTCAGATCCGTCTCGTTGTTACTGTCTTCGGGATAGAACCAGGGAACAACAAATGTCAACACATCTCCGTCGTTATAAGGAGCGGCTTTCTCGGGATAAAAGTCTCCCGACCCATCGGAGAATTTAACATTAAATCCGTGTGCTCCGGCCGAAGATTCATCCATCACCAACTCCTCGGGAGTTTGGCAGCCTGTTAATGATAAGACTATGCTGCACAATATGCTAAAATAAATATTTTTCATCTTTCTTTCTGTTTTTATTTCCATTCATCTAATTGCTGAATAGCCGAATTGTTGGCAAGTTCGGCAGAAGGTATGGGAAACGACTTTTGAAGTCTTTCGGTATATTTTCTTACCTGATCGTCTACAACCACATACTGATAACTGAACGAATCTCCGGTCTTTTCTATTTTCAACCCATGAAAACGCACGTTGTTAAGCTCCGTCATGGCTCTGTTCCACCGGCGAAGGTCCCAATAATATTGTCCTTCAAAAGCCAGTTCTACTTTTCGTTCATGATGTACAGCCTGCATTAAAGCATCGCCGGTTTTAGCACTCCAGGGCAGACTTACACGTTTCCTTACGGCAGTAAGCACCTGATTAGCCGTTGCCGCGTCTTTCAATTCGGCCGCAGCCTCCGCCAAATTCAAGTACACTTCGGCCAGACGAATTTCGATCCAGGGTTGTGTACTGAGAGTTTTTTCCACATCCGTATTTTTTTCATCCAGATTTTTTCTCAAGAAATACCCGGTAACGGTATGTCCGTTCGACGCCGAAGCAGAGCCATAGTCCTGAAAGCCGTCGGCACCTCCCACAAAAGCTTCAATTTTACGACCTTTCCAGGAAGCGCCATTGTAGAGTATGGAAGCTTTGAAACGAGGCTCCAACAGTTCGTATGGCGGTGTTTCGGTTGTTTTGGAACGCCATTTACTCCAATCAGGCTTTCCTCCGGTTGCCAGTTCATATTCTTCCACCATTTCCTGCGTAGGACCGGCCAAAGCTCCCAGTCCGGCATAATCGCCTCCGGGCACGTAGTTCTTGTCGAAGTTATGCGTTGGGGCAGGGGAAACATAGCGGAAATACAGGATCGCTTCCTTGTTTCCCTGCTCATAGCTCGCAAAAGCTTTTCGATATTCAGGATTGAGTTCGTACACAAGCCCCCCTTTATCATCTTTCAAATCGATACATTCCTGAGCGGCTGTTTTAGCCTTATCCCACCGTTGGGCATAAAGCATCACTCTTGATTTAAACGCCCAAGCCATTCCTTTCGTCAGGCGTCCCGATTCGGCAGCCGGACGAGTAACCGGCAGATAAGAGATAGCCACATTGAGGTCGTTTTCGATAAAATCCCATCCTTCGGCTTCCGAGGCTCTCGGATTGTCTTTGTAAGAAGTTGGCTTATCTAATAAAATAACGCTCTTATGGCGCTTCATCAATTGGAAATAGATATAAGATCTGAAAAAGCGAAGCTGTCCTTCATAATCTTTTTTCTTCTCGTCTGGAAATTTGGCAAATTCATTTAATCCCAACAATGCCTCATTGACACGGCGCACTCTTTCGTAAGCATCGTTCCAAACACCGAGCGAGTTCTGGTCGGGCGTGATGCGTTCGGGGTAGTACGCGTAGAGATTAGGCGTACCTACTCCCGCAACATTTCCGGCATATTTGAGTTGGTCGGTAAGACCATCGGTCAGCAGGGTTGCGCCGAACTGTCCGTTTCCAAAGTTTCCGTAAGTTCCTATATAAGTATAAAACCCATTTAAATAAAGGGTGGCATTTTTTTCACTTTCCCATGTGAACTTATTCGAATATTTATTGGTAGGCGTAGGATCTAAAAAGTCCTGACAGCCGACAAAAAGAATAAAGCCGAATAACAAGATCGTATGATAAAATTTATTTTTCATAATTTGCTTATTTTAGAAAGTAATGTTTAATCCGATACTGTACGTTTTCTGTTGAGGATAATACCCGTTGTTTACATCGGGAGCCTCCGGATCGATATACGGCATGTGACTTAATGTAAACAAGTTCGATCCTGAAACATAAAGGCGCAAATTATCAGCCCCTATCTTCTGTATCATCCTTCTAGGGATGCTGTACCCTAATTGAACACTTTTGAGACGCACATAGGAACCGTCGATAAGCCATAGCGTATTGGCGTATCCGTTGTTGTCGGGTTCGAGTGTCAGACGCGGATATTTGGCATTCGGGTTATCCGGCCGCCATGCGCCTTCCATCAGGTAAACGGGAGAGTTTCCGCCTCCGTAGAAAGGACGTGTAAACTGCGTGTTATCCCAACCCACTCCGTAGTAAGATCCCATCAACGCGACATCCGACATCGCTCCGCCCTGAAACAGTGCCGAGAAGTCGAATCCTCTCCAGTCGGCCCCCAGATTCAAACCGGCAATCAGTTCGGGATAGTTGCTTTTGCCGATAAACGTACGGTCTTGATCGTACGTAATTTTTCCATCCCCATTGAGGTCTTTATACTTGATGTCTCCCGGACGGGTCGGTTTACCTGCCACAACGGCCGAATTGGCAATCTCTTCTTCGCTTTGGAACAGACCCAACGCGATAAAACCTTCTTTTTGTCCGACGGTACGTCCGTTATTCTTCTGCCAATAAGGTATATTCGGGCTTTGGTCCCATTTGATTATTTTACTCCGAGCCCAGCTCACATTGGCTCTGATTCGGTAGTTGAAATCATTGATGCGGTTATTATGCGAAAGCGTCAACTCAAATCCGCGGCTATCTACAATCCCTTCATTCACGTAAATAGGGTAATACTTTCCGACAGAAGGCGGATAAGAAGAAGGTTTGCGCAGAATATCGGAAGTCACTTTATAAAACGCGTCGAATTCTACGCCAAGTTTGCCACCCCAGAACATGGACTCGAGTCCAAAGTTATAGGTGGTAGCTACTTCCCAAAGCATATCGGGACTTGCTACGACATCGGTCATCAATGCCCTCTGAGGAGTTTCTCCGAAGATAACCGATGCGTTTTCCGAAATAAACTTCATGTAGCTCAGGTAAGAGAACGGATCCACCGCCGCATCATTCCCCAATTTACCGTATGAAGCCTTTATTTTCAGATCGTCGACAAAAGAGAGGCTCGAGTTGTTTTTGAAGAAATCTTCGTTCGAGATTCTCCATCCCAAAGAGAGCGCGGGGAAAAAGTCCCAGCGTTTATTCTTCGCAAATTTATACGATCCGTCATAGCGACCCGACAGTTCGGCCAGATATTTCTGTTTGTAGGCATACGTAATACGTCCGACATAACCTGCCCGAGGAGATGTTTTGCTTTCTCCGCCAAACCCTTTTCCGATATCGCCGATCTTATTCATCAGGTCGAGCTCTTCCAAACCGAGAATATCCAAATCGATACCGGAGACATGAAATTTATTGAATCTTCTGTCGGAATGTTCATAAAGGAACAATCCCGTCACATCATGATCGCCGAACGTATTGGCATAATTGATCGAATATTGGCCGGTAAACCGGGATGCTCTTCCCATCGACTCGGTCAAAGAAGGTCTTGAGATGGCCTGAAAATTATTTTTGGTGTAAAATTTATCCGTATGCAATTGCGTGATATCAGCCCCCATCAATTCATACGTATTCTTAAAATTCTTTCCGTACGTATAGTCATGGTCGTAGCTTAACATCGCCTTGATATGCAAGCCTCTTATATGGGGGATATTCCATTTTAAAGAGAGGTTGCTTTGCAAAACCGCCATGGTCGTATTGTTGTACCCCGATAAATCTCTTGCAGCAATCGGGTTCATTGGTATCGGATTCACTTTCGAACCGGTAGGAATGCCTTCGTATTCTTTCGGCAGAAAAGGTAAAGCTTTCACCGCTTGCCTGAGGATGCTGTAACTATAAGCGCTTCCTTTGATACCGCCCCCTTGTCCTGCATCTAAAGCCGGAGCTTTTCGTTCTTCCAAGCGGGCACCAATATCTAATGATAAAGACAGGTTTTTAGTAATATTGGCATCTACATTGCTACGAATGTTATAGCGTTCGAAATCGAAATTCTTGATATTTCCCTTCTGATTATAATATCCGGCCATAACGTAGTACTTCACATTTTCATTTCCTCCGTTTACGGCAATATTATGATGTTGGGTATGTCCTGTCTGGAAAATCTCATCCAGCCAATTCGTATTTCCCAGTTTACCGCTCGGATCTCCGTTTCTCATTTTATTCACGTCTTCTTCCGTAAACAAAGGATCTCTTCCGTCCATTTCGCGGGCTTTGTTATAGTAATACGCATATTGAGGACCATCAAGGAATTTCGGGAAAGCGGTATTTTCGTTCGCTGAAAAACTCGTCGAATACGTGATTTTAGTCTTCTGAGCAACACCTTTTCTTGTAGTAACCAAGATGACTCCATTAGCTGCCTGCATTCCATATACCGCTGCTGCCGAAGCATCTTTCAGGATGGTAACAGACTCAATTTCATACGGGTCAAGTTGATTATACGAACGCTGCACCCCGTCGACCAAAATAATCGGAGCATTGTTTCCGGTCGTTGAAAATCCTCTTACCAAGATGCTGGCATCGTCGCTACCCGGCTGCCCCGAAACCTGCGTAGAGGTAATCCCCGGCAAACGCCCGGTAAGCATCGAGGAGATGTTCGATACCGGATTCTTTAACAGCTCTTTTCCCTGAATCTGTACAACAGAGCCCGTAACACTCACTTTCTTCTGCGTGCCGTAACCGACTACGACCACTTCGTCCAAGAGTTTGGTGTCGTCTTCGAGCACTATGGAAAAATCTTTCCGGTTTCTGACCGGAATCTCCTGTGTCACGTAGCCGATGTACGAGATCTGAAGAACAGCCTTCTCCGGCATCTCGAGCGAAAAACGCCCGTCGACATCGGTGATCACGCCGTGGCCTGTGCCTTTCTCCACAACATTGGCGCCGATCACCGGCTGCCCTTCGGCATCAACCACTTTTCCGCTGATACGTCGCGAGGCCTGAGTAACCGATTGTTTAGCGGCCTCTTGTTTGTCTTTCGAAAGGACGATATAAGAACCGTCGATCCGATACTTGATACCGGAGTTACCGAACAATTCCTGCAATGTCTCCCGAATTCCCTGCTGACGTACATTGAGGGAATACTCGCGCTTGATGTCTACATCGCCCGAGTAAATGAACAAATAGCCGGACTGAGATTCGATTTCATGAATAATCTGTTCGAGACAAACGTTGCTTTTCTCAAGCGAGACTTTGTTCTCCTGCTCCGACAATACGCCGGCATGTATACTACCGGAAGCCAGTAAAAACGATAGCACAAACATGTTCGTACATCGGAACAGGTTTCTGAATAAAGGATTCCGTTTATCCGGATTCTTCGATAAATGTTTTTTTGCCATATTGTTAAATGTTTTTTATGATGGAATTAGATATTTAGCATGAATTTTCAGCGAATGTAAATGACCGACTCGGATTCGTCACGTTCAAACACATAACGCTCTTCTTGTTGGAGCAGACGCAATATATTTTCCATTCCGTCCGATATGCGGAACTTACCGCTGAAAACCTTCCGCCTGATCCGGTCATTTTCGATCCGGACTGTAATGCCGTAACATTTTTCAAGGCGAGACATCAGTTCTTCAAAGGGAGTGTTCCGGAAGCAATGACAGCCGCAACAGCAGCAATTTTCAGCAGTTCTACTCCTATTCTGCGATAAACTCTCCGTTGTTTTTCAGCATGCAGGATAGATGTTTCCTCTTTGTTTTCTGACAAGATCAGCGCGTCGAAAAAAGCACGTTCGGATATCAGCTCCTTCATGTGTTCCTCCGATTCGGCCAGCCATTCCTTGACTGACCGTACCTCTTCAGATGTAGCCGTTCCGTCGAAAAAACTATGTAACGTTTCGCGTTTCATTCATTATCGTTTGTATATAAAGCAAACATTTAGGCATAAACCCTAAATAAAATCAAAAAAAAGTCGATTCATCTCTTCTCAACAATATACATCTGCGCTTCGGATAAGAAAAAAAACGTTGATTCAGAATGGAAAGCTTGATTTTTTTTATTGCTGTCCGATAAAACTATAAAAGCAATAAATATTGTCCCCTCAGTCCCTATAAATAGTACCTTCATATTTCCTTCTTAAAAAGTAAGCCCCTCTTATGGCTGATATAGCTTTTTTTAGTGAACAGCCGTTGCAGAGAACGAATATAAGCTCTATAAATGTACAGAATCTCTTCTTCTGTGGGGTTCCCAAGCCTTAGAAATGAAACTATAGGTGCGCGTATATGCTTAATTCGGCTATTTTTAGCGGACAGCAATGAAAACCGGAATATCCTCAAATAGGATGTGCAAAAGAACGGTGAGTGAGAACTTAAGGGACTTTCGGAGAAGCGAGGGGCAGAGAGGGAAAAAGAAAGGTGCGGTCAATTTTAATCAACCACACCTTCCATTATCAATCACACCGAATGAACATTTTCTTTTTCCGGTTTTTCCACAACTTGGTCATATCCTCCAATGTTTTGCCTTTCGTTTCGGGAACGAGCTTCCAGACAAAGATGGCGGCCATCACACAAATGATACCGTAGAGTGCATAGGCAAACATGTGTCCGAACTTGTCACCCATCTCTCCCAAACGCATATTATACATCGGCACGAATGTGGATGAAACGATGAAATTGAAAATCCACTGGAATGCCACGGCAAGGGCCACAGCCGCACCGCGAATGGTATTCGGAAAGATTTCCGCAATCAATACCCAGCAAATAGGCCCCCAACTGAACATGAATGAAGCACTGTATACCATGATGCTGACAACCGGAAAGACGGATGGAACGCCTGTGGCAAAGTTGCAAAGAGCTACACCACACGCCCCTATCGCCATACCGATGGAACCGGATATCAGCAACGGTTTTCGTCCCCATTTTTCTACCGTGAAGACAGCCAGCAAAGTGAAGAGGATATTGATGACACCCATAATCACTGTCTGTACCATCGGGTTGCCCATGCCCATCGTATGGAAGATGCGAGGTGCAAAATAAAGCACTGCATTGATGCCGACAGCTTGCTGGAATACGCTCAACATGATACCGATGAAAATAACCATCCATCCGTATGTAAATAGTTTTTCCGTCTTTTCTTCGGTGGTTGCCTTGATTTCGGACAAAATGACTTTTGCCTGCACAAGTCCATTGATGCGGCTCAGCACATGCAACGCCTTTTCGTCTTTACCGCATAGGGTAAGATAGCGGGGTGTTTCAGGTACAAACAGCACCAGCAAGACAAAAAGCCCTGCAGGAACTGCCTCGCTGACAAACATCAGACGCCATCCGGTTTCAATAGTCCACACAGCTACATCCGGATTCATGATTTGGTTTACTCCGTTCACCAAATCAATGACGGGATTGGCATGGCTGCCTAAAATCAAAAAATTCACGAAATAAACCACCAGCTGACCGAAGATTATGGCAAACTGATTCCACGACACTAATGTTCCACGAATATTGCTCGGAGCAATTTCCGCAATATACATCGGGCAAATGGCGGAAGCTAAACCAACACCGATACCGCCTAAGATGCGATAAAGATTGAATGCAATCAACAACGAATAAGAGGGTACTCCCTGCTCGAAGAGCAGAAACTCAGGATAATAAGAACCGAGTGCAGATAATAAGAACAGCACACCGGCTACGAGAAGAGACTGTTTGCGTCCCAATCTGGAAGCAAGAAAGCCCGAAATCGCACTACCCAGAATACACCCTATCAATGCACTGGAAGAGGTGATGCCGTGCATCGTGTCGGTATATTCGAAATTGGCTCCCATGAAGAAAGCCTGAATTCCTTTCTCCGCACCGGAGATAACTGCCGTGTCGTATCCGAACAGCAAGCCTCCGATGACAGCAACAAGCACAATAGAAAATAGATAGACTTTGCTGCCGTTTTCCGTATTACTCATGATATAATTTACAATACGATAAAGATTAGCAATACATATTTACTATTGCCTCATACAACTCTTGTTTGCCACTGATCTGTTTAGGTTCGCCGCTGTTGGCTTTAGCGTATGCCACCACATCTTCCAGCGTCAATCTGCCTTCCTCGAACTCCTTGCCCTTGCCGGCATCGAAAGAAGCATAGCGGTCGGCCAGCATCTTTTTGTAAGGAGATTCTTCAAGCAGTTTGGCTGCGTTTTCAAGGGTGCCATAGCGTCCATGCCTGCAATGTGCGCAATGAAGATGTCTTCCAAATCGGTCGAGTTACGGCGAGTCTTAGCGTCGAAGTTCGTACCACCGTTGCCCAGACCATCGTTACGAATGATTTGCATCATGGCCTGTATCAGTTCAAAGTTATCAATAGGGAATTGATCGGTATCCCATCCGTTCTGATAGTCACCACGGTTGGCGTCGATGGAACCCAACATACCGTTGTCGACGGCTACGGCTAATTCGTGTTCAAAAGTATGACCGGCCAACGTAGCATGATTCACCTCGATATTCACTTTGAAGTCCTTATCCAGATTATGAGCTTTCAAGAAGCCAATGACGGTTTCGGTATCCACGTCATATTGATGTTTGGAGGGTTCCATCGGTTTGGGCTCAATCAGGAATGTACCGGTGAAGCCTTTGCTGCGGGCATAGTCGCGGGCAAGGATCAACATCCGTGCAAGGTGTTCCTTTTCACGTTTTTGGTCCGTGTTCAGCAATGACATATAGCCTTCACGTCCACCCCAAAATACATAGTTCATTCCACCTAGTTCGATGGTTGCGTCGATGGCGTTCTTGATTTGAACGGCAGCACGTGCCACTACGTCGAAATCCGGATTGGTTGCGGCACCGTTCATGTAGCGTGCATGGCTGAATACGTTGGCAGTACCCCACAGCAGTTTGATGCCTGTTTCCGTTTGTTTCTGTTTGGCGTATGCCACAACAGCTTTCAGGTTGGCTTCGTATTCTTCGATGCTATCGGCTTCTTCGCAAAGGTCTATGTCGTGGAAACAATAGTATTCGATGCCCATTTTCTGCATGAACTCAAAGCCAGCATCCATTTTGTTCTTGGCGGCCTGCACTTTGTCTGCACTACTGTTCCAAGGGAATCGCTTCGTACCACCGCCAAATTGGTCGCCACCTTCCGCACAGAGGGTATGCCACCATGCCATGGCAAATTTCAGCCAATCTTTCATCTTTTTTCCCATCACCACTTTTTCAGCATCGTAATAGCGGAATGCCATTGGGTTCATGCTCTCTTTTCCTTCGAACTTAATTTTTCCTATTCCGGGAAAATACTCTTTTGTTGCCATAATCTTAATTTGTTTTTAGAATTTATTATTTTTTGTTTTCTATTTGTTTTATGAAAGCACGTTAAGCAGACATTGTTTCCAGCGTCCGTATGCTCCTGCATACGCTTCACGGTCGGCCAGTTTCGGCTCAATGACTTCCACCTTCTCTAATGTAGCAAAAGCCTCGTTATTATCTTTGTAGATGCCGGCACCAATGCCTGCCCCTTTGGCTGCTCCTACGGAACCGTCGGTATCGTACAGTTCAATTACTGCGCCTGTTACTCCTGCCAGCATTTCGCGGAACAGCGGGCTGAGGAACATATTGGCTTTTCCCGCATGGATTTTCTGTATGGAGATACCCATCTGTTCCATAATGTCGATGCCGTATTTAAAAGAGAACACGATACCCTCTTGTGCCGCACGGACGATGTGTGACTTCTCATGTAAATTGAAATTGATTCCTTGGACAGAACAACCGGTTTCTTTGTTTTCGAGCATGCGCTCCGCCCCATTGCCAAAGGGTAGAATACTCAATCCGGCGCTACCTATGGGAGCTTGCGCGGCCAATACATTCATGTCGTTGTACGAAATGCCTTCGGGAGCAACGGTGCGCTTCACCCATGAATTGAGAATGCCCGTTCCGTTGATGCACAACAAGACGCCCAAACGGGTCTGTTCGGCACTATGGTTGACGTGTGCAAAAGTGTTGACACGCGATTTTGGGTCATAGTTTACCTCTCCGTTCACACCATATACCACACCAGACGTACCTGCCGTGGAAGCTATCTCTCCGGGATTGAATACATTCAGTGATAGGGCGTTGTTGGGCTGGTCTCCGGCACGGTAAGTGATGGGGGTTCCCTCCTTTAAGCCCAATTCGCAGG
>ERZ772960.1861-NODE-1861-length-16135-cov-5.821953_pt1 | contig 16135 bp, 17 predicted proteins | sample MGYA00580678_ERZ772960 | MGnify/ENA primary metagenome ERZ772960 (study PRJEB29015, sample SAMEA2737930) | human oral metagenome | biome: human oral; feature: human-associated habitat; material: dental | place: China | collected 2059 ... | reverse complement strand
TACGTTTATTATGTAGTTTATTCTCCCTGTAAAACCACCTAATTGGGGGTAATCATACCATGTATTTGGATTAACCTCATTCTATCAACAATCTACACATTTAACAGAAGAACCTTTTTTATGACCACAAACTCATGTAGCGATGCAACCTTACATCTTGGTTTACCCTACTTACTTCTTCTAATAAAGCAGCAAACCGCATATACTAAGAACATTCCAGTAGAGCCAATCAGTGCCAAAGCCATATCCTTCTGTGCATCCCACATATCACCTTGCTGGCCATTATAATAGTCAGCTTCCTCTGCCGTCATGACTATCGTCAGTAACCATTCAAACAGTTCGTAAATTAAGCTACCCGTTTGAATCATCATCCATGCCATCACAACAGCAACAAACGATTGCTGTTTTACCCATTTCCTACAAAGATAGACGAAGTAAGGGAACATCAATGCACCAAAAGAAAAATGTACTAACCGATCATAATGATTACGTGGGTCATGGAAAAAATTCGTATCAACCAAACCTAATGATACTGCCCATTCTTTATAGGGTACATAAGAATAAATGTAACGTGCGCCGATAACATGAAGAAGTGTGAAAGCAACGATACCAATAAATGCCGACATTGGTAGCTTCTTTCTAAACACATCTATTATCAGCGGTATCAGCAATAGCACGGTGCCGATATGCTGCAGTGTCTGCTCATTCGGATAGATTGGATGAATACAAGTAATGACCGTCACAATCACTACCAACAGAACAAGCGTCAGTTTTATTTTATCTATCATTTTGCAATTCTATTTTATACAATATCTGTGAGGGACAAAGGTAATTCTTTTTTTAAAAACAAAGCCATTTCTTGTACAAACTTATCTCTTCCATCAGGCACTTTCGCCTTTCCCATTTCCTATCTTATTTTTTCACATGCTATATTCAAAGTAATTAAAAGTTATCTAACCAGATAAAGACTGCTTATTGCAAGCATTGTTGAATTTTACTTACTGCAACTTTTTACATTTTAACCCAATGAGAGTATAAACATAAGTTCCTGTCACTACTGTCACTACCTAAAGAGCCATAAGTTATTCATTTTCAAAGCCTTTACAAACAATGTTAAAATGACAGGAAATAATTTTTAAACTTAATAGTATGATTAAAGATGAAAGTGAGTTCTGAATAAAGGTTTGAGTGAGTTCTGATTTTATCCATTAATAACAAGGTCATCTTAAGTACCCCTACAAAGAAAAATCCCTTGCAAATCATCGATTCACAAGGGATTTGTTGTACCCAGACCCGAACTATATTTATTATAAACAAATATTTACATTTACTTTTTAAACTCACTAAAAATCAATACTTTACAAGTTTTCAAAACACACACAAATGTAATAGAGAGTATTAAAATATCCAAAATGTTCCTGCAATGTTCCTACAAAATGTTCCTGCAAATAATAAAATAACTATCTTTGTAGTGGATATAAATTTTTAGTGATATGGCAAAAGGTAATACTACGTTTGGTTTTGAACTTGCACCCCGACCAAACAGATTTGGTTTCTATCCTATTGTGTTAAGAATAACAAGAGATAGAAAGAAGAAAAGAGTGAATACTGGCTTGGAGGTGAAGAAAGCAGACTGGAATCAGAAAGCAAAGAACTACAAGCATTTTAGAAGTAGCCATCATAATGCTGAAGCAAGTAATGATATGCTGAAGGACATACTGGCAAAGTATGATGGAACATACAAGGAGTTAAGAAAGGAAGGCGTAGCATCATCAGAAAACATCATAGAGAAGGTGAAAACTGGTGAAGTTAGTGAATCCTTCCTTCAATACGCAAAAGACCGCACTCAAGAAATCTATGATGCTGGCGGTGTAAGGAACTGGAAGAAATATACTGGTTTCTGCAACAAGTTAGAAACATTCCTGACAAAGCAGAAGAAAAAGGATTTGATGTTTTCTGAAGTTACTCCTGCTTTTCTTTCTAAGTTTGACAACTTCCTTCATAAATTACACAACGAAAGAGAGCCTGAAAAGCTATTGCACCCTAATACTATCCAAGTTGTACTGAATATTTTTAAGACCATTGTCAACCGGGCAATAGAGATAGACAGCAAGATGAAACCTGAAGATAATCCCTTCCTAAAATTCAAGTATAAGGGAGTAAAGACTATCAAGGACAAACTGGATACTTCAGAACTGGATGCAATAATGGCACTTGATTTAGAAAAAGGTAGTTTAATTTGGAATTGTCGTAACTATTTCTTTTTTTCATTCTATTGTGCTGGTATAAGGGTAGGTGACTTTATACAACTACGATGGTGTAATATTACATCAGAAGGCAGGCTACAATACCAAATGGGCAAGAATCATAAGGATAGAAACTTGAAATTAGTCCCTGAAGCACTGGAAATATTAAAGCACTACTACAACGAGAATGCAAAACCAAATGAATACATATTCCCATTACTTGATATGAAGCCAATATGGACAAAGTATATAAGCCAAGAGGAAAAAGATACGATGCCATCAGATATGAAAATGGATATGTTTAATGCTATTAGTGCAAAGACTGCTTTAATAAATAAAGAGCTGGCTAAAATCGGGAAGCTGGCTAACATTGAAAAGAAGGTTTCATTTCATATCAGCCGACATTCATTTGCAAAGATGGCAAAGGAGAAGGGGCTGGATAATTTGGAGGTGAAGGCACTACTGGCACATACTAATATATCAACTACTCAAAAATATATGGGTGAATTTGATACGCAAAGGGATGATGCTGCACTTAATAAGGTTTTTGTTAAAGAAGATGAGGCTGACAAGCTATTGCAGCAGTTACAGGGGGTAAACCCTGAAGTATTAAAAGCTGTATTGGAGAGGCTGACAAAATAGCCTACCCCTTTTATTGTAGTTAAAAAGCATAAGAATTCTTATGTCGATAGAACCTAAAATAAAAAATAATATGGAAGAGAAGAAGCTTAAACTATTCGGTGAGGATGTAAAATTATTCGGTGATGATATAAAAGTAATAGAAGAAAAGTTCAATTTTGACTATCGTGTATGGAAAGAAAATTACTATAATGAAAAAAAGACAATAGTCGAGGAATCCGAAAAAGATAAAATTTATCGTATACTAACGAAAACACCATTTGAAGAAAACGCAAAAGACATCTATGAATATTTGTGTTGGATTAAAACTAATAAAGTATCAACTTCTGCAGAATTGAATAAAAGCTGGTTGGAAGAAAGAAAGAAAGAATTAGGAGTTGCAAATGCACTATTGATATTTTTCACAAATGACAAGGTTTCGTTAAAAGGACAGAACTACGAGAAAGAGTTGAATTCCGAATTACAAGATATACTGAAAGAAGCCACATTAAAAATATATAAGGAACTTGATTTAGACTGTACAGAACTAACCTATGAAGAAGGGAAAGATATACTGGAAAATGAACATTCTAAATTTGTAGAAAACTTCAAAAATAATTATTGGGAAGCACTTGAATTCGAAGATTTATCACCCGAAGAAAAGGCTGGTAGATGGGATGCAAGCTATACCGATTGTGATATGATTTATTGCTTCATTGATAACCTATTTGTAGAAAGAGAAATTACCAAACAACAGATATTATCGGTTATATCAAGATTGGAAGAACAAATAAAAGAAGAAACTCGCAAAGGAAGACCAATAAAAAATACGAAGCTATTACGTGCCATCAAAGCATTTATGCAACATCACAACTACAAACCTAACAACAACATGTATCGCATCATTGGTGAATGTTTGTGCGTAATGAAGTTTATAGACGAAGATATTATAAAAAGCTGGGAAGATAAAGTCAATAAGAAGGAGGCAGGGCAATATTTCTACCCTTTGACTTCTTACGTTAAACGAATGTACGCAAAAGCATTATAACCAACAATATTCCCCTTTCCATTTTAGAGTATAGACACCCACACTACCAAGCATATTTGTTTCCAAATTTAGAAATAAATATGCTTATTTTTATACCTATTGAGTTCCAAAAAAAAAGGAAGAATCTTTATTACTTTCCAATACCTTTGCATCAGAAAAACAGACCAAAGATAGATATGTTTCTATTCGGGAAGTCTAAATAAAATAATGCAAATGAATGTATCAACACAACAAGCAGCCTCAACAATGGCAATGGTAGTACTTCCTCAATCTGTGTGGGAAGGTATGAAGTCAGACATCCAAGATATGAAGGAATTACTGATTAAAAGAAACAAAGAAGAAGCAGGCAGTGAATGGATAGATTCAGTTGAGGCTCGTAAAATGCTGGGAGTATCCCCAAAGACTTGGCAAACCTACAGAGATAGAAGAGTTATTCCGTTTGCGCAAATAGGGCGGAAAATACTGGTGAAAAAAGCAGATTTAGATACTTTTATGCGAGAACATTACATTTCAACAGAAAAGTAAGGAGGTGGATATGATTAGTAATGAAATGATAAAGGCTTCGTATCAGGAAGCAATCTATCAAAGGAAAGCAGGCACATCATCAAGTTATTACTGGCAGACTGGCAGCAGAATCCTTCCTAATCGGGCTTCTATCACAAAAGAGAAAGAAGTTACGAAGGTGGCAAGAAAAGGAAGGAACTTACTACACCCAGTTACAGGGCAGTACCTTTCCCAATTTACCCGAAAGGAAGATTCCCCATTAAAATTAAATAACCCCTTCCGAGTACGCACTCAAATATGGCAGGATGAAGACTACCCACAATTTATCGGATACGGAACAGCTGGAATAAGTGATGCAACTGGACAAATTACGGATAAAAGTGATACAGGTGATTTGTTGGTATTCTATTCGGATGATTCTGACTGGGAAGTCATCAGAATATTTTTCTTTGCTGGTATGGGAAGAACCCCTGATGCAAGAGATACTGCAATGAGATATGCAAGTAAGTTAATTTATAATGTTGAATAAATCTAAAAGAAGGGGATACACCTTCCCAGTGTAGCCCCTTCGGTGGATATAAATGATTAGTGATGATAGACTATATCAGTACTACCACATCATTTGATGGCAAAGATAATATATTTCTCGCACACTTGCAAGAAGATGCTGCCTACAAATCGGGGTGGATGAAATATACACTTCAAGGATGCGAAAGGTTAGCTGTATGGCTTAATTATTCTTTGCAGTTGATGAGGTTAGAAGGCAGTATTTCCTATTACTGGCAGGGTAATAACTTCAGCTTTGACAGAAGGCAGTTTGTAGAGGCTATAAACCATATAAAAGGGCTACTTCATATTGATTTGTGGAAAGCAACCATTAATGCTTTTGAGTATGGTGTTATTATGGAAGTACAGATGAAGCCGAAAGAGTATATTAAACACCATTATTCAGAACCAAAAGAAAAGCTGGATTTGAATGAAAAGCCAAAAGACAAAGGAAACTTTAGGTGGTGGAGTGATAAAAGTGTAAAACTGAAGATGTATGATGCAGGGCGAAATATAGAAATGAAACAAGGCAACTACCGCAAAGATATCATCAGGCAAGCTGGCTGGGAGGATGCTGGGGAGTTCCTGAAATGGGAAGCCCACTACATTAAACCCGAATCACTCAACAACGGGAAAGGGCTTCAGCTTTATCAACTGGTGAACCCTGACTGGAATAACACCTTCAAAGAAGACCTATATTTACAATATAAAAGACTTATTCCTATGAAAGGTATAATTACACCACAAGATAAAAAAGACCTTACCACAGCAGATATTCTTTTGCTTACAATGGTAGAGGAATCTATTAATGAAGGAAGAACTAAAGAGGAGTTGAAAAAGATTCTTTATGCAAAAATCAATGCTATCCCTGAAGACGTACTGACTAAATCAGATAAAGACTTCAGAAAAGCACAGATTAAAAAGCTACTATCTAACATTAGGGAATCCCCTGAAAGTATGTATGACTTATCAGACAAGATTCAGAATGCGCTGGAAATCGAAAAATAGCCTACCCCCTTTTATTGTAGTTAAAAAGCATAAGTATTCTTATGCTGATAATCTTCAGATATTACTAATAAAATAAAGAGATGAACAATAACAAACAAAAAGCAGCAGATTCAACACCTGCAAAAGATAATACCTTTAGAAGTGGCTTAACACCTATTCAAGAGAAAGCAGCCATTATGCTTGCAAATGGTGATAGTGTTACATTAGTAGCTGAATCTTTAAATATAAACAGAACTACGATTTATCAATGGCAGCAGAAAGTTACATTTCAATGTTTCTTCAATATTCAGAAAATAGAAGTAACACAGAATCTTCAAAATGGTTTAGCCGCACTCTATCAGGATGCTATCAAGGCAGTCAAAGATGTGCTAAATTCAGAAAATGAAGCTATGAGGTTGAAGGCTGCAATGGTAGTTATATCTAAAGTAGAAAATACTTCCATAGGAGAAACAGATGCTAAAGAGATATTCAAGAAGCAAGCTACAGAAACTAAATATCCATTTATTAGTGAGGATTTTCAAAAACCCGAAGAAGTACTTGACAAAAAACAATATCATCAACTTCTAAAGGAAAATGGACTGGAAGATTAAATAAGATACAAAGGTTTCCTAATAATAGGGAATCTTTTTTGTTTCAAAATAGTAGGAAGAATATAGCCTCAACATTAACGAAAATGCAATATTTTAAGAAATGTTCCTGCAATGTTCCTGCAAAAAGAAAGGAAGTAACCATATCTCATTGATATTCAGTTACTTCCTTTTCTTACATCGTACCCAGACCCGGGCTCGAACCGGGATGGGTTGCCCCACTGGTGTTTGAGACCAGCGCGTCTACCTATTCCGCCATCTGGGCATGGCTGTTGTTTGAACAACGAGTGCAAAGGTAGAGAGAAAATCTGGATTTGGCAAATTTTTGAGGAATTATTTAATGACAATACTTTGAATAATGCATATTTGTAGTATTTTACAATAAAAGATTTGGAGGTATGAGTTATAAAAGGTATCTTTGGAGAAACAAATTCGGTTAGCTTAAATAGATAATGACTACGAAACAGAACAACTATTGCGTAATTCTTGCCGGTGGCAAGGGACGAAGACTATGGCCCTGCAGTAGAGATAAGTATCCAAAGCAATTTATAGACTTCTTTGGTGTGGGTCGTACTCAGCTTCAACAAACATTTGACCGCTTTGCAAATATTCTTCCAAAAGAGAACATTTATATTAATACCAGCTGCGATTATCTTGACCTTGTCAGAGAGCAGTTGCCTGAAGTGGCAGCCGACCACATCATGGCTGAACCAATCCACAGAAACACTGCGCCGAGTGTTGCATGGGCAGTGCATCGTATTATGATGTTCGACCCTAAAGCTAATATCATAATATCACCTTCTGATCATAACATTGTTAATGATGATGCTTTCTTTCGTAATATCAAAGAGGGATTATCGTTCGTTGAGAAGAATGATGCCATATTGACCATGGGCGTTAACCCTACCCGTCCTGAACCCGGATATGGATATATTCAAAAGGGCGTCTATACTGGTAATGGAGATATTTATAAGGTGCAAGCCTTTACTGAAAAACCAGACCGAGAATTTGCTCAAATGTTTATGGAGAGTAAGGAGTGGTGTTGGAATACAGGACTCTTCCTCTCTAACGTCAATTACCTTCGTCAATGCCTCTATGGCTTCCTTCCTTCTGTTTTGCGTGAAGGTGAAATGAGCAGTAAGATAACAACAATAGAGGATGAAGAGGCTTTCATACATGATAATTTCCCACGCTATCCTAACATTTCATTAGACTATGGTATCTTAGAGAAGTCGGAGAATGTTTATGTGATGAGGTGCGACTTTGGTTGGGCAGACCTTGGAACGTGGCACGGCGTTTATGAGTCACTAAGCAAGCGAGATAGCGACAATGTTGTTATTGACTCGGATGTTATCCTTGAAGATGCTGCAAATAATATCATAAAGCTCTCCAAAGGCAAATTAGGTGTCATCAACGGACTCGATGGCTATATCATTGCAGAAAAGGACAATGTATTACTTATCTGTAAGAAAGAAGATTCCTCGGCATTGGTAAGGAAATATGTGAATGAGGTACAGATAAAGAAGGGGGACGAGTTTGTATAAAGAAAAACCTCCCCCAACCCCTCCAAAGGAGGGGAGTAGCAAGTTTGGGTAAAGGTGGGGAATACTTTGTTAAATGACTCTTCCATATATTAAGACAGGGATATGCAATGACAGTATATCCCTGTTTGATAAAATCACAACCGTATACAATCTTGCTGCTACCTTCTAACTACTTCATATATTTATCGATAACAAAGACTTCTAATCTATTGTCAGAACTAATTCTTAAACTATCCACAGCATACATTCCGAACCATCCTCTATGCATATAAAGTATACCAGGAGTATTCTTTGAGGATTCAATAGCATCAGATGTGCGAAAAACAAATTCTTCATTTGTCCCAAGTATCTTTATACGATAAAACAATTTCCTTCCCTTTCGCATTGATATACCAAGATACTCTTTTACAACAGCATCCCTTTGCACTACCTCTTTTACACCAAAATTTCGATTCACATAGCAGATTACAGGAGTAGTCACAACTACCATTAATCCTATAAGAAAAGAATAGACAAGCATAAAAATAAAGAAAGAAAGAACTCTCTCCCCTGTGTTATTCTTCCTATACTTATATATCACTGTAGCAAGACTAAGGACAAAATCTATACACGCAAACAGATACTTGTAATCACTATTTAAAAAGGAAAAAGGCAGTATTGTGTTACTTCCTATCTTTTCGAGATCAAAGACATGCAGAACTAACATGGAAAGCCCTGTAAAGATTAAGCCTATTATCAGATAAACCAGTAACAGAAACAATATACCAAGAATCCACTTTGCCGGCTTAACCCTATCTATATTTTCCCAACGATGCCCTTCGTCAATTAGCCAATCAGGCCATCTATCATCCCATATATTCTTCATCGAGAATCTTTATAAGCAAAAACGGTGATATACACGTCATAATATATCTCCATTCAATAATATTTTTTATAATTTAATACTACTCTTACTAAGCTTTGAAAATCTTTACAGCAATCTCTTTCTAACCCTCAAATTGTACATGATATTTGATATTAACATCAGCGACGCTGTTCATTGATAGGAAATGGATCATTCTGCAACAAGTGTTGTTGAAGAGAATGAGTCTTCTTTATACACCGCACTGTCTACAACATACATTCCAAAATAACCTTTATGTAGATAGATATCACAAGCGGTCTTATCTTTCCAGTCATAATCGAACCCACTACTAATCACGACATTTCGCTTCATGTCGGGAAGATAAAAACTATAACAAAAAACACTATTGCTCCTTGACACTCTTCTAACTTTCCCTGTGAATATAGCCCTCTGATTTATCGTTTCCTTTTCTCCGTAAGAAGAGTTGGGATAAAGAATGGTAAAGAACAAAATTCCTAAGAGAAAATAAGAAGGGAGCAAATTGAAGACCATTAACAAGAAGAAGTTAAAAATCCGATTCGAATCATTTCTCAAACTTTTTTTTGATATAAATACTATAACACTTAGAATTACATTCAAAACAAACCAAATTGTTATATAATTTATCTCCCCACTATCAAAAGGAAGCATAGTGTTGTCGTAAAGTTTATTACCTTTCTTAATAAGGAGAAAAGCTACAACAAGGATAGCAGTGAACAAGAGACAACCCAATACTATTCCCGTCCACATGCTTACACGTTCTTTCCTACCAAAGAAGGTAAATCTCTCCCATCGGAGTTTCTCACTAATCAACCAATCTGACCAATTATCATCCTTCATTTCCTTCATAGAGATTCTTTATAAGCAAAAACGGAGATATAACCCTTATGATATATCTCCGTTTTGTTCGTTTTCTGCTTCAACAGCGACCACTTAATCCAATTCCTGAAAAGCCTTGAAGATTTTTGCAGCAATCTCCTTCTGCTCCTCAGCATCAACCTGTACGTGATGCTTGAAATTAACATCTGCCTCGCTGTTCATTGGCAAGAGGTGGATATGTGCATGGTTAACCTCTAATCCCAAGACGACCTGTGCTACCTTCTTACATGGAAAGACTGTCTTTATAGCACGTGCAACCTTCTTTGCAAAAACCTCAAAGGCTGCAAGTTCCTCATCTTCCATATCAAAGATGTAATCAACCTCCTTACGAGGAATGACAAGTGTATGTCCCTTTGCTACTGGGTCAATGTCGAGAAAGGCATAGAACTGTTCGTTCTCTGCACACTTGTAGCTTGGAATCTCACCCGCTGCAATCTTACTGAATATTGTCATACAAACCTCCTTGTTTTATTGTTATGCATCAATTGAGATCTTATCAATACGCAGAGTGATAGTACCACGAGGGATAGCGATTTCAACCTCATCGCCCACCTTCTTATTCAACAAGCCCTGTGCAATAGGAGTCTTGATTGAAATCTTATTCTGCTTCAGGTTAGCCTCTGTCTCACTAACAATCGTATACTTCATCTTAGCATTTGTCTTTACGTTTGTCATCTCAACAGTAGACATAATCTGTACGGCATCAGTGCTCAAACGTGACACATCAACAATCTTTGCTTGTGCCACGGTCATCTTCAATTCAGCAATACGTGCTTCCAGATGACGCTGTGCCTCCTTAGCAGCATCATACTCAGAATTCTCACTCAAGTCACCCTTATCGGCAGCTTCGGCAATAGCAGCAGATGCCTTGGGACGTTCAACAGATTCTAAATACTGCAAATCGGCTACGAGTTTGTCGTAACCTTCCTGTGACATATAAGCCATAATATCTTGTTTTAAAAATTAATCGTTTTTCAATAGACATAAAAAAGATAGAATTCCAACATCAATCTCACTGAATGCCGGAATCCCATATCCTTAAACGTCTTAATCCTTTTATTTTTTGCAAAGATAGGCTTAAAAAATGACATAACAAAGTTTTAACGGATAAAAATGCTTTTTTATAAGCTATATTTCAACTTTTCTTTCAGACTTAAGTCTTTCTTTCAGGTTATATTCAACTTTCTTTATCTAATTCCTCTTTACATTACATCCGCTATTGCCATCACTTCCTTATCCATCTTATATCTATCTCTTCCGGCAATACAAAGACCTTAGCTTTCTTTTCATTGAAATCACTTGCAAATATAAAAAATACTATCTATATTTGCGACATATATATATCATGACAAGCAAGTGTGCTTAAAAACCTAAGTTTCATTTATTTATAGGAGATTTTATTATGAAAGCATTTGAATGTTAGGAATCGGAAAGGCTGGTTGGATAGAGAAAGACCGCCCTGTATGTGGACCGATGGATGCCATCGTTAGACCATTGGCGGTAGCTCCTTGTACCTCTGACGTACATACCGTTTGGGAAGGAGCTATCGGAGAGAGGAAAGACATGATTCTCGGACACGAAGCTACAGGAGAGGTCGTTGAGGTTGGCTCAATGGTTAAAGACTTCAAACCAGGAGACAGAGTACTTGTTCCTGCCATCACACCTGATTGGAATTCATTAGAAGCGCAGGCTGGATATTCCATGCACTCGAATGGTATGCTGGCTGGTTGGAAGTTCTCTAACTTCAAAGATGGTGTGTTTGCAGAATACTTCCATGTCAATGATGCCGACGGCAATTTGGCTTTAATCCCAGAAGGACTTGACCCCGTTGATGCCGTTATGCTCTCAGACATGGTACCTACAGGCTTCCACGGAGTAGAACTTGCTGACGTGAAGTTCGGAGATGAAGTGCTCGTTATCGGTATTGGACCAGTTGGCTTGATGGCTGTGGCTGGCGCAGCGCTTACTGGTGCATCCTATGTCTATGCCGTCGGCAGCAGAAAGGTGTGTGCTGATGCTGCACGTAAGTATGGAGCAAATGAGATTATCGACTATCACAATGGTCCTATTGCTGAACAGGTAATGAAACTAACTAAGGGACGTGGCGTTGACCGTATCGTCATTGCAGGTGGAACAGTTGACACCTTTGCTGAAGCTGTCACCGTTCTGAAGCCGGGTGGAACTATCGGTAATGTCAATTATCTCGGCTCTGGCGAAACCATTAATATTCCTCGTGTTGAGTGGGGTGTTGGTATGGGACACAAGACCATTAGAGGCGGATTGATGCCGGGTGGTCGTCTCCGTATGGAAAAACTCGCCAAACTGGTTACGTCAGGTAGACTGAACCTATCATATCTTGTGACGCATCGCTTCAATGGTTTTGACCACATGGAAGAATCACTTAACCTGATGAAGGACAAACCACGCGACCTCATCAAGCCTGTTGTGGTGATTGATGACAAACTATATTAAACTATCATTTTGTCATATAAATTACTTGATATAAATCAATAATACATCATATACTAAAAAAAGACATTGAAAAAGTTGCAAATATAAAAAATACTCTTTATCTTTGCAACGTGTTTTTCATAGTATTAGATTTAAGGTTAACAAAGGTTGGACTACAGCGGTAGTCCTTTTTTTATGTCTTTAAGTCTGGTATCACAAACATTTTATCGGTAAACACTGGCTTACAGAACTTATCAATATTAACCGATAAGCATACTCCCAACAAGCTACATATTCTTATCTTATTATAAGAATAACAACCAATAAAACTCAATTCAACCATTTCCAACAACACTTTTAACATCCAACACATCTCGTGCTGGTGCTTAGCACCTATTGTGCGGAGGGTAAGCACCAATGGTGCGGAGCTCTTAACGCATTGTAAGATGTAGCCAAGCGGAGAGCAACTTATTGTTAGCTAAGAGCTACGATATTAACTCTTTAGAAGATAACAAAAACATATATAGGCTACTACAGACGCCAATGAGCATCTGTAACAGCCTATATTCATTATTTAGTTATACCTTCCTTTAAGATATCATCTACCCTTCACCATTTCCAAGAAGTATTCATGCACACGCATATCACTATCCAATTCTGGATGAAAAGCAGTAACAAGTTGGTTTCCTTGGCGAGCAGCTACGATATGACCATCAACCTCTGAAAGGGTTTCTACCTCATCAGCAGACTCCTTTATATAAGGTGCACGGATGAAAGTCATTGGGATATCGCCATCAATCCCCTTAAAAGGAGCCTCCGTATGGAAACTACCCAACTGACGACCATAGGCGTTACGAGCAGCAGTCATACGCATTGTGCCCAATCGAGGAGGAACTGGAGCAGACGGACTATTCCCCTCTACCTCACGAGCAAGGAGTATTAAACCCGCACAAGTACCAAAGACTGGCAATCCTGCTTCGATAGCTTCACGGATAGGATCAAGCAAACTGAGGTCACGAAGGAGCTTTCCTTGAGTGGTACTCTCACCACCTGGGATTATCAATCCATCTTTCCCCTGTTGCCAATCCTCCAATCGGCGCACCTCAAAGCAATCAATCCCCAGTTTACGGAGCATCATCTCATGCTCTAAGAATGCTCCCTGCAGGGCAAGAACGGCAATTCTCATTGTCCACGCTCAGCCATGAGCACTTCAATTTCATGCTCGTTGATACCAACCATAGCCTCACCCAAGTCTTCTGACAATGCAGCCAACTCCTTAGGGTTATTATAGTTTGTAACTGCCTTAACGATAGCTGCAGCACGCTTAGCTGGGTCACCACTCTTGAAGATACCAGAACCAACAAACACACCCTCAGCACCTAACTGCATCATCAATGCAGCATCAGCAGGAGTTGCCACACCACCCGCAGCGAAATTCACTACAGGAAGCTTACCATTCTCATGTACATACTTCACGAGGTCGTATGGAGCCTGCAACTGCTTAGCAGCCTCAAAGAGTTCGTCCTCACGCTTACTAACGAGTTCACGAATCTGACTCTGCATCAAACGCATATGGCTAACAGCCTGCACAACATCACCTGTACCAGGCTCACCCTTTGTACGAATCATCGTTGCACCCTCTGCAATACGGCGCAATGCTTCGCTCAAATTACGTGCACCACAAACGAATGGCACCTCAAATTGTGTTTTGTCAATATGATAGATATTATCAGCAGGAGAAAGCACTTCACTTTCATCAATGTAATCAATCTCAATTGCCTGCAGAATCTGAGCCTCAGCGATATGACCAATACGGCACTTTGCCATTACAGGAATCGTTACAGCCTCCTGAATGCCTTTAATCATCTTAGGGTCACTCATGCGCGAAACGCCACCAGCAGCACGAATATCAGCTGGGATACGTTCCAATGCCATTACTGCACAAGCACCTGCAGCCTCAGCGATACGCGCCTGCTCTGGTGTTGTTACGTCCATGATTACACCGCCCTTTAACATCTGAGCGAGGTTGCGGTTTAGTTCTTGTCTATTTGCCATATTACTTTAATTTTTTATATTTCTACCATGTTTCACTCACGAATGAGTGTACATGAAGATGTTATATGTGTTAGTTAATTTTAGAAATTCCTTTTAAAACGATGAGAAAAGCGTAAGAACAACACACGGATTTATGAGCTTTAAAAGCCTACATGCTGTCCCCTACTTTATCCCGTTAGGCTCTCCCCTCCTTTATGTTACAACCTTAAGGACTTATAGAGTTGCCCCCGACTTTATCCCATTAGACTCTCCCCTCCTTGATGTTGCAACCTTAAGGACTTATAGAGTTGCCCCCGACTTTATCCCGTTAGGCTCTCCCCTACTTTGGAGGGGCTGGGGGAGGTCCCCCTACGACCTTCGCCATTCACTCGGAGTCTGTCCCATCTGCTTCTTAAAGAACTTAGAGAACTGAGCTTGTGAGGCAAAACCATGCTCATATGCAATCTCTTGAATGGTCTTCTGTGTCGTTCGAAGCTGACAGGCAAGTGCCTCTGCCAGTGTATGATCAATGATACATTTGGGAGATTTACCAGATATTCTATGCGCCACCTGCGACAGATAACGTGGAGAAACATTCAGACAGTCAGCATAAAAGGCAACATCACGATTCGTATGATAATGCAACTGAACAGCTTCTAAGAATTCATTATACAGCTGACTACTCCGTCCACTGATATCACTCTTCCTTGCTACAAGCGTTCTGACATACTCCCGAGCATGTTGTAACGCTTCATCCATCGGCTCGTCTTGGCTAAGATAGACCGCAAGCGCTGATGAAAAGCTATTGGCAAGACCATGCTGTAAAGGATCGTCCAACACAAATGAGCGGACTGTTCGACTCCCTTCTCCCTTCAACGAAGAACAATCAAAGATTCTTTCAGCCTCTCCTTCACGCAGAATGACAAGCGAACAAAGTGGCAGCAAACGACAACGTATCTGTGTTATCACGTCATCTGTCATCAATCTGTCACCATTACTTGCCGTCACAATTGGGTCATATATAATATGGTGAGGACGATACTTCAACAGTGCATCCACCACGACAGCCAAGGTCTCTATGGTTCTAATCATTCCCACCTTTACCGTGTCAGGCTGCATATCATTGATAATCGCCTCAATCTGTCCTCTAACAATCTCCGCAGGAAGGTCATAGAAAGCCTGAATACCCAAGGTATTCTGCACCGTGACAGACGTTACAGCCGACACAGCATAGCCTCCTAAGGTTGCTATCGTTCTGATATCAGCCTGCACACCAGAGCCACCAGTGCTATCTGAACCTGTTATTGTGAGAATTGTCTTCAACAGTTTAGGTTTATTGTTTTGCATACAAAGTAAATTGAAAATATTGAAACCTGCAAGAGTTATTCCTAAATTGACAAGAAAAACTACATTTCTGACTTTTATTAGGCTTATCAGTCTGATTAACCTTATTAGTTTTACAGCAATCAAAAAGCTTATAGACTCACCTACATCAAAGGAATCTATCCACCCTATTATCATCCAATTTCAATCAAAACCTTTTCATTTTAAGACTTCGAAAACATGTAGATAAGGATTTGAAAAATCATTACATAATTTCAATTAAAACATCTGTAAATAATGGCAAAAACACATATAAGAGGCAGGTTTGCAACCAACAGCAAATCAGTTAGTTATAAAACGGTATAAGAAAAGGTGCTTAATTGGACTTCAAAAGGGCGTTAATAAGGGTCTTAAAGGGCACCTTTTGCAAGCCAAAAGGGCGTCTTTTAGAAGCCAAAAGAGCA
>ERZ772960.1858-NODE-1858-length-16148-cov-4.860623_pt1 | contig 16148 bp, 10 predicted proteins | sample MGYA00580678_ERZ772960 | MGnify/ENA primary metagenome ERZ772960 (study PRJEB29015, sample SAMEA2737930) | human oral metagenome | biome: human oral; feature: human-associated habitat; material: dental | place: China | collected 2059 ... | reverse complement strand
AATTTCCACTCGATTTTCTAAACAGATAATATTTAAATTTTAAAACCAAATTTAATATAAAATTTTTAATTATCTTTAATAGCATTATTGAAAATCAAAATTATCTATATTTAATGTACGAGGCATATTTTAAAATTTAATGTTTTATCACGAAATATACATTTAAATTTTATGCCTATATGAGATAAATTTATCCTGCCAAATGGCTAATATCAACCTCAAAAGCTTAAATTTTGGTGTAAATTCTATTTTTTAAAAAGTGATTACCGGAAAAGAAAAAATATTATTTTTATCTTTTGATTATCAAAATATCAATATAATCGTAAAAATTTATAAAAGGATAATTATGGCACTTGAAAATGTATTAAGAGCGATTGAGGATATAAAAAATGGCAAAATGGTCGTCATGGTCGATGACGAGGACCGCGAAAACGAGGGTGATCTAGTCTTTTCAGCAACTAGTAGCGACATGCAAAAGGTAAATTTTGCTATCACTCATGCAAAGGGCGTGCTCTGTCTCGCGATGGACGAGGCAAACGCCAAAAGGCTTGACCTGCCGCTAATGGTAGCCAAAAACACATCGAGCCACGAGACAGCTTTTACAGTCACGATAGACGCAAAGGACGCAACAACGGGCGTTAGCGCATACGAGCGTGATATGACGATCAGGCTTGCTGCTGATGCCAGCTCAAAGCCTGAAGACTTCGTGCGTCCAGGACACATCTTCCCACTTATCGCTAAAAATGGCGGCGTGCTAGTTCGCACAGGCCACACCGAGGGCTCGGTCGATCTTTGCAAGCTTGCTGGTGTTGCTCCGATGGCTTCGATATGCGAGATCGTAAAAGAAGATGGCACCATGGCAAGACGCGATTATTTAGAGGAGTTTTGTAAGAAATTTGGGCTAAATATGATCAGCGTTTCTGATCTGGTCGAGTATAGACTAAGTCATGAAAGCCTCATAAGAGTTGGCGAAAAAAGTGACGTGATGATCGCAGACTACGCGGCCACAAGATACGATATTACCGATCACAAAGGTAAAATCCACTCAGCTTATCTTTTTGGTGAGCCAAAGAGCAAGGCAAATGTCAAATTTCAAAAGATCCTTGCCGATCACGAGCTTTTGAGCAGTCCAAAATACGAAGAGCTTTTAAAAACTATCAAATTTCTAAGCCAAAATGGTGGAATTTTGATCTTTTTAGATAGCGACAACTCAAACACAAGCAAGGACTACGGCATTGGAGCGCAAATTTTAAATCACTTTGGCGTAAAAGATATCGAGCTTCTAAGTTCAAATAAAAATAAAGAATTTGTAAGCTTAGCTGGTTTTGGGCTAAATATAGTAGGCTACAAGGAAATTTAAAGGAGATAAAATGAGCGAAGAGGCACAACGTAGAGCCTTACAAAATCAAATTTGGAGCATCGCAAATGAAGTAAGGGGTGCTGTTGATGGCTGGGACTTTAAGCAATATGTCCTCGGAACTTTGTTTTATAGATTTATCAGCGAAAATTTTACCGACTACATAGAGGCTGGAGACGAGAGCATCGACTACGCTAGCATGGGCGACGATGAGATAGATGACGAGCAAAAAAGGGTCATTATAGAAGAAAAGGGCTACTTTATCTATCCTAGTCAGCTTTTTAAAAATGTCGTAAAAAATGCCTCAAATAATGAAAATTTAAATACCGATCTGGATCAAATTTTTAAAAGTATCGAGGGCTCAGCCGCAGGGTTTGAGTCAGAGCAAGACATCAAAGGACTTTTTGCTGACTTTGATACGACAAGCAACAGGCTTGGCAATAGCGTTTCAGATAAAAATAGAAGGCTTGCTGCTGTTTTAAACGGAGTCGCTGGGCTTGATTTTGGTGACTTTAAAGATAACCACATCGATCTTTTTGGCGATGCTTACGAGTTTCTCATCTCAAACTACGCTGCAAATGCCGGCAAGTCAGGCGGCGAGTTTTTCACTCCGCAAAATGTCTCAAAGCTCATCTCTGAGCTAGCCATGCACGGACAAGAAAGTGTAAATAAAATTTACGATCCAGCTTGTGGCTCTGGTTCGCTACTTTTGCAAGCCAAAAAGAGATTTGACAAGCATGAGGTAGAGCAGGGCTTTTTTGGACAAGAGATCAATCACACGACATTTAACCTTGCTCGCATGAATATGTTTTTACACAACATAAACTACTCTAAATTTCACATCGAGCTTGGCGATACGCTTCTAGACCCAAAGCTTCAGGATGATAAGCCGTTTGACGCCATAGTCTCAAACCCTCCTTACTCTATAAACTGGATCGGCAGCGATGATCCCACACTTATAAATGATGCTAGATTTGCTCCAGCTGGCGTGCTAGCTCCTAAAAGCAAGGCAGACTTTGCCTTTATCATGCATGCTCTTAGCTACCTCTCTGCAAAGGGGCGAGCTGCTATCGTTAGCTTTCCTGGCATTTTTTATAGAGGCGGCGCTGAAAAGAAGATACGTGAGTATCTTGTAAAAGAAAATTTCGTCGAAACCATCATCGCTCTGGCGCCAAATCTCTTCTACGGCACATCGATTGCTGTAAATATCCTTGTGCTCTCAAAGCACAAAAGTGAAAACAAAACGCAGTTTATAGACGCTAGTGAGTTTTTTGAAAAAAGAACGAACAATAACGTTTTAACAAATGAGCACATTAAAAAGATAGTAAAAATTTTTGCCAGTAAAGAAGAGATCGCTCACGTGGCTACATCGGTGGATAATGACACTATCGCTAAAAATGACTACAACCTAGCAGTTAGCTCCTATGTCGAGCCAAAAGATACACGCGAAAAGATAGATATAAATGAGCTAAATTTACAGATAAAAGAGACCGTGGTTAAGATATCAAATTTACGCTCACAGATAGATGAGATCATCGCGCAGATAGAGCTGGATGGCGAGAGATGAGTAAAATTTTTGATCTGATAAATGAGCTTTGTCCGAATGGGGTTGAATTTAGAGAGCTTGGGGAGATATTTCAGCGAATAAAGGGTACTAATATAACAGCAAATAAAATGAAAGAAATTGAAGTACATGGCGGAGATATCCGCATTTTTGCTGGCGGTAAAACTGTTATAGATACGACAGAGGATAAAATTCAAAATCCCAACATTACAAGAGTACCTTCTGTAATAGTTCAATCTAGGGGCGTTATTGACTTTATATATTATGATAAGCCTTTTACATTTAAAAATGAAATGTGGGGTTATACGTCAGAAAATGAGACGAGCATAAAATTTTTATATTATTACTTAAAAAATAACATAAGCTATTTTAGAGCTGCTTCAATTAGTATGGGTGCGCTTCCTCAAATTTCATTGCCTATAACTGAAAAATTTAAACTCCCTGTGCCTCCGATGGAAGTGCAGCGTGAAATAGTCCGTATCTTGGACTCTTTCACGCTTCTTACAGCAGAGCTTACAGCAGAGCTTACAGCAGAGCTTACAGCTAGGAAAAAGCAGTATGAATTTTATCGCGACTTTCTTTTAAGCTTTGACGAGCTTGATAAAAATGGGGGGGGGTGTGAGCTAAAAATGCTTGGAGACATCGGAGAAGTTCGTATGTGTAAAAGAATTTTAAAGGAACAAACTTCTGCAAATGGAGAAATACCATTTTATAAAATAGGAACATTTGGTAAAGAAGCAGATGCTTATATTTCAAAAGAACTTTTTGATGAGTATAGATCAAAATATAGTTATCCAAAGATTGGAGAGGTCTTGATTTCTGCAAGTGGAACTATCGGACGTGCTGTGATTTTTAATGGCAATGACGCTTATTTTCAGGATAGTAATATAGTGTGGATTGAAAATGATGAAGGTCAAGTTTTGAATAGATATTTGTTTTATTTTTATCAAATAGCAGATTGGAACATCGCAGAAGGTGGAACAATTAAGCGTCTATATAATGACAACCTAAAAAAAATAAAAATCCCCGTCCCATCACTCCAAACACAACAAAAAGTTGTTGATATCTTAGATAAATTTGATACGCTTGTAAATTCTATAACCGAGGGTTTGCCACGAGAGATAGAGCTAAGGCGCAAGCAGTATGAGTATTACAGAGAGCTACTTTTAAATTTCAAACCAAAAATGACAGCATAAAGGTGTAGAAATGATAGAGAGTAAAACCATACTTGAGTCAGAAAATTTCATCGTTTTAGATAAATATGAGAGATTGCCTCAGTCTTCAAGCTACCAAAGCGAAGCGGATATGGAGCGTGAGCTTATAGATGACCTAAAACAACAAGGCTATGAGTATAAAAAAGATATAAACTCTCAAACAGCACTTTTGCTAAATTTAAAAGAGCAACTAGAGAGGCTAAATAACGTTAAATTTAGCTCGTCTGAGTGGAAAAGGCTAGTTGAAGAGTATATCGACAAGCCAAACGATGGCATAGTAGAAAAGACCCGCAAGATACAAGATGATCATATCTATGACTTTGTTTTTGATGATGGGCATATACAAAATATCTGCCTTATCGATAAGAAAGATATCGCTAAAAACAGCCTGCAGGTGATAAATCAGTTTGAGCAAACTGGCTCATCGCACAACAGATATGATGTCACTATACTTGTTAATGGCTTGCCGCTCGTACAAATAGAGCTTAAAAAGCGAGGCGTGGCGATAAGAGAAGCTTTTAATCAAATTCATCGCTACTCCAAAGAGAGCTTTAACTCATCAAATTCTCTCTTTAAATACTTACAAATTTTTATCATCTCAAATGGCACAGATACAAGATACTTTGCAAATACAACCAAGCGGGATAAAACCAGCTTTGACTTTACTATAAACTGGGCAAATTCAAAAAACGAAGCCATAAAAGATATAAAGGACTTTACGGCTACATTTTTGGCGAAAAATACGCTTCTTAGCATACTGAGCAAATACTGCATCTTTGACACAAATAACACCTTGCTTATAATGCGTCCTTATCAGATAGCAGCGACTGAGCGCATACTTTGGAAGATAAATAGCTCGCATAATGCTAAATGCTACTCAAAGCCAGAGGGTGGCGGCTTTATATGGCATACGACAGGATCTGGCAAGACTCTAACTAGCTTTAAGGCAGCTAGGCTCGCTACGCAGCTTGATTTTATAGATAAAGTCTTTTTTGTGGTTGATAGAAAAGACCTTGACTATCAGACTATGAAGGAGTATCAAAAATTTTCAAAAGATAGCGTAAATGGCTCAGCTAGCTCAGCAGAGCTAAAGCGAAACACTCAAAAAGATGACGGAAAGATCATCGTGACAACCATACAAAAGCTAAACAATCTAATGAAGAGCGAAGATGATCTAAGCATATATCAAAAAGAGGTTGTTTTTATATTTGACGAGTGCCACAGGTCTCAGTTTGGTGAAGCGCAGAAAAATTTAAAGAAGAAATTTAAGAAATTTTATCAGTTTGGCTTTACTGGAACGCCGATATTTCCTCAAAATGCCATCGGAGCAGAGACTACGCAAAGTGTCTTTGGAAGTTCGCTTCATGAATATGTGATAGTCGATGCCATAAGAGATGAGAAAGTGCTTAAATTTAAGGTTGATTATAACAATGTCGTGCCTAAATTTAAGAGTATAGAGACAGAAAAAGACGAGCTAAAGCTAAGTGCAGCCGAGAACAAAAGTGCATTTTTGCACCCTGAGCGTATCAAAGAAATTTCAGAGTATGTGCTAGAGAAATTTCATCAAAAAACTCACCGCCTAAATGCAAGTGGCAAGGGCTTTAACGCTATGTTTGCAGTAAGCTCGATAGAAGCGGCGAAGCTTTATTATGAAGCGTTTAAAAATTTACAAAGTAACAAAGAGCGGGCTTTAAAGATAGCGACGATATTTTCTTTTTCGCAAAATGAAGAGCAAGATATGGTTGGCGAGATAGCTGATGAGGGCTTTGAGCCAGAGGCGATGGATGTTAGCTCAAAAGAGTTTTTAAGCGGCGCGATAAACGACTACAATGCTTACTTTAAGACAAATTTTAGCGTTGATGGCGGGTCGTTTCAGGACTACTACCGAGATCTAAGCGAGCGCACAAAGAAGCAAGAGATCGATCTGCTTCTAGTTGTGGGTATGTTTTTGACGGGATTTGACGCGCCTTGTCTAAACACGCTCTTTGTGGATAAAAATTTGCGCTATCACGGGCTCATACAAGCATACTCTAGGACAAATAGAATTTATGGTGCTACAAAAACTTTTGGCAACATCGTGACATTTAGAGACCTAGAAAAAGCGACTGAAGATGCCATAACTCTTTTTGGTAAAGGCAGCACTAAAAGCGTCATACTCGAAAAAAGCTATAAAGAGTATATGGATGGCTTTACAGATGCGGTATCTGGCGAGGCAAGAAGAGGTTTTGTAGATGTAGTAAGTGAGCTAGAGGCGAAATTTCCTGATCCTACTAAGATAGAGACGCAAAAAGATATGAAAGAATTTGTAAAGCTTTTTGGAGAGTATCTAAGGGTGGAAAATGCTTTGCAAAACTACGATGAGTTCGTGGCTCTAAGGGCTTTGCAAGAGGTAAATTTAGACGATGAAAAAGCAGTTTGTGAGTTTAGGGATAAATTTGGCTTAAGTAGTGATCAAATCAAAGAGATGCAAAGCATAAAAGTGCCAAATGCAAGGGCCTTGCAAGACTACCGCGGAACGTATAATGATATAAGAGAGTGGTTAAGAAAAGAAAAGGCTGGCGAAGAGAAGGAAAAAGAGAGGATAAACTGGGATGATGTGGTATTTGAGGTTGATCTACTAAAGTCTCAGGAGATAAATTTAGACTATATTTTGGGTTTGATATTTGAGCATAATAAAAAGATAAAAGATAAAGCAGCCCTTACCGATGAGGTGCGCCGCATCATCCGCTCGAGCTTGGAAAACCGCTCAAAAGAGGGATTGATAGTTGATTTTATAAACCAAAGCGACTTGGATAAATTTAAAGATCGAGCCAGCGTGATAGAAGAGTTTTTTAAATTTGCAAAAGGTGTGATGAAAAAAGAAGCAGACGAGCTTATCGCCTCTTTAAATTTAGATGAGGCTGGCGCAAGAAGGTTTATAAGCTCGTCGTTAAAGAGTGGCTTTGTTAGTCAAAGCGGAACGCAAATAGGCGAGATACTGCCTAAGATCAGCCCTTTAAATAAAAACTATCCAATAATCAGGCAAAAAGTCATCGATGAGATCTCACATTTTTTTGATAAATTTAAAGAGGTTGGCTCATCGGTTTAAGAGGCACTTTGAAGCAAAATTTATAGTTTTGCATTTGGCTTATTTATGCTTTGCTTCGTGCTCTAGTAGCCAAATTTTAGTTGGTAGGCCTTCGCCGCCTGAGTAGCCACCAAGGCCGCTGTGAGAGAGCACTCTGTGGCAAGGGATGATGATAGGCAGTGGGTTTTTGGCATTTGCTGAGCCTGCTGCTCGGTAAGCGTTCTTGTGACCTGCAGCAAGTGCAAGAGCAGCGTATGTGGTTGTCTCGCCGTATGGTACTTTTTGCAAAACGTCATAAATTTTAGCTCTAAATTTGGTTGTTTTTATATCAAGTCTAACGCTAAATTTTTTAAGCTCGCCCTTAAAATAAGCCTCTAGCTCATTTAAGCAAAGCTTTAAATTTTCATCCTTTACTGTTACTTTTTCAAATTTATCTACAAAATTTATCTCACAAATTCCATTTTCATTAGCAACGATCTCTAAAATTCCAATGGGTGATTTTAGGTAGGCTTTTGACACATTTGCTCCTTGAAATTTGAAATTTTGGGCAAATTTTACTTTAGATTGTTTTGCTTTTTGATAAAATGCAAGCAAAATCAGCGATTTTGGACTAAAAACGAGCAAAATCACAAAGGAAATTTATGAGCTTTTTTACCGACTACGAAAAACACGTGAGTGAGCGAGAAAAAGAGGGCGTGCCACCGCTTGCGCTAAATGCCAAGCAGACAAGTGAAATTTGCGAGTTAATGAGGCTTGCTGGCAACTCTAGCGGCGATGAAAAGGCGCAAAACGAGCTAAAATTTCTTATAAATTTGCTCGCAAACCGCGTAAATCCAGGTGTTGATGACGCGGCAAAGATAAAGGCAGAATTTCTTGGTGAAGTTATAGAAGGCCTTAAAATAGACGGGCTTGACGCGGTTCGTGCCATTAAAATTTTAGGCAAGATGCTTGGCGGATATAACGTAGAAATTTTGGTGCGAGCGCTAAAAAATAGCGATGAAACTATCGCGCAAGCCGCTGCAAACGAGCTAAAAAATATCATTTTGGTGCATGAGCATTTTGACGAGATAGCAAAGCTAGTAAATAGCAATAAATTTGCAAAAGAGGTGCTTCTTTCTTGGGCAAACGCCGAGTGGTTTGCGCACAAAAAGCCGCTTGATGAGTGCATAAATGCAGTGGTTTTTAAGGTGCCTGGCGAGACAAATACTGATGATCTAAGCCCTGCAAGCGAGGCCTATACAAGGGCTGACATACCGCTTCATGCAAAGGCGATGCTTGTTAAAAAGATGCCTGAGGGGCTAGAAATTTTAAAAGAGCTAAAAAGCCTTGGCAAGAGCGTGGCGTATGTTGGCGACGTGGTCGGCACTGGCAGCAGCAGAAAGAGCGGTATAAACTCTATCCAGTGGCACTTGGGCGATGAGATAGAGGGCGTGCCAAACAAAAAAACCGGCGGCATCGTGATCGGCACGACCATAGCTCCGATATTTTTTAACACCGCCGAAGATAGCGGTGCACTGCCGATAGTTGCAAACGTAAATGAGCTAGAAATGGGCGATGAGATAGAGATTTATCCATTTAAAGGCGAAATTTACAAGCTCGAAGGCAACGAAAAAAAGCTCGTGGCAAACTTTAAACTAAGCCCAAACACCCTAAGCGACGAGATAAGAGCAGGCGGCAGGATACCTTTGATGATAGGTAGGCAGGTGACCAAAAAGGCTAGAGAGGCCTTTGGACTTGGAGAAGAGCAAATTTTCATAAAGCCAGATCAGCCAAAAGAGCTAGACGGTGGCTATACGCTCGCTCAAAAGATGGTCGGCAAGGCTTGTGGCAAGGCTGGCGTGAGAGCTGGGGCATACGTGGAGCCTGAAATTTTGACCGTTGGCTCGCAAGACACCACTGGGCCCATGACTAGAGATGAGATAAAAGAGCTTGCTAGCCTTAGTTTTGGGGCGGATTTTGTCTTGCAAAGCTTTTGTCACACGGCTGCTTATCCAAAGCCAAGCGACCTTGAGATGCAAAAGAGCCTGCCTAAATTTATAAATTTACGTGGCGGCGTGAGCCTAAAGCCAGGCGATGGCGTCATCCACTCGTGGCTAAACCGCATGGTCTTACCTGACACGGTGGGCACTGGCGGCGATAGTCACACTAGATTTCCTATTGGCATTAGCTTTCCAGCGGGCAGTGGATTAGTGGCGTTTGCGGCGGTTCTTGGTATGATGCCGCTAAATATGCCAGAGTCAGTTTTGATCAAATTTAAAGGCGAGCTAAAAGAGGGTGTGACGCTTCGTGATCTTGTCAATGCGATACCTTATTTTGCTATCAAAAAAGGGCTTTTAAGCGTTGAAAAGAAAAACAAAAAGAACATTTTTGCGGGCAAAATTTTAGAGATAGAAGGGCTTGAGAGTCTAAAAGTGGAGCAGGCGTTTGAGCTAAGTGATGCTTCGGCTGAGCGCTCGGCGGCTGCTTGCGTGGTAAATTTAAGCGTTGATAGCGTCGCGGAGTACGTTCGCTCAAACGTTGCGCTAATAGAAGCTATGATAGAAGCAGGGTATGAGAGCCATGAGACGCTTGCTAGACGAAAAGAGAAGATGCAAAAATGGTTAGAAAACCCAACTCTTTTAAGAGCCGACAAGGACGCAAGATATGCTGAAATTTTAGAGATTGATTTGTCGCAGATAGATGAGCCGATTTTGGCCTGTCCAAACGACCCAGACGACGTGGCAACGCTAAGTGAAATTTTAGCTGATAGCAAAAGAGCGCACGATATCGACGAGGTCTTTGTGGGTAGCTGTATGACAAATATCGGGCATTACAGGGCGCTTGCTATAATTTTAGAGCGTGAGAGCAAGCTTACAACTAGGCTTTGGATCGCGCCGCCAACTAAGATGGATAAAAAGACGCTTGAAGATGAGGGCGTTTATGAGATATTTAAGAGGCTGGAGGCTAGGACAGAGGTGCCAGGCTGCTCGCTTTGCATGGGTAATCAAGCAAGAGTGAACGATAATGCCGTCGTTTTTTCGACATCGACTAGAAATTTTGACAACAGAATGGGCATGGGCGCAAAGGTCTATCTAGGAAGTGCCGAGCTAGCCGCTGTATGCGCGCTGCTAGGGCGTTTGCCAAGCGTTAGCGAGTATAAAAAGATAGTAAGAGATAGCCTTAGTTTAAACAAAGATCAAATTTATAAATACCTAAATTTTAATGAAATAAGCGAGTTTAGTATATAAATTTGTTACAATATCGCGAAATTTTAAGGAGCTTTGATGAAAAAAGTAGCTTTTTTTCTCTTTTTTAGCAGTTTTCTTTTTCTGAATTTACACGCATTAGAGTGTAGTGATCTTGCTAAAAAAGAGAGCTTTAAAACTACTCCAAATGAGCTTGCTTATGCGAATGAAGGGCTATTTTATTGCGATGGCTCGCTTTTAAATTTAAAAGAGGTAAAAGAGCTTTTTGATGCGAGCGTGGCTGTTAGAAGCGAGTCTCAAAGCTGCGTTGGCGAGGGCGTTTATAGAGAAAATTTAAATAAATTTAGATGGATATTGCTAAAAGCCTCGTTCGCTCCTGAAATCTATCAAAAAGAGCTTGCAAAGCCAGAAGCGGCCGAGGCTCAAAAAGACGCTCAGATGGAGTATTTTAGATACTGGGCGAATGAGAGCTTGTTTAACTTTTTAAAATATAAAAAATTCAGCGAAGCTTATAAAAACGCTCAAACTCCGCTGGTTAAATTTTATGAGGCTTTAGGCGTTGATAGTGCAAGTGCTGCTTACTACGCAACTAGCGTGATAAATGAGTTTTTAAGCTTTAGTGTGGGCAAGAAGGTAAATAAGGCAAAAACTCTAACTTCTGAGCAAAAGATGATGGCTCAAAAGCTAAGCCAAGACGAGCTTGCAAATTTGCTTTATTCTAAAAATTTCACCACCGCAGAGCTTACAAATTTACTTGATATCGCATTGCTAAATGACAAAAGTAGCGAGATGATAGAAGAGATCATAAGGCGCGGGGCTGACGTAAATTTAGGCGATGAGACGCCGCTATTTTTTGCCCTTAAAAATATAGAAAACGTTAAGCTTTTGCTAAAAAACAGAGCCGACGTAAATCACAAAAATTTCTTTGGCAAAAGCGCGCTTTTTTACGCTGTGCAGTTTGATGACAAGGCGCTTTGTGAGCTTTTACTAAAGAGCGGAGCAAATGCGAACGAGAGCTACATAGATGAAAATACTAAGATGAATATGATAAATTTTGGTCAAGCGCAGGTTGAAGATACGTGCGGTTTGGAGCATACAAATAGAAGCGTTTTTATGCACGCAGCAGCTCACGCGACACCAGAAATTTTAAAGCTTTTGATAGATAACGGCGCTGATATGAACGCCACTGATGATGCCGGATTTAACGCGCTTGATTATGCGATTAAAGATAAAAACGAAAAAAATATTAAATTTTTAGAAGAGCTTGGTTTAAAACCAAATTTTAATTAGGAAGAGATATGAAAAAGACAGCTTTTGTGACAGGCGCTACATCTGGCTTTGGCGAGGCGATCGCTAGAAGACTCTCAAAAGAGGGCTACAAGATAGTCGCTCTTGCAAGGCGCGAAGATAGACTAAAAAAGCTTGCAAGTGAGCTTGGCGATACGCATATCATCGTAGCTGACATACGCGATAAAGAGGCTGTTTTTGACGCAGTTGATAGCCTGCCTGATAAATTTAAAGACATCGAAGTGCTTGTAAACAACGCTGGCATGGCGCTTGGACTTGAAAAGACGATAGATGCGAAAGTGGAGGACTTTGAGGCGATGATAGACACCAACGTAAAGGGTCTCATCTACTCGACAAAGGCCGTTTTGCCACTACTTTACAAGCAAGAAAAGGGCTATATCTTTAACCTTGGCTCAACAGCTGGCTCGTGGCCATATCCTGGCAGTAACGTTTATGGTGCCACAAAGGCCTTTGTAAAGCAGTTTAGTCTAAATTTAAGAAACGATCTAGTTGGTACAAATATAAGGGTGACAAACATCGAGCCAGGGCTTTGCAAGACTGAATTTAGCGAGGTTAGATTTAGAGGAGATAAGGCAAAGGCGGATAGTCTTTATGAAAACACAAATTTCATCACGTCTGAGGATATAGCGACCATTTTGCTTAACTGCCTAAATATGCCTGAGAGTGTAAATATAAACAGGGTCGAAGTCATGGCAAATACGCAGACTTGGGCTGGACTTGCGATAGAAAAATTTTAAGGAGTTTATGTGAGACAAATTTTATTGTTACTATTTTTTAGTGCCGTACTTTTTGGAGTTGATCCAGAAGTCGCCAAAAGAAACGCACAAATTTACGGCGTTTTCACGCTTATACCGCCAGTTGTGGCCATAGCGCTTGCTTTTATCACAAAAGATGTCATCTTGTCGCTATTTATCGGTGTTTTTAGTGGAACTTTTCTTATAAATATCGTTAATGAAAATGTCTTTATGGGCATCATCAAAGGCTTTACAGGCATCGTTTCAAGGGTCGTTGACTCGATGGCTGATAGCACCGATGCTGGCATCTTGCTTCAAGTGCTTTGTATAGGCGGCGTGGTCGCACTTATCACAAAGATGGGCGGCACAAAAGCGGTTGCTCTTTGGCTTAGCAAAAAGGCAAAAACTGGCGTTTCAGCTCAAATTTCAACTTGGCTTATGGGTATTTTTGTATTTTTCGATGACTACGCAAATGCCCTAATCGTTGGCCCTATCATGAGGCCAATAAGCGATAAATTTAAAATCAGCCGCGAAAAGCTAGCCTTCATCATCGACGCTACTGCAGCACCGATTGCAGGTATTGCTATCATCTCTACATGGGTCGGACTTGAGGTTTCGCTCATTGAAAAGGGCTACGAGCTAATCGGCGAGACAGGCATAAACGCTTATTCTATATTTATCGAGACCATTCCATATAGATTTTACAACCTCTTTATCTTGTTTTTCATCGTCTGCACAGCCTTGATGCAACGCGAGTATGGCCCTATGCTAGCAGCTGAAAGACGCGCTAGAAGAGGCGAGCTTCACTCAGGTAAAACTCAAATTCAAGACCTTGAAGATAAAACTCTTGAGCCAAAAGAGGGCGTAAAACTAAGCGCTTCAAATGCGATAGTGCCGCTTCTTGTGCTAGTTATCGGCGCATTTACTAGCTTTTATTTTAGCGGTCTTGCTGCACTTGAGGGCGATACTCTTAAAAATGCACTTGCAAATCCACTTTCGTTTTCAACATTTAAAGATACCTTTGGCGCAGCTGACTCTGCTACATCGCTATTTCAAGCAGCATTGCTCGCTAGTATAGTAGCTATCGTCATGGGCGTTTGGCGCAAAATTTTTGACGTAAAAGAGGCTATTAGCACGTGGGTAAAGGGCTGGAAAACTATGATCATCACGGTTGTTATCTTGCTTCTTGCTTGGAGCCTTAGTGCGGTTATAAAAGAGCTTGGCACTTCAAGATATTTGGTTGATTTGCTAAGTGATTCAACGCCTAAATTTATCTTGCCAGTGGCTGTTTTCATCCTTGGCTCATTTATCAGCTTCTCAACAGGCACCAGCTACGGCACAATGGGCATTTTGATGCCTCTTGCTATTCCGCTAGCTTATGCAGTGGGCAAAAACTACGGCTTAGATGGCGATGCGATGCACGCTTATATGATCGTAAATATCTCAAGCGTTCTAACTGGCGCTATCTTTGGTGATCACTGCTCGCCGATCTCTGATACTACGATACTTTCATCAATGGGCGCAGGATGTAGCCACATCGATCACGTCTCAACGCAGATGATCTACGCACTTAGCGTTTGTGCGGTTTGTGTGCTTGTTGGCTACTTGCCAGTAGCACTTGGTCTTAGCGTTTGGATCGCACTTCCTTGCGGATTTTTAGCGATCTGGGCTTTGGTTAGATTTGCCGGTAAAAAAGTCGAAGAGAAAGCGGCATAAATTTGGACTGCAAATACCTAAAAGAGTGCGGATCATGCACTCTTTTTACCCCTTATAGTGAGCAAATTTCATTTAAAACTGATCTTATCAAGCAAAATTTCTCCCACTTTTACGAGGGTAAATTTGATCTTTTTAGCTCAAGCCCAAAGCACTACCGCACTAGGGCTGAGTTTGGCATCTGGCACGAGGGTAGCAAGCTTAGCTATACGATGCACGCTAGCGAAAAAGGCAAAAAGGTATTCATAGATGAGTGCCCAAAGGTTTGTGAGCAAATTGGGACTCTCATGCCAAGGCTACTTGAGAGCTTGCAAGATGATGAAATTTTGCGAACAAAGCTCTTTGGAGTGGAGTTTATCGCCTGTAAAAGCGGCACCTTAGTCACGCTTCTTTATCACAAAAAGCTTGATAGTGAGTTTGAAGCGGCGATGAAAATTCTAGCTAGCAAGCTTGATGTGATGATCCTAGCTAGATCACGTGGTCAAAAACTGCTAAGTGGCGAGCTAAATTTAGTTGATGAGCTAAATGTTGATGGGCAAATTTATAAATTTAGCCTAAGTGAAAATGCCTTTATCCAACCAAATAAAGCGGTAAATGAGAAGATGATAGCTTGGGCAAAAGAGTGTGTAGAGGGTGGCGCTGACCTGCTGGAGCTCTACTGCGGACATGGGAATTTTACTATCCCGCTTTCGTTTAAATTTAAAAACGTGCTTGCCACTGAAATTTCAAAAAGCTCGATCGCAAATGCCCTTAAAAACTGCGAGCTAAATGGGGCAGAAAATATCAAATTTTTGCGAATGGACGCTGATGAGCTGATGAGCGCATTTGCTGGCGTTAGGGAGTTTAATAGGCTAAAAGATATAAGCTTAAACGACTTTAACTTCTCGCACGTCCTTGTTGATCCGCCACGCGCAGGACTTAGTGAAAGCGTCATAAATTTCATTAGAAATTTCAAAAACATCATCTACATCTCATGCAACCCAGATACATTAAAAGAAAATTTAAATGAGCTTACTAAAAGCCATAAAGTGATAAAATTTGCGCTCTTTGATCAGTTTGCCAACACTCATCACATCGAGTGTGGCGTGCTACTAGAGGCAAAAGATAAATTTTAAAAGGAAAGTTGAAAATGGTTTCATTAAACAAAATAATCCAAGCAAAGATAACGATCGGTCACTTTGTAAATAAAACTCCGTTTGCGTTAAGTGCAAAACTTAGCAAAATTTTAGGCGCAAATGTCTATCTAAAAGAGGAAAATTTACAACGAACCGGAGCTTACAAGATAAGAGGCGCTTACAATAAAATAGCTAGCCTAAGCGAGGAGGAGCGAAAACGTGGCGTCGTGGCTGCAAGCGCTGGCAATCACGCTCAAGGTGTGGCGATAAGCGCAAAAGAATTTGGTGTGCATGCTTGCATCGTCATGCCAGAATCAACCCCACTTCTAAAGGTAGCTGGCACAAAGGATCTTGGCGCTGAAGTGATCTTAAAAGGTGATAACTTTGATGAGGCGTATGAATTTGCAGTAAATTACGCCAAAGAAAAAGATATGACCTTTGTTCATCCATTTAACGATGAGTACGTCATGGCAGGGCAGGGCACTGTGGGTCTTGAGATGCTTGATGAGATAAGCGACCTTGATATGGTTGTAGTGCCAGTTGGTGGTGGTGGCTTAGCTAGCGGTGTGGCAAGCTGTATAAAACAAGTAAATCCAAAAACAAAGGTCGTTTGCGTCGGCGCAAAGGGCGCTCCAGCGATGTTTAACAGCTACGGCGCTAAAAAGAGCATAAACTCAAAGTCAGTTCGCACCATAGCTGATGGCATCGCTGTGCGTGATGCGAGCGAGATAACGCTTAAAAATATCGTTGAGTGCGTGGATGAGTTTGTGCAGGTCGATGATGAGGAGATCGCAACTGCGATTTTATTTTTGCTAGAGACGCAAAAGATCGTGGTTGAAGGAGCTGGCGCAGCTGGCGTGGCAGCACTTATGCATGATAAGATCAAATTTA
>ERZ772960.1857-NODE-1857-length-16148-cov-17.844156_pt1 | contig 16148 bp, 10 predicted proteins | sample MGYA00580678_ERZ772960 | MGnify/ENA primary metagenome ERZ772960 (study PRJEB29015, sample SAMEA2737930) | human oral metagenome | biome: human oral; feature: human-associated habitat; material: dental | place: China | collected 2059 ... | reverse complement strand
AATAGAACAGAATATCTTTAGGAGGATAGCGCATGAATGCTATAGGAAAAATTGGCGCAATAATCATCAAGTATCAATACCAAATCGAGATAGCACTTCTATCGCTTTTGGCATTGATTGTTTTGATTGGATTAATCAAGTTAATCATCAGCGCATTAAGGCGAAAGGATGTACTATCCGAGATTAAAGTAACTGTGACTGACATTGATAGCACAGTTAAGGAGATAAACCAGAAGCAAGAGGTTTTGATAGAGGGAAGTCTGGCTTCTAATGTTGAGGCAGCAAAGAAGGCTGAGCCTGATAATAACTGTGATATTGTGAAGGTGGAAGATAAGACAGAGACAACTGACCTTAAGGCTGAGCAAGCACCTGAGATGGCTACTGAGGAGAAGCTGGAACTTGAGACTGGCTTTGGAGAGGATAAACGGTTTGAGAATGTACTTGAGAACCTTTTGATAAAGAATAGGGACGGAGATGTGCACTGCGCAGAGGACGGCGAAGTTTCCAAGAAATTCGCAAGCAGAGAATGTGGAACGGACAAGCATGGCAATGTGTATACCGAAGAGTTTTTGAGCAAGCAAATAAAGTAAACTGCCAAGGTGCGGGAGGTAATGATGTATTGCAAAAAGTGTGGAAAAAGATTAGCTGATGGAGATAAGTTCTGTGGAAATTGCGGAACCAAAATCGATGCCTCAGAGATAAACATAGGCTTTGCAGAAGAAGAATCTAAGCCGAAGAAGAACTTTGACTTCGGCGCTTTTAATTGGGATCTTGACGGATACCCAGATGAGGACAAGGCTAAGACTGAAGATGTTGACTTCAATTGGAACACTGTTCTAGAAGAGAAGAAGCGTAAGGCCATCGAGGAGAAGTCATTCACAGAGACAATCATGACTGAGAATGAGCTTTTTGACAGAATTCAGAGCGAAGACAATGCTAAGGATGCTTCTGAGCTTTCATTCAACTGGGAACTAGGAAGCACTACGCGTGTAGAGAAGGCTGATAGATTCGAAAGCATTATTCCTAAGGTAGAGGAAAAAGCTGAGCTTGATATTCCTGTTGAGGTTTCAGAGGACCACGAGGAAATCAAGGACTTAGTCGACGTAGATGAGGCTCTTGCGGCTGGCATTGCTGCGGCATCATCGCCAAGAAAGAGCATAGATAAGTTCTACACTTTTAACCAAAAGAACGAAGAATTCCAGGCTCTTCTCGACCAAGAGTACGAGAGACTTCGTAACAGAATCCGTGAGGATAGCGAGGCTGAAGCTATAATCGCAAATAAGGAAGAAAAGCTAGAGCAGGCAAGAGCTACTTGGTCAAAGGAACCAGTTGAGGAAGCTGAAGAAACAGTAGAAGTGACTGAAGAAACCGAAGCTCCTGTTGAAGTGGCAGTGGAATCAGAAGTTGAAGCAACTGAAGTTGAAGAAGCAAAAGCTGAAGCAGTTAATGATGCAGAGAATACTGAAGAGGCTCAAGATACAGAAGTAGAAACTGAGGAAGCCCCTGAAACTGAAGAGGCAGATTTAGGGACTGAATCAGAATTTGAAGAAGTAGGAGAGACCAAAGAAGCTACTGAAGAAGATGAGGAAGCTGTTCAAGAAGCAGAAGAGCCTGCTATTCAGGAAGAAGCATGCGCATGTGAAACTGAAGAGGAAGTAGCATGTGATATTTCTAGCGAAGATGTAGAAGAAGCATGTGTAGTTGAGACTCAAGCTCAAGCAGAAGAAGTTGAAAAAGCTGAAGAGACTGAGGCTGAAGAAACTTCTAGCGAACCAGAAAGTGGGAATCCCCCCAGTGATGAGGAGGAGAAGGAGGAAGAACCACTCGGAGATGAAGATAGTAAAGAAACTAAGCTTCATTACAGCGATATCTTTGCTAACGACGATGTCCATGATAGTGATTCAAGGGATGAACAGAAGACAGGACGATGGAAGATAATCGCTTTAGATATAATTATAGTTATACTTGCAATAGCTGTTATTTGCTCAGGTATTCTAGTATTTGCCAAGGGATCTGCACCTGCTAATAAGATTTCACAGGGAATCTCATGGGTGACAGAGAAGTTCTCAGGTAGAAGTGATAACACCAAGGACGATAAGAAGCCTGAAGAGAAGGCTGAGAAGACTAAGTCCATGGAAGATGTAGTTGCAGCTGCAAAGAAAAACTATGTTAACATAGGCAAGGTTCAGTATGACAGTAAGCTAAAGTTCGATACATCAAAGGACTATGGCATCAGCGAACTCAAGAGTGCGAAGAAATTGAAAGATGGAGAGTTCTCTAACGGAAAGCTACTCAGCGAAGCAATCGTTAACCTTTCACTTGGATACTATTCAGGGCTTACAGATAAGGTGAATAGTGGTTCTGACGATGTTCTCAAGCTGATCAATGAAGATTCAGAACTTTATGGACATGTTAAGGCTATAGCTGAAGGTGATGAAGAACAGCAGATTAAGAATATTAAAATCGGCGAAATCAAGAATAGTGATAGTAATTACTATGTGATTTTGCAGATTACTGAGGGAAAGGCTAATTCTTCACAGACCAGCACAGAAAAAAAGATTCTTTCAATCCTAAATAAGGGTAAAGAGCTTAAGGTTACTGCAGCTACTGATGCTCAGTAATTGCTTTTAATGAGCAGCTAATATTTTGATAAATTTGTGGGAGTAACTTTTGATGGCAGTAAAACCAAAAAACGTAGTAAATGTAAAGCCTAAGAAAGAAAGAAGAGCTAGAAATATAATAATTCTAGTCATAGTGTCTTTTATATTATGGGGGTTCTTTTCACTTATTAACTTCTTCACCGACTGGATGTGGTTTGATGAACTAGGATACGTGAGTATATTTTTGAAGAAGCTGACCACTCAGCTGAAGTTTGGCATACCTATGTTTGTGGTGCTCAGTGGCCTTATGTACCTGTATTTGACAGGACTTCGTAGAGGCTATTTCAAGAAGATAATTTCACACGAAGAAACTAACCAAAAGAGGCTTGGCATAATTACTTTGCTTGTTTCTGTTCTGTTCTCAGGATGGGTTACCAAGTATGTTGTGGGCGGACTTTGGTTTGAATTTCTCAAGTTCCTTAAGAGCACAAGCTTCGGCAAGAAGGATCCGCTCTTTGGGCTTGATATATCGTTTTACGTTTTTAAGTACGAGTTCCTAAATGGGCTTAACACCATGCTTTTAGGGATAGTCGTACTATTTGTGATTGCAACAATTTTTTACTATGCAGTTTTGATAATAATGCACAGCCCAGATGCTTTAGAAGAAGATGAGGCTGAGCCTATAGAAGATGGAAGATATTCGGGTGCGCAAGCTGGTGAGGATGCCGGTGCTGGAGCAGGATATTCGAGCAGACCTTTCGTTAATCCGTTTGGAGAGAATACACAGGCAGGCAAGATATTTGCAAATATCTTTGATCCTAACAAGCGAAATGCGAGAATGCAGAATGTCAGAAACAAGGCTGATCGCAGGGTTTCTAAGTCAAATATGGAACAGCTTCTCCACATCGCATCGGGCAAGCTATCTATTCTTGGAATCATTTTCTACGTGATGCTAGCTTTCCACTTCTTGCTAAAGCAGTTTGATTTACTTCATAAGCACACAGGCGTTGTGTATGGAGCAGGTTATACAGATGTAAATGTTACTCTTTGGATTTATAGAGTTTTGATTGTGCTTTGTGTTCTAGGCGCACTTACGATAGCCCTCTTCATTGCAAAGAAGATGATGAAGCAGATTGTTTTGATTCCGATAATCATGCTCGTTGTAATTTTGATTGGAAGCGGTGCTGAGATTCTAGTTCAGAATGTAATCGTTGCACCTGACGAAATAAACAAGGAATCAAAGTATCTAGCAAGAAATATCGAGTTTACTCAGTATGCATATGCGACTGATAAGGTCGATGTCAGAGACTTTGCTGCATCAAATGACCTTGATGCTAGCGCGATAGCAAACAACGATGAGACGGTCGGAAACATAAGAATTAACGACTACGAGCCTGTGGAGAAATTCTACAATCAAACTCAGAGCATCAGGCAGTACTATAAGTTTAATGATACTGACGTAGATAGATATTATCTGAACGGTGAGTATACACAGACCTATCTTTCAGTCAGAGAAATCGATGAGAAGAAGATAAACGATACCTGGCTCAACAGACATATCAAGTATACGCACGGCTACGGCCTTGCAGTATCAAGGGTTGATAAGATTACGGCTAGCGGACAGCCGGATGTTGTAGTCAAGGATATACCACCTAAGAGCAGTGCCAAGGAAATTAGTATCAAAAGACCAGAAATTTATTTCGGAGAGCTTTCAAGCGACTACATTGTTATAAATACAAATGAGGATGAGTTCGATTATCCAGATGGTCAGTCCAATAAGTATACGAGATATAAGGGAAGTGCCGGAATCAAGCTGACGCCACTGAAGAGGTTGATGTTTGCAGTGAGAGAAGGCAGTTTTAAACTTCTGGTTTCTTCCAATATAAACAGTGAATCAAGAATCATCATCAACAGAAATATCGAGGAGAGGGTAAAGAAGATAATGCCTTATCTGAGCTATGAAGATGATCCGTATGGAGTAGCCGTAGACGGCAAAATCTACTGGATGATAGATGCTTACACGACAAGTTCGCTCTATCCATATTCAGAGCCTTATAGCAAGGATGAAGGAAATACAAATTATATCCGAAACTCAATCAAGGTTGTTGTCGATGCGTATAATGGAGATGTGAAATATTACATCACTGACAAGAACGACCCGATAGCAATGACATACAAGAAGATGTTCCCTAAGCTCTTCAAGGATATTGACGAGATGCCAGCATCTCTCAAGTCGCATGTTAGATATCCACATTCGCTCTTTAAGATTCAGGCAGATGTTTACGGCAGGTATCACATGAACGACGTTAAGGTATTCTATCAAAACGAGGACCTTTGGGAGGTTTCTCACGAAATCTACGGAACTCGCGAAAGAAAGACAGAGCCTAACTACCTAGTTACCAGAATTCCTGGTGAGGAAAAGGCCGAATTTGTGAGCATGCTTCCATATTCGCCAAAGTCTAAGCAGAATATGACCGGTATTTTGATGACGAGAAACGATGGCAAAAACTATGGAAAACTAATGCTTTACAGGTTCCCTAAGAATAGGACAATTTACGGACCTATGCAGATAGAGGCACAGATAGACCAAAACACTAAGATTTCTCAGGACTTTTCACTATGGAGTCAAGCTGGTTCAACATACAGCAGAGGAAGCCTCTTTGTGGTTCCAATCAATAACTCGCTGCTATACATAGAGCCTATATATCTTGAGGCATCCAATTCTGCTATTCCAGAGGTTAAGAGAGTAATCGTAGCCTACGAGGACAAGATCGCATATGAGCCTACTCTTGAAGCTGCGCTAGAAAGTCTATTTGGAGAAGGCGAAATTAGTAGTAATGATCCAGAACCTAAGAGCGGAAGCGAAAAGCAGAGCGTAAAGGAATATATCCAGAAGGCTAACGGCGCGTACCAAGAGGCTCAGGAAGCACTTAAGAGCGGCGACTGGAAGACTTACGGTGAGAAGATGACAGAGCTAGAGAAGGCGCTTAAGGACCTCCAGGATAGCTCAGATAATAATGCTAGCGATAGCAAGAAAAGCAAATAATTAATTTTGATATACTAAACAACTTGAAAATTCAGGAGGAAATATATGCTGGGATTCGATGTAGATAAAATGCTCTTTACGATCCCAAAGGGCGAACACTCAAAGGAAAATATTATTAAGGTTTTGAATGCCCATCCTGAGGTTCAATTCGTATCACTTGTAGGTATCGATATCGGTGGACACGATACAGATGAGAAGATACCCGTAGAGCTTTTCATAAAGGACATGGACAAGCTGCTAGAGCACGGAGTTCAGACTGATGGTTCATCGGTAGCGCTTCCGCACATAGCAGTGCTAAACAACGCAAAGGTCGATATTATTCCTGACCTAGATTGCAACTGGTACGTAGACTATAACTTCAGAAACATTGATAGAAATCTAGAACTTCCTGTCGGAACTCTGAGAATTCCATCCTACCTCTTGCACAACGAGAATTTCGAGTGCGGATCAAGAGTAATGCTTAGAGATGCACTAAAGCATTTTAAATCAGAACTTAAGAAGTCTTTAATTGAGCATCCATATGTATTTGATTACATTGATGGTGCAGATAGCATGGATGATATTGAGGAATTCGTAATAACAAGTGCAACTGAGCTAGAGTTTTGGGTAAAGACACCAGACGATAAGGGCGATAGAGAGCAGCTCTTTACTGCTCAGGTACTCAAGGAGCAGTACTGGAAGAGAACCTACGGCGAGGTCAGAACTGCGCTTGAGGAAACTTTGATGATTCTAGATAAGTATGGCTTTGGAGTAGAGATGGGACATAAGGAGGTCGGAGGAGTTAAGGCTCAGATGGGTAACTCCGGTCACTACGACCACGTTATGGAGCAGCTAGAGATTGACTGGGCATATACAGATGCTATGCAGGCTGCAGATAATGAAAACCATGTTAAGTATATTGTTAGAGATATTTTTACCTTGCATGGACTTGATGTAACCTTCATGGCTAAACCTTTTGATGGAGTGGCAGGAAGCGGTGAACATACTCACCTAGGACTTGCAGCAAAGCTAAAGAATGGTAAGATGACAAGTGTATTCGCACCTAAGGATATGAGGGCTGAGTTCCTAAATCCTATCGGATACGGAGCTTTGATGGGTCTGCTAAAGAACTACGAGGTTGTTAATCCATTCGTAAGCTCAAGCATTGATTCTTTGAAAAGATTAAAACCAGGATATGAAGCTCCTGTTTGTATAGTTACTTCTCTAGGACGATCTCCGATGGAGCCTTCCAGGAACAGAACTGTTCTCGTAGGACTTATCAGGGATATGAATAATCCACTTGCAACGAGATTTGAGCTTAGAGCACCAAACCCTAAGAGCAATACATATCTAGTGCTTGCGGCAAGCCACATGGCTATGATAGACGGAATAAAGCATGTGCTAGATGCAGAGAAAACTCCAGCAGAGCTTGAGAAGTCTATATCAAAGGCTTACGGCGATGAGGACTTCTACCTAGATACAGATAGAGAGTATCGAAGCGAGAAGGAAGTCTTTGAAGACTACACTGAAGAAGAGAGAGCAAAGCTCTTTGGACGTGCACCGGCTACGGTTTGGGAAAACATGCAGGCTTTTGACCACTACCCTGAGAAGCTAGAAATCTTCAAGGCTGGCGATGTGATGAAGCAGAAGGTCCTTGATTCCTATAGAGAGCAGGTTATCTCACAGTGGAAGACAGAACTTCACGATAGAGTTATCCCACAAAACATGGCTTTGATTAGAAGCTGTGTAAAGCTTCACTCAGAGGATGATTTTTCTGATTTTGATGTGAAGAACTGGATAGAAATAGACAAGCTTAGACATGAGCTAGGAAAAGACACCATTACCGAGAAATCCATTCTCACAAGAGCAAAGGACGCACTTGATGATGGAAACTACAGCGAGGCATCTGAGATGCAGAAGCTGATACAAAAAAAGGTAGCAACTTTGATAAGCCTATACACTAGGTACAAGAAGAATATTTTATAGAGGTGAGACAGATGCTAGATATTAAGAAGATAAGAGAAGATTACGAAGGTGTTAAGAGACGCGTCGAGTTTAGAGGTAAGGGTGACTTTGGAATTTCAAAGGTTAAGGAACTAGATGAGAAGAGAAGAAGCCTCCTAGCTGATGTTGAGGTAAAGAAGAATAAGCAGAACACAGTTTCAAGAGAGATTCCTAAGCTAAAGAAGGCTGGGGAGGACACGACTGAAATAATGGCTGAGATGAAGGTTCTTTCAGATGAAATCAAAGCTCTTGATGCTGAGCTCTCAGAAATCGAAGCTGAGCTAAAAAGAGCTCTACTAAACGTTCCAAACACTCCATATAAGGATGTTCAGTTCGGAAACGATGACAGTGATAATGTAGAGATTAGAAAGTTTATGGAGCCTAAGGAATTCGATTTTGAGCCTAAGGCACACTGGGATATAGGTGAGGATCTAGATATTCTAGACTTTGGTCGCGCAAGTAAAATCAGTGGAACAAGATTCACTGTTTACAAGGGTCTTGGCGCTAGACTTGAGAGAGCGTGCATTCAGTTCATGCTTGACCTTCACACAATGGAGCAGCCATATACGGAGATTCTTCCTCCATTCATGGTAAATAGAGATGCAATGACAGGAACAGGACAGCTTCCTAAGTTTGAGGAGGATATGTTCTACATTCCTCAGAAGGACTTCTTCCTAATTCCAACTGCAGAGGTTCCGGTTACAAACTTAAGAGCAAACGAAATAATGGACGAGGCAGAGCTTCCAGTTTACTACACAGCGTACACACCTTGCTTTAGAGCTGAGGCGGGTTCTGCAGGTAGAGATACTAGAGGTCTTATACGCCAGCACCAGTTCAACAAGGTTGAGCTCGTTAAGTTCGTAGATCCAGAGACTTCTTACGATGAGCTAGAGAAGCTTACTGCTGATGCAGAGGAAGTTCTAAAGCGTCTTGGAATCCCATATAGAGTTGTAAGACTAAGCTCAGGAGACCTAGGTTTCTCATCAGCTATGACATACGATATTGAGGTTTGGATGCCAAGCTACGGAAGATATGTTGAGATTTCTTCATGCAGTAACTTCGAGGATTACCAGGCAAGACGCGCCAATATCAGATTCCGTAGAGGTAAGGAGAAGCCAGAGTTCGTTCATACATTGAACGGTTCGGGTCTTGCAGTCGGAAGAACTGTAGCAGCTATCATGGAGAATTTCCAGCAGGCTGACGGAAGCATTGTAATACCGGAAGCATTGAGAAAATACATGGGCGTTGACCTTATCAAAAAATAGTTTCTTTCTAAAAGTCCGGTCATTCCGGACTTTTAGTTTTTGATATGAGATAATAGGACAATAGGATATATGAGATTTGTAAAAAGTTTATTTGGCAGGATGTTTAGCCGCTTCACCATAATGGCAATTCTTATACTCGTGCAGTTTGCGTGGATGGCTCTTATGGTGATGAGGTTAGGTGACTACTCGAGAAGTATCACGGTACTATTCAATATTTTTGCTATAGTGGCATCTCTCTTTATCATTTATAGGGATGAAACTTCAGCTTATAAATTAGGCTGGATTATGATAATATGTCTTGTGCCGATTTTAGGAACGGCAATGTATGGGTTCTTTGGTAACAAGAGGCCATCAAAGAGAATAAAAAACAAAATAGAGCCGACAAGGGCAAGACACAGAGATGATGTAAAGCAGGAAAATTGCCTGTCAGAAGTATATAGCGATAGACTATTAGATACAATTAAATATATAGGCGACTACGGACCATATCCAGCTTGGACAGGAACAAAGACTAAGTACTATGATTTAGGGGACAAAGCCTTTGTCGACATGCTAGATGATTTAAAGCGCGCTAAACACTATATTTTCATGGAGTACTTTATTATTGAAGAAGGATATATGTGGGATTCTATCTTTGATATAATTCAGGAAAAGATTGCAGAGGGCGTAGATGTTAGAGTTATGTACGATGACATAGGATGTATAGAAAAATTGCCACTAAACTTTGCATCAAAGCTAGAGCATGCCGGAATAAGAGTACATGTCTTCAATCCACTTCGTCCAGTGCTATCGCTAGTATATAACAATAGAGATCATAGAAAGATTACAGTCATCGATGGATATATTGCCTATTCTGGTGGATTTAATATCGCAGATGAATATATAAATAAGGTGCAGTACTTTGGACATTGGAAGGATACGGGAATAAGACTAGAAGGTATGGCCGTGTGGAATTTTACCGTTATGTTCCTAAACATATGGAATGCCTTTATTCCTACAGAGGATGATTACAGTAAATATAGAGCACATGTGCATCATCCACAGCCTTTTGATAGTGACGGAATCGTGCAGCCATTTTCTGATACGCCACTTGATGATGAAAACCTAGGCGAAAATGTTTACCTTGAGATAATCAATCAGGCTGAGGACTATGTGTATATCTATACGCCATATCTTATTCTAGATAACGAAATGATCACAGCGCTCAAGCTTGCATCAAAAAGAGGCGTAGACGTAAGACTTATAACTCCAGGAATACCGGACAAAAAGATAATTTTCAGACTTACGCGTTCCTACTACCTGCCACTAATTAGAGCAGGTGTAAAAATCTATGAGTATAAGGAGGGATTTGTTCATGCTAAGAACTTCCTCTCAGACGATAAGCTTGCAGTGGTAGGAACGATAAACCTTGACTATAGGAGCCTCTACCTTCACTTTGAGTGTGGAACCTTTATGGTGGGATGCAGTGCTTTGAGGGACATCAAAGAGGATTTTAACAGGACAATAGGAAGGTGTACTCAGATACTAGAGGAAAACTGCAAGACAAGCTTCTTTGGACTTTTGTTTGACGGAGTTTTGCGAGCGCTAAGCCCGCTGCTTTAACTTTAATAAAGCCTTGAAGATTTTACATGACCTATGGCTTAAGTGTGGAATTGCTTGGGCTGTGGGTCATTGATTTTATGGGAGAAAAAATGGATAAGCAAAGAGAATCAAAGGGACTAATTGAATTCATCAAAGCGCATCACGACAGGGAGCGTGCTAGCTTTCACATGCCTGGACACAAGGGGAAAGCCTTCTTTAAAGAAAATGGCTATGAGGACTTCGTAGATTTAATGATAGACGGAGATCTGACAGAGATTGAAGGAGCTGATAATCTATTCAAGGCGGAGAGCATTTTGCGGGAGGTCATGAATCGCTATAAGGCGATGTATACTGCCAAACAAGCATTTATGCTAGTTGGCGGAAGCAGTGCAGGCATCCTAGCATCTGTATTAAGTGTCATATCAAAGGGAGATGCTTTGATTATGGCATCAAACTGTCACAAGTCTGTCTATAATGCTTTGATGCTGAGCGGCGGAAAGGCGGTCTTTGTTGCACCTGAAACATTAAAGGACTATGGACTTGCAGGTGAGGTGAGCGCAAGCCGTATTGAAGAAGCTCTGATACAGCACCCTGAAGCCAAGGCTGTTCTCATAACTAGCCCAAACTACTACGGAGTTTGCAGCGATATAGAAAAGATATCCGAAATAGTGCATGCGCATGGGAAAATCCTAATTGTAGATGAGGCCCACGGAGCACACCTAGCTTTTATGGATAAGATAGCGCCATCCAGGGGCGATATAAAGAATCAGCACAGCAAAGCCCAGAAACTTGCAGCCGAAGCAAGTGGTGCAGATATAGCTATACTTAGCACGCATAAGACGCTCGCTTCATTTACACAGACAGCAATACTGCTCGTTTGTAGCGATAGGGTGGATGTAGATACAATTGCTAATAATTTGCAGATTCTGCAGAGCAGCAGTCCTTCATATATTTTGATGGCATCGCTAGATTTGAATGCGAGGATAATCGAGGAGTATGGAGATGCATTATTTAAAGAGTGGCAGGCTGATCTTGACTATACATATGAGGAGCTAAGAAAAATCCAAGGGCTGGAGCTTCTTGAGATGGAGCTGCTTGATCGAACAAAGCTGGTCTTTGGTCTTAGTGAGATTGGAATAAACGGATATGAACTTGATGCACTTTTGAGAGAAAGGGGCATATTCTGTGAACTTTCGGATTCTCGTTTTGTCATGGCAATGAGTGGCCTTGGAAGCAAGAGGAAGGATTATGAGCTTTTAATATCAGCGCTTAATGAAATAGCTGAGCAGGCTTGCGAAAGCGGTAGGAGTAGCGCGAGACGTGAAGATGATGAAATCGTTTTGATGGATGAGCTATATAGGCATGGCGAAATCTTTGATGTCCCAAGTGAGACTGAAAGGATAGTAGCTAGAGAGTGCGAAGGTAAAATTTCTGCTCAAGCACTGATTCCATATCCACCAGGTATTCCGATTATCGTTCCGGGAGAACGCATAGACTCCGAGAAGATTAGAGTCCTCGAAAAGCTGTATAAGGACGGGGTTAGCGTGATTGGACTAGATGAAAATGGCAAAATCCTATGCGGAAGATAAGGGACTTTGGACTATAAAATAAACAATATATTGGAGTAAATCTATCTTGACTATACTATATATAGATATTATAATGAATGAGCAAGCAAGATAGGGGGCTTTCTATGAAGAGTAAGAAAGAGAGCGTTTCTATAGCTGGAGTCAAGAAACATACCACCGTAAATGGGCCTGGAGTTAGGTATACGGTGTTCATGCAAGGCTGTGAGCATGGCTGTAAGGGATGTCATAATCCAGAGACGCATGATTTAGGTGGCGGTGAAGAAATTTCAGTTAAAGAGCTCATTGATGACATTTTGGCAACAAAGTATATCGACGGAGTTACGCTTTCAGGCGGAGATCCTCTTTTGCAGGCTGAGCAGTGCAGAGATATAGCAGAGGCACTAAAATCCAATGGATTAGACATCTGGCTATATAGCGGATTCACTTTTGATGAGGTAGTAAGTGGCAAGGCAGGCGAGGCTGCGCGAGAGGTTTTGGACTTTATAGATGTGATGGTAGACGGAAGATTTATCGAGTCACTGAAGAGCGAGGAACATATCTGGCGAGGCAGCAGCAATCAGAGGCTCATAGATGTGAGAAAGAGTCTAGATGCTGGCGAAATTATAAGCTTTGATGATGAATTTGTACTTTAGAAAGCCAAGAGGGCTTTATCAAGTTATTTAATCTATGTATGTGTTAAGCGGAGGGATAGGATGAACAATGTAATCAGAAGAGATGGAACGGCGGTTGCTTTTGACCCAACCAAGATTGAGAATGCGGTCGCAAAGGCCTTTATGGCGACGGATGAACTTGATGCAAGGGATATTTCGTCAGTATCAAGAGCTATTTGTCTAATCGTCACAACCACGCTTAACGGACGCAAGCTCGATGCTGCAACGGTAGAGGAAATCCAGGATGAGGTTGAGTCCGCTTTGATGAACTGCGGATATGCTAAGACCGCAAAGGCGTACATCCTATACAGACGTCAGCACGCTAATGTGCGAGAGACAAAGGATACACTGCTGGACTACAAAAAACTTATAGATGGATATATCGGAACTGAGAAGGACTGGCGTGTTAAGGAAAACTCAACTGTAACTCTTAGCGTTGGTGGACTCATTCTTTCAAACTCAGGTGCTGTAACAGCTAACTACTGGCTTTCAGAGGTTTATGATGAGGATGTTGCAGATGCTCACAGAAACTGCTTCATGCACATTCACGACCTTTCAATGCTAACAGGCTACTGCGCAGGATGGAGCCTTAAACAGCTTATACAGGAAGGTCTAGGTGGAGTTCCAGACAGAATTACATCTGCGCCAGCAAAGCATCTTACAACACTTTGCAATCAGATGGTAAACTTCCTAGGAATCATGCAGAATGAATGGGCAGGAGCTCAGGCTTTCTCATCATTTGATACATATCTAGCTCCTTTTGTTAAGGTAGACAATCTATCATACAAGGACGTAAAGCAGTCAATACAGTCATTCATCTACGGTGTAAATACTCCATCAAGATGGGGAACTCAGGCACCGTTCACTAACGTAACACTGGACTGGACAGTTCCAGAAGACATGATTAACATGCCTGCTCTCGTTGGTGGCAAGGAGATGGATTTCACATATGGCGATTGTAAGGCTGAGATGGACATGGTTAACAAGGCTTTCATCGAAATCATGATAGAGGGCGATGCTAACGGACGTGGCTTCCAGTACCCAATCCCTACATATTCAATAACTAGGGATTTCGACTGGAGCGAGACAGAAAACAACAAGCTTCTCTTTGAGATGACAGCAAAGTACGGTACTCCATACTTCTCAAACTACATCAACTCAGACATGAACCCATCAGATGTAAGATCAATGTGTTGCAGACTTCGTCTCGACCTTAGAGAGCTAAGAAAGAAGGGTGGCGGATTCTTTGGATCAGGAGAGAGCACAGGCTCTATCGGTGTAGTAACGCTAAACCTACCAAGAATAGCTTACCTCTCATCAACAAAGGAAGAATTCTACAGCATGCTCGATAAGTACATGGATATCGCAGCTCGCTCACTCGACACAAAGCGTAAGGTAATCAACAGACTTCTTGAGGAAGGTCTATATCCATACACAAAGCGCTACCTAGGTGCTTTCAACAATCACTTCTCAACAATTGGACTTGTTGGAATGAACGAGACCATTCTAAATGCTAAGTGGATAGATAGCAATATAACAAAGCCAGAGGGTCGTGACTTCTCAATCGAGGTTCTAAACCACATGCGTGATAGACTATCAGATTATCAGGAGATGTACGGAGACCTCTTTAACCTAGAGGCGACACCTGCTGAATCTACAACATATAGATTTGCAAAGCACGATACAGAGGAGTTCGCTGATATCATTACAGCAGCATGCAAGGACCAGGCTCCATATTATACAAACAGCACACATCTTCCAGTTAACTATACAGAGGACATCTTTGATGCACTTGAGATGGAAGATGAGATGCAGACTCTATACACATCAGGAACTGTATTCCACGGTTTCCTAGGTGAGAGAATGCCAGATTGGAAGGCTGCAGCAAATCTAGTTAAGAAGATTGCATATAACTTCAAGTTGCCTTACTACACGCTTTCACCTACATACTCAATATGCGAATCACACGGCTACATCGCTGGTGAACATTTCTCTTGCCCACACTGTGGAAAGGCAACAGAGGTTTACTCAAGAATTACAGGCTACTATAGACCAGTTCGCAACTGGAATGACGGTAAGTCAAGCGAGTTTGAGAACAGAAAGACCTACGAGCCAGAAGAACTTTTCTCAGTCAACAGAAACCTTCTTGAAGAGGCTGGAGTGGAGATGCCAAGAGTTGGAACTCAGACACTAGGAAGAGCAAACAGGGTAGAAGCCCCTAAATCAAATTCAGATGCTGAAAAGGTGATACTCGTAACAACAAAAACTTGCCCTAATTGCCAGGCAGCAAAGAACTACCTTAACCAGGCAGGAATTGAGTATGATGTAATACTTGCAGATGAGGCAGACGGCGCTGAGATCGCAGTTCAGTACAACGTATCTGCTGCCCCAACGCTGATAGTTCAGAGCGGTGAAGAGGCTGAGCTTTACAGCAATGTAAGCAACATAAGAGCATATATAGGAAAGAGAAGCTAATCAAAGCTTTTAGGAATATGCGATAGCAAATAAAAACCGATATGGCGGAAATGAAGTGCACTTCATGCGTCATATCGGTTTTGTGTTTTTTGATATAGCTAGAAATGCTAAAAAGTCTTAAAAACAAGTATTCTGAAGCTGTTTAGTAGCTTTAGCCCGTAGAACATGATAATCAGTCCGCATACTATGTTTATAACTCTTAGCATCTTATCGTTTATCTTGGTTCGTATGAGCGATACTATGGTTGTCATACCAAACCACCATGTTAGAGATGCGATGGAAACTCCAAGTATAAATAGGAAGGCCTTGCCACTTGGGAGCGATGCATGAAAAGCACCTAGAAGAAGTGAGCCATCTATCAAAGCCTGAGGATTGAACCAGGTTACGACACAGGCTGTCCAGATAACCCTCGTGAGAGGCAAATCGACATCCTTGGTTTCGGACATGGTATCCTTTGATCGAAATATACTAAAGCCGATCCAAAGAACTACTAGAGCGCCTATGCCTAGGATGGCAAGTTCTATCCAAACGGACAGTTTAATGAGAGCTCCAATACCAAAGAAGCAGGCAATAGATAGGGTTATATCAAAGAAGGCTATGATGAAAGCTGTCGCTAGTATTCTACTTCGCTTCTGGGTCAAAGCGGTGTTTATAGCAAAGATGTTCTGCGCTCCGATTGGCATGACATACGCAAAGCCGAGCATGAGACCTTGGAATAAGATATTCATTAAGGGCTGTACCTCCTATATAAAACGCACTTAATTTAATTGTATACAAGTGTAATTCTGGGATATTTTTGAACCGAATTAGGTTCGATAAAAAAATAACAATTGGAGCAAACTGTGATAGCTTATAATTACTTGCTCTTTTTTTCTTACCTACTATAATTATAATCGAAAAGAGAGAAATCGCAATAACGCAGTTTTTTATTAGTTAGTAAGGAGAAAGTTATCGTGGTA
>ERZ772960.1856-NODE-1856-length-16151-cov-26.215395_pt1 | contig 16151 bp, 14 predicted proteins | sample MGYA00580678_ERZ772960 | MGnify/ENA primary metagenome ERZ772960 (study PRJEB29015, sample SAMEA2737930) | human oral metagenome | biome: human oral; feature: human-associated habitat; material: dental | place: China | collected 2059 ... | reverse complement strand
ATAATAATAAAAAATGTTGAGATTAGCAATTGCCAACCCCAACATTAATTATAGAACCAAAAAACAAAAGAAAAGAAGCCTGCAAAACATACACTAAGTCATTGTCAGAAGTACTGTGATATTCACAGCATTCTAATGACTAGCTTCCGTTTTGCAGGCTCCTCTTTACTTTTTTAAGTAGTTACAAATAGCTCTTTAAGCCATCTACCGTATAGTTCAGCTCTCGGCAAACTCTTGACCATCCACGCGCCACTCGTCCGTCATGCCTTTAACGCCTCAAGATCTGCACCGCGCCCCCCTCGGGCTACGGCTTTCATAGGACAGAACTCTGGCGACCGGTTCAGCAGTCGTCCACAGGGATCTCACTATATTCAATTATGTCCAGGTTTATTTCCCTGTGGTTCCATTGCTATATCTTGAAGTAGGTTCAGCTGATATCATGCGCTTGTTTCTCTCGATGCCAGCTGTATAACTCATAATTCTGATCTGCTGCTTGTATGCCAGGTCACCCTCATTATGTCTTTCCTCAAATACCATAACCTTCCCCTTCCTGACAACAACCGCCATATTCTTCCCACAACAAGGACATACAACATTGCATTTACAATCATCCTGGGTTTCCTGAAGAAATGTTCCGCAGAAATTACAGGATGCAACAAACTTATCTCGTCTCTTTGGTGTTACCTGACTCATCCACCTCGCCTCCTGAAAAGCTATCATATTTTCTCTATATCTCTCGTATCGGTAAAGGGAAAAACCCGATGATGAGTTTTTGCCAGGATGTTTCCGCAAGTGCAGCCACGCACCATCCATAGCAAAAGGCTTTTTCTGATCTTTTTTTACTGTTTAGCAACTACGCCAATGCTTTAATTACATGCACGGCTACCCCCTGAATCTGTAGACTCTCGCCTTCGGGAACGATAATGTCTTGCATCTTTTTATTTTCAGGGTGTAAGCGAACACAATGGTTCGCCTCATCTACACGGAGTCGCTTAAGCGTATTTTCATTGTTCACTAGAGCCACTATAATTTCGCCATCTTTCGCCTCTGACTGCTTACGAATAAGCACCAGATCTCCCGGATTGATACCGGCCTCAATCATGGATGTTCCTTTCGCTCTAAGTAAATAAAATGATCCAGATCCAAACAAAGCAACGGGCAGTGACAAATATTCCTCTGCATTCTCCTCCTCTAACTGTGGAAGACCGCATGATACAGATCCGAGGATTGCCACGCTTGTCAGCTCAGTACTGATTCTGGAGGTCTTATCCGTGATAATCTGCTAGCCATCATACTTAATCATGCCTTTATCAGCCATTTCAACCAAGTATTTATATACAGTACCACGGGCAATTCCAACCGCTTTAGCTATCTCTGTTGTAGAAGGTGAGTGACGATTGATAATGTAGTATTCCTCAGCAAAAGCCTGGATCTCTTTCATCCGGTTAACTGATTTATGTCTCATACGCCGCTCCTTTCTAAAGGAAGCAGTATGCTTCGCTTCCTAAAGACAGAATAATCGAACGTAAGTTTGTTTTCAACTATAATTTTGTCAAATCACGGTCATCGGTAAAATACTTCCGATGACCGTTAAATTCAACAATATTCCTTGACATAGCAGCCTTTAAAGGTTGGCCGCTTTACGCCACATATCAAGTGCGCTATCTTCCACGGAATAATAAGTTCCCATGTCAATGACTTTCACGCTATCTGGCATTGCTTCGATTATCCTTTCAATTCTATTTTTAGTCAAACGTCCCACCACCGTTTTAAAGTAATGGTCAATCCAAATCTCAGTATATTTACCATTGACCTCCGCTAACAGGATTAATTTAGAAGGGATATATACACTTTCCCATCCAAATCCGCGTCTCTGATGAAGCTTTCCATTCTTATAATAGTTTCCAAAAGACGCCCCTCCTTTTACACCATTTTTCAGAGAGTAATCTCCAGCCTCATATCTAACATTTAAGCACTTTGCAAGCATAATCTTGCCTCCTTTCTTGTTGATGAGACAAGATTATCATCAAAAACCGATTCACAGATTTAACTCCAATAAATTAAAAAAAGTATGGAGTTTACTTCTCTGTTCTTTGATTTTTTGCAAATAGCTCCACCATCACCTGACCAACCATCTTATCAATAGCATCTCTGAGTTTTGTTTCATTTGTCAAAATATTATTATAATAATTAGGATAGGCATTTATGCTATCTTCCGTATCTATACATGTCATTTGTATCCATTTTTCTTTTGGTATAGATGCTAAAGCTGTATGGCTATCATAATAATTTCCTAATTCTTCAATTATAGAAAAATTCCCCTTCTGTATACGTTCTACTATCGATTCCCAAGCGTTTCTATTTTGGACTTTAAATTCTACTGCGTTTGAATATGCATTCTTAATAAAACTTTCTATTATACTTTCTGCTCTTGAATTCAAATATTGCTCTCGTTCAATCTTATCTGCCTCCCTTTTTACATCCATTTCAGGATTCTCGTCTAATAGCATTTCTTCAAGTTTTTTTCTCTGCTCATCTGTGAAAAAATCGTTTTGCTTGTTTTCAATACTGTTTTGCAATGATTCTAATCCTATATTTTCCATTAAAACCTTGATTATTGTAACAAGCCCTACATCAATCGAAACATCTTTTCTATTTATATAGTTCCCATTACTTAACCCAGTATCTAAAGAATTAACCTTCATACCTCTATATAAAGAATAATTCATTCTATCAACTTCCCTAATAATTAATCTAATCGTCTGGCCAATATCATTGCCACGGCTTGCTACTAGTAGGTAAATAAACACTGTTAATTCATCTAATAATTGTCCTGTTGAATCAGCGATATTTTGGGAAACTCTTATCCAAGGTAGGTTATCGAGTACTTCCTTTATATAATCTGGTATGTCTTCTGCTCTTAAAATATCCTCTAATACCGCCTTGTTATATTCTTGAAGATCTGTAACAGTGACATTTCCCTGAGCTCTCTTTTTTGCAGCTGGATTTATTTCGTGTTCTTTCATTAATATTTTTAAAAAAGGCGTATATTCTGGTGGAAAAAAATTCCTATTATTATCTGTTTCTTTCTTAAACGAATTTTCATCCAACTTATCATAATATTCGTTGATTCTCTTTAATCTATCATCTACTGCATTCTCGGAGCAGTGCAAATATTCAGCCAGTTCCCTCCTCGAATAATTAATTCTACGCCCTTTTCTTTCTGGGTTCTTTTTCTCTTTACTGCTCATATTTTCCCCAACTTTCCTCTGCTTTTCTTAACAATTTTCTATAAACATTCAAAATATTTTCTGGGCCAATAATTTTCATATCACCAGCAAACTGAAAAACCCAAGCAAAAAATGTATTGCTCACCGAAGCCGTAATTGAATCCTTAAACTGGGTATCCAACACATTCTCAACTGGCAAGTCCCTTCCAAATCGATCTATAACATTTTTCATCAAGCTATTCTTACATAGCAGCTCCACTTTCTGAATTGGTCCATCATACATCTTGAAAACCTTATCAGTAAAATCACTGAGTTCAATCCCCTCAGATTTCGGTATGGCATCGATTTGAACTTCCCTGACATTTTGCATTCTGTCTAATCGAGGAGTTGTAACTTTTTTATGCTTTTCAGAGTAGCCAATTATGTAATATGCATCATCATTCCAAATACATACATATGGGCTTAAGATATACTCTTCTCCGTCATTCTTTAGTGTTACCAACTTAGCTTCATCATAATCAATCATCTTAAAGGAGATTTGATGCTTTTCTTTAATCGCACACATTACAGTATCTAAACCATAATAAATTCTGTTATCCAGTGGTTTAGGTCTTTCAGATAAACTAATTTGAGGCAACTGTTCCTTTCTTTGGTATATACTTGATGACTTAATAATTTTTTCAATCAATTCCTCGCTTTTAGCTTCACTCAACGCCCTAGAAGAAGCCACTGCGTCTACGAGTAACTTTATCTCAGTCGTCTGCAATGCCCTTTCTCCAAGAAAATATTCGTTATCACCATGATTTGTAACTATTATGTCGTAATCATATTCCTGAAGTACAGAAACATCGTCCTTTAAAGTTTTGGCGGTTACCGTATAGCCTTTTTCTTTTAAATATGTAATTATTTCAGTTGTTGTTACTGGATGATCCTCATCAGTATATTCTTGTAAAAAACTAAGAATTTCCAGAATATGTCCCTTTGAATTTGGTTTATTCAAATGATTTTCACTCCCCATTCCCATTTAGACTTTATCTAAATATGCTGATTTATATAAAACCTCATCTATATAACAAATTGCTTTTTTGAATTCTGCAGATGTACTTTGCTTCATATTCTGATATTTATCTTCATAGATATTTCGGAGTAGAAGTATAAAGTAATCTCTATTCTGAGAAACAGTCCTTGTATCTAAGGTTCTTATAGCACAGAACAAATACTTTAAATCTTCTTCCGAAACGGATAACACAGCATTATCCTGTGCCAATACTGATTCCTGCATTTTTAATTTTTTCTTGTAAGCAATTGTTCCTGTATCTTTTAATTTTTCTCCGTATATTGATTGTTTAATCCTTGTCTCAACATACTCTTTGGAGCTACTATAACCAACTATATGTTCTATAAAGTCTCCAGAAAGACTTCTTAAATAGTAGAATATGGGCAAATTTTTAGCTTGTGAGTTCAATATATATTTCATATACTCTGCGCTATTTGATACTTTTTCTTGAAATAAGAAACTCTCGATAATTCTATTGTTTGATAACGCTACTTCCTTTTCTCCAATAGTTACCGAAATAGGAGTTTCCTTTGTCTTTTTCACTTCTCCAACAATCGATAGTACCGGCTCTCCATCAGTCTCAACAAATTTTCCTCTGTCTACAAATCTAATCTGATTTAACAACTCAGAGCCTATATAGAACGAATTTTTTTCTCCATACAGTTTTCCAGAACTTGTATTTAATACCATTGTATTTGAAACACCTGCCATACTTATCTGCCTTATTTTATCCATCCATAATGAATTTATTTTCTTGTTCTCTTCGTCCAAAATGCTTCTTAACTCGGCATATTGTATTTCTGTATTCTCAGCTTTGTATCTATAATAGATCGCTCCAATTTTTAATTTTTCTTCCACGTACTTCTTACAAATAACGGGTTTTGTTGCTGCTTCCTGAACTTCAATAATCCCATATTTATTTCCCTCAAACTCATAAATATCGCGTTCAAATTCAATAACAGGTTCAAAATGCTCTCTTACAAAATTTGACCATACCGAAAGATCGCGGTCTTCAAACTTTTTAAGGCTCTTATCATTTAACCCTATCATTTCGTGCGGCTTATCTTTGATTCCAAAAATAATATGACCGCCTCTATTATTTGCCATTGCTACCATAGCACGTACATATTCAGGCATACTTCCCCAACCAAAATTTTGCTTATACTCTACTGTATATCCTTCCTGAGTACCTATACACTCTGAATTTTTAGTACTTTTTCGAAATATTTTTTGTAGCCTTTTTTCATCCATTTTTCTACCCCAACATAATAAAAAACACTTCTGATCACTCATCGTGACCAGAAGTGAATTCACAAAATAGTAGATCATTCTCTTATAGATACTCAATGAATGTACCAATAATCGGTTCTTTACGCTATATAAAGTCCTTTTCTGTAAAAATAATATTTTTATTATAATAATTCTTTCAGCCTTGCTGCTTCTTCTCCAGTAAGGATTACACCCTTACCCATTTTCTCATGTTCCGGAACCCAATCCCTAATATTATATTTGGGAGTTGCACCATTCCATGAAATCTTATTTAATTCTTTTCGCCAGCCCTTGGCGTTCTCTGAAAGAACGCCAAGCCCCTCGACGAGGTCATATTTTATATCTGCCATATTCCACCTCTACTTCATTACCTTATCAAGTAAAGCCTGATAGCTATCAACAACATCATATACTACATCTTCACCGCTAATCGCCTTGAAATGCTCTCTTGCACAATGGATCTTTGCATCTTCAGTTCCACGTAATTCTAATGTGTCCATAGATCCTTTTGTCTCTGCAATAAAGTAAATATGCTTTACAGTTCCTGCCTTGAACGCAATTGCCCAGTCCGGATTGTAATGTCCTACCGGTGTTGAAATAAAGAATCCATCAGGAAGTTTTACATAAACTGCTACATCTGATGCGACATCCAACTCCTGTGCAAACTTTCGCTCATTAGTTGAATCATAAACAATATGGTCAAACAAATGCTTGTCTGCCTTCATAGCGTTTACATCGAGCTTTCCTTTAATCGTTGCATATGTAAAGAGATCTGTATCATATCTTTCATCCATGACATCATAAGTAATATGCTGGATGATTGCAGCAGCCTTTTCATTATTTATGAGCTTAGCCGCCTGAATGATAAATTCCTCAGGATTATCCTTAAACTGGTTGAATACTGAAGTCTGAATTCCTGTAAGAATCTGAATAACAGCTTTTCTTGTAAGTCCAGTTTCCTCAACAAGTTTACCAACCAGATCATACTTAACACTTGTATTAGCTCCCACCTTATGTTCGTCATAAGTTCCGGACTTTTGCTTCTCAAATGATTCTCCTGAAAGAAGTACATCTTTTGACTTAATCTCCTTCATAGAACCGGTCTCTACTTTGAAGAAAATCTTTGGTACACGAAGCTTACTATCCAATGAAGCAACCGCTTTGCGAACCAACTCATCTGTATCAAAATCTACTACATAAGCTGTTTTGGTATTAATCTTATTCCATAAAGACTTAAATTCAGGCATTGCCAGCTTATCTGGATCAACCTTAAGTTCAACATTATTGCTTCGAGCATTCTCAAGCTTCATCTTTGTATCATCATAGATGCTATCAAGAATCACCATAAGATCAGGCTTATACTGATCCATTTCCGCTCCAAAGCTAACTTCTCCGTTTGCCTTGTCTTCATAAAACTTATCTGTTAAGGCATCGTTTTCATCGATATAATCCAGCTTGATCATATAATGAATAAGTCTTCTCGCCATAGCAACATCAACAGTTTCTTCATTACCATCTTTGTCATGTACTCTAGCATTTTCAAAGAGGACTTCTGTAACCTGGCGAGGTCTACTTCCAACAGCCTCTGCAATTTCAGACTGAAGTCCCTTTACAAACTTATCGTAGCTCTCACTAGCGATAACAGTAAGGATATTTATGTTATGAACATCTGCACCAAGAACATTCTCATCCATTCGGTCTCCATCTTCATTAACGCAAAGACGCATACCACGTCCTACTTCCTGACGTTTGCGAACATCACTACCGCTCTGCTTTAATGTACATATCTGAAATACATTTGGATTATCCCAGCCTTCTCTCAACGCAGAGTGTGAAAAAATAAATCTTACAGGAGACTTTTTCGGATTGCGATCCAGTAAAAGTTCCTTATTCTTCATGATAAGATCATATGCACCAACATCATCTGACGAAGTCTCAGAACGGCCAACTTTACTATTAATCATGTGCCCCTTCTTATCGATTGAAAAATATCCCGTATGTGTTTTCTTAGCACTGATACTCTGCAGATACTTAAAATAGTCATCTTCTCCTATTTCAAGCTGAAGATTATGAATGATATCTTCATACTCCTCCTCGAACATGTCTGCAAAAACACCATTCTCCGGATTACCATCCTTGCTATATTTTCTGTAATGCTCTACTTCATCAATGAAGAACAGCGACAATACCTTAATACCTTTGTAGAACAGCTGGCGCTCTCTTTCTATATGTGAAAGAATAGTCTCTCTTATCTGAATTCTACGAAGCTGCTCTTCACTCACCTTACCAATTACATCACCTACAAAAATCTTAATACCATTGATAAACTCAACAGAGTCATCACGCCCATCAATTGCTTTTACGATAAAGTTATTCTTATATTCTTCCATTTCTCCAGAGTTTGGATAAAGATTAAATCCTATTCCAACCTTCTTAGAAACGGTTTTAACTCCAGATGCACCCTTTATGTGAAACTGAATTGTAGCAGTCGGATCCGCCTTAGAAAGATTTATTCCTTCCAGATACACATAGCTGTCTGTTGCTGTGGTTCCGGATTCCTGGATACCCTTAACTACAATCTTTTTAACCAACTTCTTGTTATATGCCTCCATTGCATCCAAACGGTAAACCATGTTATAGATGCTATCACTCTTATGAGTAGCAGAATAACGAAGAGTCATAAGAGGATGAAATTCCTCCAGGTTCTTCTTGGTCTGCTTACCTTCAACAGACTGTGGCTCATCGATAATAATAATCGGATTTGTCTTCGCTATGATATCAATTGGTCTTCTGGATCTGAATTCATCCAACTTCATATAAATTCTTCTGGCATCCTTGCCCCTTGCATTAAATGCCTGAAAATTGATAATCATTACATTGATGGAGTTATCCGAAGCAAATCTATCAATTTCTGTAAGCTGAGAAGAATTATAGATGAAGAAGCGAATCTTTTTACCATATTCCTCTGCAAAGTGTTCCTGTGTTACCTGAAATGATTTATATACACCTTCACGAATAGCAATACTTGGTACAACAATAATGAATTTGCTCCAACCATAATACTTATTCAGTTCATACATTGTTTTTATGTAGGTATAAGTCTTACCAACACCCGTCTCCATTTCAATTGTAAGGTTATATGTTCCCTCCAGTTTTGATGACAGTTCTATCTGATTAGTTCGCTGAATCTTCTGTATATGATCCAAGATAATCTGGTTATTAAGCTCTGGTACTATACGCTGATTGCCCCAACCTGTAAAATCCTGCTCGTCGGTCAATGATATCTGATATGTGCCAGTTCCTTCATCCATCATATATGAAGGAGTCAAAAATGGCTGTCCTGCAAAAACATCGACTACAGCCTTTGCAGCATCAGCCTGAAACTTCTGATGCTTAAATTGTAGTTTCATTATTTGCCCTCCTTAAATAACTTTTACCGATGTTTCAGGAGCCAACAATTTAAAAATTTCACTAACATTTATCTTTGCTGGACTTCCACTAAAACTACTATCTCTGAATACAGCTCGAAGAGGTTGTTTCTTTGCAATCGATTTGATAACAGATTCAGGAATATTCTCATCAAAACAAGCTATTAAATCACCCTCATTATAGTTATGAACAGTGTAGCCTTCGATAGTATCTGAACTATATGGTAATGACAACGGTAGTCCCCATTCAAGGAGGCAACCAAACAGTAAATCCAAGTCGGTTCTGCCAGATTTAACATTTGATTCTAATAACGAAAGCAAATTTTGAGAATATTCGGCGGGACTATAATAGACATCATTCATATTTGAATCATCCAACTTAAATACCCTAAACCCCAAATCATGCTCCATCTCTTTTGATGATCCTTTTAATTTATTCGCAAATAGACGCATACGCTGTTTTCCAATTTCACATATATTTTTATATCCTGCTCTATACGCATTACTATTTTCAGAACAAAGTTCCGCAAGCTGAACTAATATAAATTGTCTGTCATTTCCATCTTCCGCATTTGCCTGCATAACCGCTTGTGCTGTAGTGGCTGATCCGGAAAAGAAATCCAAAACCACATCATCTGCAGTCGTAGAATATTCAACTAATTTCTTAATTAATGAAACTGGTTTCGAATAATCAAATACACTAGACTCAAATAATGACACAAGATCCTTTTTTGAGTTATCATTAGAAAACTCATTTTCTATAAATTCTAGAGTTGAAATAGGCTTTGTTCTCTGAATATACTCAATTTCAAATCCCTTTCCCTTTTTAACTATTTTACAATTCTGATAAGTTTTAGTATAAATACGAGAATAACTATTGTATTTCTTTACAACAATGAAACCATTTTTTAATCCAAAATCAAATAGCTCGCGACTCCATCTCCAAGCCCAGTCAGCCCTCGCATAATTTCCTTTTTGTCTTTCCAAATATTTCTCATAAGACTGTCCTGGGTATATTGTCTCGCCATCTATAGTAATTGGATAATCAAGGCTAGGACTATATTGTAAGCTATCGTAATCAAGTGTTTGATTTAGCTTATATTTTCCCCTTTCATTTTCATATTCATCAGAAAACTTAAATCCGTCATCCATATGACTAGTCAAATACAGTAAGGGTGATTTCGTCTTACTGTACGCTAATACATAATCATGATTTTTAGCGATTGCATCTGTTGTTTTACCAGCTTTTTTCGTTACTCTCGGGAAACAAGCCAGCAACAGATCTTCACCAAAAATTTCATTACATATTTTCATTAAGTTATTTAGTTCTTTATCATCGATTGAAATGAAAATTACGCCATCATCTCTTAGTAAATTTCTCGATAACAGTAATCTTGAATATATCATAGAGCACCAATCTGAATGGTACTTGCCTGCTGTATCATTGTTTTCACGATTGAAATTCACATTTCCGTTCTCGTCATAATATCCAATTCCATTTGCATATTCTTCATTGTCCATAATAAATGAATCCGGATAAATAAAATCATGCCCTGTATTATATGGAGGATCAATATAAATCATCTTTATTTTTCCAAGATAGCTTTCTTGTAATAGCTTGAGGACTTCAAGATTATCACCTTCAATATACATATTATTTGTACTGCTCCATTCTTCACTCTCACCTACACATGGCCTAAGTGTCTTTCTTATAGGTCTATTTGCCTCAACAATAGATGCTTTTTTACCAACCCAAGTAAATTCATATGCTTCATCACCTTCCATTATTTCTTCAGAAAGCATTTGTCTCAACATATCAAAATTGATTATCTTTTTTACTGTTCCATCTGTTGCTGATGTTTCAACTACGCAATTCGGAAACATCCTGCCTATTATTTCTACATTCTTGCCAATCAAGTCCATAGACTCCATTCTCATTTTTTCCATCTGTAATTTCTCCTATCAGCCTTCAATTTCATCTATTGCAAACCATTTTTCGCACTTGAAGCATCTGTAACTATAAGTATATCGAGCTTTTGCATTACATATTTGTAATTCCTTACCGCAGGACGGACACAGTCTTTTTGCATATGCAAATAGTTTTCTATATGCGTTTAATCGTTTGAACATCCATATTCTTTCATTATGTTCAATCTCCAAAAACGATGAGCCATCAGATATACTTTTCATATAATAAAGTGCCATTCCAGATTTTCCTCCAGGCATTTTTCCTATTTTTGGATTTTTAAAAAAATCTTCTTTTATGATATAACCGGGTATGAAAATCTCATTTGTTTGATAGTCAAAGTATAGTCTGGTATATATATCACTAGCATTTCTATATTCTGTTAGAATCAACTGCCTAAGGTATGACTGATTTCCTTGATTCAAAAATTCCTTTCGTTTCCTTACAAATTCTGCATATTCATAAAACGAGGAGATACTATCACTTTTTCTTGTGTAATGGGGATAAACAAAAAAATCCCATCTCCGAATATTACTAACTATCTTCTTGTAATCTGTCTCATATCGTGGAAATTTAACATGCTCAACACCTTCGTAGTCTCTTTGTCGCAACTGGGATGACTTAATTTCCACCGTGAAAACTTTATATTCTTCTAATCTTTCTCGCATCCGTTCAGTTATTTGTCCAGTATCACTATCTGACACTTCAATGACTATTCCATCTATTAGGTCTGTAAGAATATCTGCAGATGTCTTGATTGAATATAAAAGGCCATCAAATGGGGCATGTTTTTTATATTCATCCCTTCGGAACATATCATAAGATATATACCTAATATTTGTTTCCCTTTCTAAATATTTTTCCAGTACATATTCAGCCATTTTTCCTTGCACTGTATTATCTAATGTCTCCTGAATATCTCTATTTCCCTGCCATGTATTAACGGTATACTTAGTAATACGATTTATTTCACTCATGTTCAGACATTCTATCGGAGGAATAGTACAAATAACTGTTCCATCTACTGCATGATAATCTATAATGTACTTCATTCACTTTCCTCTAATCTACATTTCAATATCTTTAGCTCACTATTCATCTGCATTTGTCTATCCAACTGTTTCTCTTTTCGTATTTTTACTTGCAAGCTATTAATCTGTTTGCGTAATATATCAAGTTCTTCCTCCCTTGCTACAGTATCCTTTAGACTTTCACCTATCATTAAAGTATGAAGTACATCCCCAGCAATCTGCTTTACAAAATTCTCATAAACAGCATCAATATCAAGTCCATCGAGTTTCATCGGAAGTGGATCCTCGTCTATCCATTCAGTGTGATAATACTTATTCACCTTGAATGCTGACGAACCTGAAGCCGATGCTTCTTTATATCCTACCCACGCCTGATACTTTCCCTAGTATTCAAGAAGAAACAAAATGTGATATGGAATTTCCTTACCAGTCTGTCTAAGCATTCCTTCATCAAGTGTCTGATCCGTAAGCTTGACTTCAAAAATCTCTATCTTGCTCACATCAGTTCCTAGTGCGATATTCAATGTTGTTGCAATCTTGTTTCTCCAGTAGATGGTTTTGACCTAATCAACAAACACTTTCTTCAGACTAGGAGATATGTCTAAGTTTTCATAAAACTTCTGCTTTGGAATAGGCTTATTAAATTCTGTGTTTTTGGGCAGTACCAGTATTAAATCACCTAGCCTTTCTACTTCACAACAAGGAAGCAGATAAGTTCAAAGTCATCTAACCATGATACCTCAGACATAAGGCTGATGTTCCACCTGCGAAAAAGAGACTATCAATATCGCTCTCTTCTTTTACACTAATAATGGAGTTAATGGCATCGCTCAGAAGCTCTGACATTTCTGGCATATCGCGTCCATCTTCTGTTTCCTCGTTAAAAATTGAATATACTTCCTTTATTGGTTCTTTGCGTCCTCTGCATAATAAACATACATCATCAATTAATTTCTTGGGATTCAAGTAATCACAAATTATAGATCCATCTGCACCCATATGTACCATATAAAACGGATGAATACGATTTTGGTTATCAATATTTACACTGTTATTCACATTCTTAAGGACAAAGATTACACCTTCAGGTAATTCTTCTGTTGCAGGGACAACCGCATGAAGTCCTCTTGTCTTCTTATTCATATCTGAATGTGTCTTTAAATATTCTAGCAGATCTAATCTGAACTCATTAAGCCCCAGATCCATGATGGAAATACTGTCTAACATTTCTTCGATATATACCACTTCTTCCTGAAGTCTCTTAAGCTGTTGCTTTCTATATTCAAGATCTCCCTTTTCTTCCGCATTAATTAAGTCATCATCACCGGTTGATGTCATAACGGAAATCTTCATTCTAGTTTCAACCCTGGACTTTAGATTTATATAATCATCCAACATCATATCCGGCCAGAAATTTACTAACTGAATGTAATTGTTCTTACTTCCAATTCGATCTACTCGGCCAAATCTCTGAATGATTCGAACTGGATTACAATGAATATCATAGTTTACTAAGTAATCACAATCCTGTAAGTCCTGACCTTCTGAAATACAGTCTGTGGCTATCAAAATATCGATATTATAATCGTTATTTGGCATCAACACTACCTTGCCCTTCGATATAGGTGAGAAGCAAGTAAGAACATTATTAAATATTTTCATAGTCTGCTTCCTCTCCTCGTATTTTTTCTTTTACTTCTTCTAAATCATAAAACTCCATAATATCTTCAATATTGCAATCCAGTTCCGCACAAATTTTTTCAAGAACCGACATTGCAACCTGTTGATTTTTTGTCAGCTTTGCCATAGTACTACTGCTGATTTTTAGTTGATCTCTGAGAGTGGTTTTGTTTGTTCCTTTATCAATCAATAACTTCCACAATTTGTTGTAGGATACTGCCATTCAAGCGCCCTCCATTGACCTATAAACGGACTTTTATGCATAGAATTACTGATATAATTATTATAGCAACGCATATGTGATTTGTAAAAGGAAATTTTTGACTTCTCGAACCTATCTCGCGGGCCATCTTACTATTTTTCAAAATTTACATTATCAAAAGTGCTGTCCCAATAAACGGACATTAAAAGCTCCTTTTTAAGAATTTCACTATTGGCAAGCAGTGCTGTCCGGTACCAGAAAGCTCAAAACGCCTGTTGAGGGGTAGCTCCCAATCCACCAGAACTGACCACAAGGCGATCAGACTACGCACCCACTGATCTGGGTGCTAAGGACATCTGCATTCTGCAGAAATAAAAAAGATGGGTGAATAGTACTCGCTAGAATGCCATTCACCCGTATGATTATCTGGTCTGTTCTTTTGTTTTGTTCTGATCTTTCTGATGCTGTTCTTCATCAATTTTCAGGAAACGATCAATGTCCTGCTTTGCAATCTGATAATCCATCATCCCTTTCTTTGCAGTTCGATATTTTTCATAGAGCTTTCGCTTCTCAGCAAGAATAAGGCTATACTCTGCAGACAGCTCTTTCATCTTGGGAAGCTGTTTCATCTCAAGCTTATCAAATACTTCTTTTGCTGCCTTATGAAGTAATATTTCTTCTCTATGAGCTTCCAGGAATTTCTTACTGTAACCTGATTTCCGGTAAGCCACATACACCTCTTTGGTCTTTAAATAGTTTATGATGTGTGTCTTCAGCACAGCAATCTCAGCTAAACGAGCTTCCTTTGCTTTGATGGAATCTGAAAGTTCATGGAATCTTGCTACACTCTCAGTAGCTTTCTTATCAAAATCTGAATAATCTCGAATCCTATGTTCCTGCAAGAAGAGTAAAGCTTTGGATACCTGCTTGACATTATAGATCTTCACCCAGCATTCATAACCTTTGCCTTTTCCCTCTTGCATCTTTTTATTGATATCAATGAGGAGGTCAAACCCACAATCTGGCTTCTTCCATTTTCCACCAGTTCTTTGTTTGAAGGATTCTCTTTTTTGTTCCTCCGGATCAAACTTCAGCTCTCCAGTGATACGCTTCTTGATATCTTCTTCCTTATAACCATCACTCAAAGAAGAAAACCTGATAAATCTTTTCTGGTCAGCACCTCGGATGGCTGTATGTTGTCCTTCTTTGATCTCATATCCAGCTTCCTGTAATTGCTTCAGGAAGTCTTGGAAGTCTTTTGGATTTTCCTGTAACAAGAGAGCAACTTTTTCACGAAGAGCATTTCTGAAAGAAGCACGATTATATGGATTCCTGTTATCTCGCTCAGAAGGTTTTCGAGGTTTGATGACAGATAGTGTATGCTCCCGACAAACCGTATCGCTAACTCTTTGAAGTGCAAGAGCGATGAACTATGAGTCTCGGAACTTCCTATCACAATTCTAATTTGTTTAATAAATCTTTTCAAATACTTCACATAGCATAGGTGCTTGTTCATAAAAATTTTTGCCAACCAAATTATATTCTTCATAAAAATCTCCATTCCGCGGGCAAGCCGCGGCACAAATAGTAATGAAAGTGTTTTACATCTCAACTCTGTGATTTAAAATAGATAACAAGAAGCTATACTACAAAGCACGTGAGGAGAAGTTGTAAAAACTTTTTCTGTTTTAGACAGCATAAAAATCAGTGTAAGTTCTGTCTTTTCAAGCACAAATAAGTGGTATCATGAATCCGTACACTAAGAATTGTTAAAGCTCTTTGTTTTATTGTGTGGCAGTTCAGTCAATGGCTTCTTATCTTTTGCGAAAGGAGTTACACTATGAAAGTTACTTATCAAACCTGTTGTGGTGTCGATGTTCACAAATCTTTTCTTGTTGCCACAATCATCAAAACTACCGCCGGTATTGAACCTTCTTATCAAAAGAAGCGATTCTCTACCTTCAACAATTCTATTTTAGACTTTAAATCGTGGCTTCTTGAAAATGAATGCCATGATGTCTGTATGGAATCCACAGGTAAATACTGGGTTCCTGTCTTTAATCTTCTCGAAGATCAAATCAACGTTACCATTGCTAATCCCAAATGGGTTAAAGCTGTTAAGGGTAACAAGGACGATACAAAAGATTCTAAATGGATTGGAGACTTATTCCGACTGGGACTTGTGAAAAGCAGCTACATTCCTTGTAGGTTGATCCGTATTCTTAGAGAATACACAAGATATCGTTACAAGCTTGTTTCTTGCCGTTCAAGTGAAAAGAATAGATATC
>ERZ772960.1853-NODE-1853-length-16159-cov-5.753912_pt1 | contig 16159 bp, 16 predicted proteins | sample MGYA00580678_ERZ772960 | MGnify/ENA primary metagenome ERZ772960 (study PRJEB29015, sample SAMEA2737930) | human oral metagenome | biome: human oral; feature: human-associated habitat; material: dental | place: China | collected 2059 ... | reverse complement strand
TCGAGATAAAAAGCGACGGCGATATTTCAGACGGCGCTTTTTATCGTACCTCCTTATTATTAATAAATTATATTACCGTGCAGGTACTCCGCCGATACGATCAATCGCTTTCGACTTCGACGGATTTTTTTACGAGAACGCCGGACGACGCGTCGAACACGTTGAGCTTTTCGGGAGCTGTCGCCGCGTAAACCGTTTCATCGGCTTTGTAGTGGCGGATACCGAGCCGCTTTGCAAGGAAAGATTCTCCGGCGACGGAAAGGCGTATGAGCGTTTCGCTTCCCGCAGGCATGCTCGAATACACGCGGCACTCGACGGCGCCCTTAAAAGCCGTGCGGGAGAGCGTCACTTCTTCCGGCCGAAAGCCTATTCTGCAGTCGAATGTTCCGTCGGGAATCTTATCGGTGCAGTCGCTTTTTTGAAATGTGAAATTTCCGAATGCGCTTTCGACTTCGAGCCCCGCTTCCGTCCGCTTCGCTTTTCCGCCCGTGAGATTTATTTTCGGATTTCCGATAAATTCAGCGATGCGCACGCTTGCGGGATTTTGGTATAAGCTCATAGGACTTGCAACCTGTTCGATGTGCCCGTTGAAAAAAACGGCGATGCGCGTCGACAGCGTGAGCGCTTCCACTTGATCGTGCGTCACGTAGATGATCGTCGTTCCCATCTCCTCGTGCAATCGCTTCAGTTCGCTGCGCATATCGACGCGGAGTTTTGCGTCAAGGTTTGAAAGCGGTTCGTCGAGCAGGAGAAGTTTGACGGGCGAAGCGATAGCGCGGGCAATGGCGACGCGCTGCTGTTGTCCGCCTGAAAGTTCGGACGGATAGCGCCCCGCATATTCGCCGATCTGCATGCGGCTGAGCGCGTTTTCGACAAGCTTTTTGATTTCGTCTTTCGGCGTATGCTTTACGCGAAGACCGAAGGCGACGTTATCGAATACCGTCATGTGCGGCCACAACGCGTACGACTGGAATACGAGATTGAGGCCTCTTTTTGCAGGAGGTGCGAAAAAACTTTCGGCCGCGTTTACGATGCGCTTTCCGTCCATAACGATTGAACCCGACTGCGGTTTTTCGAGCCCCGCGATAACGCGCAGCGTCGTCGTTTTGCCGCAGCCCGAAGGACCGAGCAGCGTCATAAACTCTCCGTCTTCGATCGTCAAATCGACGTCTTTTAAAACGCGGTTCGTTCCGTAATATTTGTTGATGCCGGTCAATACGATTTTGCTCACGTCTAGCCTCCGAGCCCGCCGGCAATATCGGCGTGGAAAAATTTATTTGCAATCCAATAGAATAAAAACACGAGGATAAAAAGCACGATTGCGACGGCGCTCGCCGGCTGTTGAAAGCCGTTCGTCGAATAGGTGTACGCCATATACGGCAGCGTCGCCTGCGTCGGCGTCATGAGGATGACGATTAAATCGAGCTCCTTTGCGATACTTATTAAAATGAGCATGAGACCGCTCATAAAACCGTTTTTGGAAAGCGGAAACACGATTTTGAAAAAGCGCGTCAAAAAATTCGCACCCGCGATCTGCCCCGCTTCTTCGAGCTCCGTACTTATCTGGAGCATATTGGATGTGCCCGCGCGGGAAGCGAAGGGCAAATGCTTTACGATCGAAACGAGAACGAGTACGGCAAAGGTACCGTACAGCGACGGAATGAGCGTCAGCGGATGTCCGAAAAACGAAACGCGGGTCGGAGACGCGAACATGGCAAGGTACATCGCACCGAAAGCGATCGACGGGATGAGATACGGGATAAACACGAGCTGTTCGACGAGCTTTCCGCTTTTTAAATGTCTGCCGCGCGAATTGATATAGCCGATGATCTGTCCGCAGATCGTCGCGATGACGGCCGTCCACGCGACAAGCAAGAGCGTATTTTTGACGAACATCCAAAACTGCGGCGATTTGAAGACGCCGGGAAGTCCGTCGGAAATCGCGGGGTCGCTTTCGCCGAGCCAGTGATGCAGCGTAAAATTCGAAAAGCTGTAATCGCCGGCTTGGAGCATAAAGGTTTGATAAAGCAAAATACCGAGCGGCAGGATGACGGCTACGGCCAAAAACGCGGAGAGCACAACGACCGTCGGCGCTTTCCACGAACCGAGCGAAAGCGGCGTCGAGCGGCCGCCCTTTCCGCCGATCGTCGCATAGGATTTCCGCGAACCGATGAGCCTTTGATTGACGAAGATATTTACCGACGCGATGAGGATGAGCATAATGCTGATCGCAAAGCCCGTACCCTTTTGCGATTGAACGGTCGCATAGAGCGAAGTCGAAATCGTATAGTAGCCGACTTTAAGACCGAGAAAAGACGGAACGCCGAAAGTGCCCATCACTTTTGAAAAAGTCAATATGACGCTCGAAAGGATGGCCGGAAGCACGAGCGGAAAGGTGATCTTCCTGAGCATAAGCCCCTTCGACGCACCGACGATCTCTCCCATCTCTTCGAGTTCCGAATTGATCGAACGGAGAGCTGCGGAAACGAGGAGGTACGCATAGGCATAATAATGTATGGAAAGCACGAGTACGATCGGAAGCGGCCCGTAGGCAAGCCAGTCGGGAGCGTTGATGCCGAAATAGCTTAAAAATCCCGCCGCCCCTCCTATCGTTTCGTTACGGAACACGGTGAGCCAAGCCATGGATTTGCACCACGACGGCAGCATATACGGCACGATCACCGCAAGAGAGAAAAATCTTTTTCCGGGCAAGTCGGTACGCACTAAAAGCCACGCGACAAGAGAGCCGATGAGGATCGAAAGAGAACTCGTACAAACGGCGATGACAAGGGAATTGCGGAGCGGAATCCAAAAGAGATTGCGCGAAACGTCGCTTGCCAAAAGCCGCTTCCAGTAGTACAGCGTAAACTGACCTTCGACCGCACCGCGCACGCGACGGAGGTCGGTTTTCGCCATCGTAAATGTCGTACCGATCATCTGTACAAGCGGGACGACGATGAGATAGCATAAAATCGCTACGGAAACGAGCATGATGATATTGTACGGATCGGTAAAATAATTTTTCAGGCGATTTTGCAGCCGCCTTCGCCGGGAAAAAGGCGGAAACGGAGAAGCGGCATCGTTCGAAACAGATTGCATCAAATACTCCAACAAAAGAAATCGATATAATGAATAAATCCGGTATCGGACGCAGGATAATGATACAAAAAACGCGGTTTATGCAAAGCAAAAACCGCGGAACTGTAATTCAATTTCGATAAGTGTATAATACATCCTGCGAAAAGTCAATGAGACGTGAGAAGTTTTTATCGATTATGATTTTGCAATAGCAAAAATACTCGCCATGTGCTATAATTATTCCGATATATAACTGTATCACTCGCGGAGGAATACCGATGAACAATCGCTTTGTTGTTAAAATTGCTGCGGCTTTTGCGTACACCGTGTTTTTCATATCGGCGCTCGCATCTCAAGTAAATGAACCCGAATTGAAGAGCGTTTCCGACACTGTCGAATTTATCAACTATGTCGGACCGCACACGCGGATCGATTCGCTTTCGGCGATCAAAGAGATCGGCTCGTCATCCGGCCGCATCATCGCCCGTTCGCGAAGCTCGTATATGACCGCAGGCGACAGCGGAAAGTATTATGTCGTTCACGCCGTCGACCCTAAGGAAAAAGGCAAGTTCGACGCCGATATTTTGTTTATCGGAAAAAACGCGGAGGTCGACCACATCGTCAATCTTCGGCGCATCATTTCAGCCTATCTTTCGGCGGCGTATAATTATTCCGAGCGGGACGCCGATACGCTCGCGGTTTTTATAACGGTGTACAACGCGGTCTACCGCTCCAATATCGATTATTTCAAATCGCGCTATAAAAATATCGTCACGAAAAATCTCACCGAAAAGAATTGCGGTCTTTCTGTTCGATACGACGAATGGCCCGGCCGAAGCCAAATCGTCATTCCGCTTAATGACGTAAACGGCGGCTTGAGCACGGTCGATACGTCGGCAATCAGCGACAGGCGGGTCGTCGAATCGATGAAAGAAGACGACGATCGAAACATCGACAGCCGCAAGCAGATGGTCGATATCAAAGAACGCGAAGCCGACAATGCGACAGAGCAGGCGCAGAGCGCACAAAAGCGCGCGACCGAGGAACAGAAAAAACTCGACGAAGAGCAAAAGAAAAACGAAACGGCGCAGCGGGAAGCCGAAGCGGCTCGTGAAAAAGCCGAGCAAAATCCGAGCGATAAAAAAGCGCAATCCGAAGCCGAAAAAAAAGAGCGTGCTGCGGACGAACAGCAAAAGAAAACCGACGAACAGGCGGAGCGCACACAGCGGGCAAAAGACGAAGCGTCCGAAGCGCAGGCTCGAGCCGACAAAAAAGAAACCGAAGCGCAGCAGGAGCGAAAGGAAATCGCAAAGGATCAGCAGGAGATCATCGAACGAGATGCCGCAAATGCGAGAGCGGGCGCCGTATACGGTATGCAGCTGACCGACGAGCGAGAGCTTCTTTCCGGTTTGGTTAAAGTCAATTCGCAGACGGGTGAAGTCATCCACGCCTCCCCCGTCACCTTTATCCGCGACAGAACGTATTACCCCGTGGGCGGCGGCTTTATCGCGATTGCCGGTAAAAACGTCGGAAACGGTACGGTAAAGCTCGTCATCCTCGATCCGGTCAATATGGAAATTACGAAGGAAAGCGATGAAACCGTTTCCGAAAGCTCCGTACTCGCCCGCGACGGTAAAGACTACTACTGCATTATCCGCAGCGGAAGCGATTGGGTGCTCGCAAAATACGATGAAACGCTGAAATTGCTTTTAAAATCGAAAGTGCCGCTCATGCAGAGCTCTCCCGTTTCCGTTTCCGACAGCGCGATCGTCGTGACGGGAGAAAACGGCAGAATCAAACTGCTTGCAAAAAGCGATCTTTCGGAGCTGCCGCCCCCGCAGAAAAAATAAAACGGAGCCGAGGCGAGTCGATTTCGAGTTTCGTAAAGAGATTCGAAATCGGCCGGACAGGACGATTCCGTTCAACGGTCGGCTTTGTTTTCGAATTTCGCACACGGCGGGATGAACATCATTTCGACGGTGCCCGTCGCGCCGTTTCTCTGTTTTGCGACGATGAGCTTCGCTTCCTGCACTTCATAAGGATCGTCCCGCTTTCTGTCGCGGTGAATGAATATGACGACGTCGGCGTCCTGTTCGACCGCACCCGAACCGCGAATCTGTGCAAGCGTCGGCTCGTTGCCTTCGGCATCGCGGGACACCTGCGAAAGCGCTACGATCGGGATCGCAAGTTCGCGCGCGAGCGCTTTCAGCGATTTTGAAATTTCGGCTACCTGTTCAAAAACGGGCGCGCTCCTGTCTTCCGTGACGATAAGTCCGATATAATCGATAAAGATGATTTTGACGCCCTGATTGGCGACGAGGCGGCGCGCCATCGCGCGGATATCGAGGAGTTTCATATTCGGCGTGTCGATGATAAAAAGCGGCGCGTTATAGCAGCGTCCGGCCGCGTCTTGGAGGCGCTGAAAATCCTGCATCTGCAAAAAGCCCGAGCGCAGTTTATTGCCCGGGATGCGGGACACTTGCGAAAGCAGGCGCTGTCCGATGAGTTCGTACGACATTTCAAGTGAAAAAAATCCGCACGGGATCTGCTGATCGACGGCGATGTATTCCATCATCGACAGCGCGAGTGCGGTTTTTCCGATGGAAGGGCGCGCGCCTATGACGATGAATTCGGAATTTTGAAAACCGCTTGTCATCGTGTCGAGCTTGGAAAATCCCGACGGAACGCCGGTAAACTGATTGCGGCTCTTGTATCGCTTGTCGATAAGCTCGATCGTCTCGGCGAGCACATCGTTTATGCTGCGGACCTTCGTCGTTTCGTTGCGCTGCGAAAGCGCGAATATCTTTTGTTCGGCTTCTTCGATGAGTTCGACGCTTTCGTGCGTTTCATCGAACGAAGAGGCGTGCATTTCCGATGCGATTTTGATGAGATCCCTGCGGTAGGCGCAGTCGAGGACGATATCGGCGTAGTATTCGATATTTGCGCTCGTCGGCACTTTGCCCGTCAAATCGGCGATGTAAGCCGCCCCGCCCGCTTTTTCGAGGCTGCCGTCTTTCGTCAGCTGATTGATAACGGTGAGCGTGTCGCCTTTGATATTTTGCTGCAAAAGCGACAGCATCGCCTGATAGATGATTTGATTTTGGAGCGAGTAAAAGCGGTCTGCGCGGAGAATCGTCACGATATCCGTCGCGGCGTTCCAATCGAGGAGCAGCGCGCCGAGGACAGCCTGTTCGGCTTCCGCATTGTGCGGCGGAACCTTATCTTTTAACATCGCAGCTGCCTCCTTATCCACACGATTTCAACCGATTATCCTCAAGATATCCACAAGTTTGCATCTTTAGACAGCGAAAGCCGGCCGCTCTCTTTCGGAACGCACCGGCTTTTGCCGCAATCCACGCGATATTCGCTTTTTAAAAAAGCGACAAAAACGCAGACGGACGGAAAATCGCTCGCGTCCGCATTTTATCGGGACGAAAAATCAGACTTCGGAGTTGTCCGATTGCGCGTCGTCCGCAGAGATATGTTCGGCAGTGCCGTCGGTATTTTCCGACGGGACGGCGTTTTCGGAAGCTTCCCGTGCGGCCGCTTCCGCGCCTTCGTTTGCGGAATTTCCGTCAGCGCTTTCGGCTTTCGCTTTTTTCGTTTTACCGTCGTCGGCCGCATCTTTCGCTTCGGCGCTCACTTCGCCCTTTACCGAAACGATCATCTGAGCGGTCTGCGATTCGTAGAGTTTTACGCTGAAGTGGTAATTTCCGACCGATTTGATCGAAACGCCGGGGATTTCGATACGTTTGCGCTCGATTTCAAATCCGTGCTTTGCAAGCAGTTCGGAAACGACTTGGGCGGAAACCGCGCCGAAAAGCTTGCCGTTTCTGCCCGCCGGCATCGTAATCTCCAAGTGCAGCGCTTCGAGCTTTTCTTTGAGGCTCGCCGAATCCCTGCGCTTTTGCTCTTTGCGCGCTTCTATTTCGGCTTTACGGCTTTCAAAGAACGCGACAGTCTCCGCATTGTACGGTACGGCGAGTCTTCTCGGCCGCAAAAAGTTACGGAAATATCCGTCGGCAACGTTTTTGACGTCTCCTTCTTCTCCGAGTGTTTTAATGTCCGTGTTTAAAATGACTTTCATGTTCAAGCTCCTCTTAAAAATGGTATGGCACCGCTTAAATCCGCGTTCGGCTGCGGTGCCGATTTTGTTATCGCTCGGGCGCGTCACCAGGAGTCGGATCGCCTACCCGATCAATCATATCGGTTCAATTTCGAGTTTTCTGAAAACCCGTATCTTTCAAAACCCGACATCCGATCATATCGTTTTTCAGTCGGCTACGTAGGGCAAAAGACAGATATTGCGCGCGCGTTTGATTGCAGCTGCAAGCTCTCTCTGGTGTTTTGCACAGGTACCGGTGATACGCCGCGGAAGAATTTTGCCGCGTTCGGTCATATAACGGCGCAGGCTGTCCGCGTTTTTGTAGTCGATCTTCGTTTTGTTTGCACAAAAGCGGCACACTTTTTTGCGAAAATAGGTTTTACCGCCCTTTTTTCCCGCGCCTTTTTCTTCCGTATCGTCGTCACTCACAGGAGCCGCATCGAGAGCGGCTGCGTTCATCTTGTCTTCAGCCGAAACAGCGGCTGTGTTTTCGTTATTCAATTCGTCTGCCATTATAATCTCCAATTACATTAAAAAGGAATATCTTCGGGGAATCCGTCATCGGCCGGCGATGCGGCAGCCCCGCCGTACTGTCCCTGCGTTTCGGAAGCCGCTTTCGGCTGAAATCTCGGAGCACCCCCGGACGCTTGTCCGCCCTCCGATTTTCCGCCGAGCAGCTGTACCGAATTCGCGACGACGACGACTTTGCTGAAGTTCTGCCCGTCCTTTTGCCAGCGGTCCTGCTTCAAGTAGCCGTCAACTGCGATCTGCTTTCCTTTGAGCAGATACTGTTTCAGATTTTCGGCAGTCCGTCCCCAAATCGTTATGTCAAAGTAATTGACTTCGTCGACCCACTGCTCGCCTTCTTTTTTGCTTCTGTTGACGGCGATACTGATATTTGCGCGCGCCATCTGACCGTTGCCGACATACGCAAAAGAGCGTTCGTCCGCGCCGAGGTCCCTCGTCAAGCGCCCGATTAAAAATACGTGATTCATGTCCGTCATCGTTCAGCCTCCGAAAGCGGGAATTTCGACACTAGTTTGCGTCTTTTTCATCGAGTTTTACAAACAGGTACTTGAGCATGTTTACGTTCAGTCTGAACTGTTTGTTGATTTCGATGATCTTTGCGGGGTTGAGTTTCATCGTAAACAGGATAAAGCGTCCCCGTTTTTGTTTTTTGATTTCGTAAGTTAAATCGCGGTCGCCGAAGGGTTCTTCTTTTTCGATTTCGGCGCCGAATTCGTTTAAAACGCTTCGGACATCGTCCGCGCCTTTTTTTGACTTTTCCTCGTCGAGCGGGAAAACGGTCATCAGTTCGTATTTTCGCATGGTATCTCCTTGTGGACATTCGGGAACTTCATACGAAGCTCCAAGGGGTGTCTTATTATACTATCAGATTGATGAAAAATGGTCAATCATGTATACTGTAATCGATATGAAATTATTTTGTCGAATTCTTTTCGTCATGCTTTTTTTCCCGCTCGCCGCATCCGCAGCCGATACTTATTTAAAACTTATGCAAACCGGTACGGCAAAGCAAATCAAACGCGCCTTTTTATTCGATGCCGACGCTCCTTTTCATACGATCGGAAAAGAACGGAACAATCTTCTCATTACGGCAATCATATACGACCGGAGTGAAGATGTCATCCGCCTGCTGCTCAAAGCGGACATCGGAGCCGATCAAAAAAATCGGGAAAAGCGGACAGCCGTTTCATACGCGTGCGAATACTGTACCGGTAAAAGCAGATTCGACCTCATACTCGCTTCGGGCGGCGCGTCCCCGAAAAAGATACGCTCCCGTCTTATGTCGCGCGACAAAAGCGGCCGCTATGCCGCATCGTATGCCGAAAAAAACAGCGAAAGCGAAATCCGTAATTCGATAGCGCCGTATTTAACGCAAAGCGATATTGCGCTCATCGAGCAAACGACCGAAGGCGGCGTGCCGCTTCTTGCCGCGGCGGTAAACGCATATCGCCCGACGGGAGAAAGCTCAAAAGCCGTAAAGCGAAAGACCGAAAAGACAAAAAAGCGCGAAGTGAAACAAACCGAAAACGATGACCTGTCCCCGGACGCCGAAACGACCGCCGCGGATTCGGAAACCGATAAAAACGCAGCCGAAAACGCAGCCGAAAAAACGCTCGAAAAAAGCGAAGAAAATATTCCCGCAGCCGAAAAAACGCTTGAAGAAAGCGAAGAAAATATTCCCGTAAACGAAAACGCGGAAGCGGAGCTTTCCGAAAAAAAAGAATCGGGCGATGAAGAAAAAAACGCGCAAAAAGAAGCGGACGAATCCGAGGCCGTTCCGCTTCCTCCCTCTTCCGCCCCCTCATCCGCCGTGCGTCCGGCCGCTTCTTACGGCAAAATGTTTTTATACGATTATGCGGACACATCCTTCGATACGGAAGAAGAAATCGGGCCTTCTGAAAACGAGCTTATTATTAAAAATGTCAACATACACGATGAAAACGGCGTTACGCCGCTCATGTTCGCGATAAAGTGCGCGAGTATCGATCTCACCCGCACGCTGCTCAAAAACGGTGCCGACGTCAATGCGCGCGATAAAGAAGGCTGGACGCCGCTCATGTATGCGGTGCGAACGCAAAACGATAAACGCTTTGCCGCCGTGCTTATCGATGCCGGTGCTTCCGTGCGCGCAAAGAATGCATTCGGCATATCTTCGCTTTTAATCGCGGCCGAATATTCGCAAAACCCCGATATCGTTTCGCTCCTTCTTGCATCGTATTCGGCGACCGAAAACGATGTCGCAAAAGCGTTTATCCATGCGATCACGTCTTCGAACGTACCGCTTCACGTTCAGTGCGAAAAAATCCGGCGTTTTATAGCAAAGGGTGTTCCGCTCAACGTTTTTTATGAAGGCAAAACGCCGCTCATGTATGCCGCATCTTCGGCTTCATCGACTGCGGTTATCGCAGTGCTTCTTGAATCGGGAGCGCTGCCTTTCGCACGTACGGCGGAAGGGCTTCGTGCATTCGACTTCGCAAAAAAGAATCAGGCACTGGAAAAGGACGCCGTCTATCGCTCGCTCAACACGGACAACTGAATATGCGCATAACGGGCGGCGTTTTAAAGGGCCGGCAGATCAAATGTCCCAAAGGCATCATTCGGCCTGCCATGGACAAAATGCGCGAATCGGTGTTTGCAATCCTCGGCGATCTCGGAGGCAAATCCTTTCTCGATCTTTTTTCCGGTTCGGGTACCATAGCGATCGAAGCGGCTTCGCGCGGAGCGTCGAGTGTCGAACTGTGCGAAAAAGATAAAATCAAAATTCCCGTCATACTCGAAAACGTCGCCCTCGTCGAACGAGAGCTGAAACTCATCGTTAAATGCCATTTTATGCCCGTCGAATATTTTATTAAACGGTGCAAAACGAATTTCGACTATATCTTTTTCGACCCGCCCTTTCCGTATAAATTTCACGCGGAATTAATAAAAAATGCCGCCGAAAAAGGTATGTGCAAAAGCGGCGCTACGATTATCGTACACCGGCCCGAAGAACACGAAATGCCCGATGCAATCGGAAATCTTTCCCGCACGGATATGCGCGCCTACGGCCGCTCGATCGTCGACTTTTATTCGTTCCGCTAAAAAATTTCTTGACTTTTCGTAAAAACGTGGTACTATATAATCATAATCAGAAAGGCCGATTGTTATTAAATTTGTACGCGTATGATAACGGATGCATTAAAAAAAAGGATAACGGAAAAACAGGGAAACGCAGGGTTTATTAAAATTACCGATACTCCCGTCGCCTCTCTCTCTGCCGGACAAAAAGCGGCGTTGAATCGTACCGGCAATACCCTTTTCAATAAAGGTGATATCGAACAAGCGCGCAGGATATTTACGACGACGGGTTATTCCGACGGATTGACGCGCGTCGGAGATGCGTACGCGAAAAAAAACGAACCGATAAAAGCGCTCAAGCAGTACGTACTTGCGCACAATGTAAAAAAGTCGGAACCGATTTATGAATGCATGGCTCGCGTCATATCGGCAGTATTGGAAAAAAACGCATAAAGTTACCTCTGAAAACTGCAGTCTTTAGAGGTTCTCATAATTACAACAAAGGAGCATACATCTAATGGAAGCGGCAATCGAAAGCATTGAAAGTACCGAAACGGAAAGCGAAGACGAATTCTTTTCCGATGAATCCTCTGTCGATGAAAGCGCGAACGTCGATCGTATTTCGGAGCTTTCAAAAGACGGCTATCAATTATTAAAAAACAATAGAATCTCCGATGCGAAAGATATGTTTAAAAAAATCCTCGACATTGAAAACAACAACAACTACGCCCTCGTCGGGCTCGGCGATTCGGAACGCAAGCAAAACAACTACAACAAAGCGATAGCTTATTACAACGACTGTCTCTCCTACCATCCGGGAAACAATTATGCGCTCTTCGGACTTGCCGACTGCTACAAAGCCCTCAATCAATACCGCAAAGCGATCGATATCTGGGAACAATACCTCGTGCACGACGACCGCAACATCACCGTCCTCACGCGAGTGGCCGACGCATATCGAAAAATACATGACTTTAAAAAATCGAAAGAGCTGTATTTGAAAGTGCTCGACATGGAACAGGACAACGCGTACGCGCTCATCGGGCTCGGACACTTACATTACGACTTTAAAGAATACAAAGACGCGCTCTACTATTGGGCGAAGATGCTCGAACTCAACGAAAGCGCCGTCGACATCCGCGTGCTCACGTCTATCGGAAATTGTCACCGAAAGCTGAAAACCTTCGAAAACGGAGTTGCCTATTTCGAGCGCGCCCTCGCCCTCGACCCGAACAATTTTTACGCGCTGTTCGGGCTGGCCGACTGTTACCGCGGCATGAACCAGCAATACCGTTCCATCGAATATTGGAACAGAATCCTCGCTCTCGATCCCGACAATAAAGTGATCCTCACGCGTTCGGGCGACGCGTATCGGAATACGGGCGACTACAAAACCGCCGTTGAATATTACAATAAAGCGCTCGACATCGCGTTCGACGTATATGCGGCTCTGGGCCTCGCGCTCATCTGTAAGGGCGAAGGCAAATACGAAGAAGCGGCCGATCGGCTTTCGAACCTCATCCGAAGCGACGCAAAAAATTATCGCCTGTACATAGACCTTGCCGACTGCTATGTAAAGCTCAACAGAAAGCAGGATGCCGTCTCCGTCCTCGAAAGCTTTCAAAAACAGGGTATACGCTGCCCGCCTATAAGCGATATGCTCGACAAGCTCAAAAACAATAAGCCGATCTATTGATGTGTACGCAGGTGTTTGTTAATTTTCTTGCCGGATGTACCGCGCCGCATGAATAAAATCGCACTCGCCGGTCTCTTGCCCGAAGAGCTGTGCGCTTCCCTTTCACTCTCCCCTTCTTTTCGCGGAAATCAACTGTTTCTGTGGATCGGAAAGGGTGTCGATTCGTTCGATGCCATGACAAATCTGAGCGCGGAGCTGCGGGCGTCACTTGCCGAAAAAGCGCTGCTCCGGTCGACTCGCGTATCCGCCGTGCTGAAAGCGGACGACGGCACGGTAAAGCTGCAGATAGAAACGGAAGACGATCTCGCGGTCGAAACAGTACTCCTCACCGATAAAGCGGGACGGAAGACGGCTTGCGTTTCGTGCCAAGCCGGCTGCGCGATGGGCTGCGCGTTTTGCAAAACGGGAACGCTCGGACTTGCCAGAAATTTGAGCGCTGCAGAAATCGTCGAACAGTTTTTATATCTTGAAAAGCACGCAGGCACTCTCGATAATATCGTCTTTATGGGTATGGGAGAGCCGCTTTTAAATCTCGAAGCGGTACGGAAAGCGATCGTCGTGCTCACCGATAAGCGCGGCAGAAATCTTTCGAGCCGCCGCATCACGGTATCCACGGTCGGTATCGTAAGCGGCATATACGATTTGGCGGATAAGGGACCGGCAGTGCGCCTCGCCCTTTCGCTTACGACGGCAGACGAAACGCTGCGGAGGGAACTCATGCCCGCGTCTTTGACAAATCCCTTGAGCGATTTACGAAAGGCCGTTTCATACTACATCGAAAAAACGGGAAAACGGGTTACGCTCGAAGCCGTGCTGCTTTCGGGAAAAAATATGAGCGAAAAAGATGCGGATGCCCTCATCGCCTTTGCAAAAGGTTTGGACGTCCACGTCAATCTCATCCCGTGGAATCCCGTAGAAGGGCTGTCATTTGCAACGCCAAGTCAGGATGAAACGGCACAATTCGTTTCGCGTCTTGAAAAGGGAGGCCTCAACGTAACGCTCCGTATGCACCGAGGAAAAAGTATTTCCGGCGCCTGCGGACAGCTCGGTAAAACGAATGCGAACGCTTGAAATGCCGCATATTTTTATCTATAATGCCTGCAGTAAAAAAGAAATGCGGAGCTAAAAATGCAAAAAAAGATTTACGTCGCCGGCATGTTCGACGGCGATACTGCAAAAAAAGTTGAAGATGCGGTGCGCGCGGTAAGCGGCGTCACAAGCGTTACCGCCTCTCCCGAGAAGGCGCAAGTGCTCGTCGATTACGGCGATGAATCCGTAGTGGCTTCGATCAACGCTGCGATTACTTCGCTCGGCATCGATGTACTCGACTAGCGTTTCGGCAGCCTTCTTGACCCCCGTATCGATTTTAACTATGCTGTAATTATTCAGTGATATTAAAAATACACGAGGAGCAGTATGGGTAAAACAATAGCACAAAAAATATTCGATGCGCACAGAATCGATACGCCCTTTTCCGGTACATCGGTACTGAAACTCGACCGCGTATTTTGCCACGAAATCACGACTCCCGTCGCGATCACCGATTTAATCGAACGCGGAAAAGACAGCGTATTCGACGGCGATAAAATCAAAGCGGTTATCGATCACGTCACTCCTGCAAAAGACAGCAAAACGGCGACGCAGGGAAAAATCCTGCGCGATTGGGCGCACCGGCAGCATATCAAAGACTTTTTCGACATCGGTCGAAACGGCGTGTGCCATGCGATCTTTCCGGAAAGCGGCTTTGTGCGCCCGGGCTTTACCGTCATCATGGGCGATTCGCACACCTGTACGCACGGCGCTTTCGGCGCGTTCGCCGCGGGAGTCGGCACGACCGATATCGAAGTCGGTATATTAAAAGGCGTGTGCGCGTTCCGAGAACCGAAATCGATCAAATTTATTTTAAACGGAAAACTGCGTCCGGGCGTTTTCGCCAAGGACGTTATCCTTTCGATCATCGCAAAAATCGGCGTAAACGGCGCGACCGACCGCGTTATGGAATTCACCGGTTCCGTCATCGAAAATTTCGGCATGGAAGAGCGCATGACGCTGTGCAATATGGCGGTAGAAGCGGGCGGCACATCGGGCATCTGCGCTCCGGATATGCACACGGTCGACTACCTTTGGGAATTTATTAAAGACGATTATCCGTCAAAAGAAGCCGCCCTCGCCGACTACTCCAAGTGGACAAGCGATGCGGACGCCGAATACGAAAAAACGATATCGATCGACTGCAGTGAAATCGAACCCGTGTGTACCGTCGGCTACAAACCCGACCAGGTCAAAAACGTGCGCGATATGAAAGGCACGAAAGTCGATCAAGTCTATATCGGCAGCTGCACGAACGGACGCATATCGGATCTGCGCATTGCGGCGGAAGTGCTGAAAGGAAAACGCATAGCCGAAGGCGTGCGCGCCATCGTAAGCCCTGCAACTCCGAAAGTGTACAAAACGGCGCTCAAAGAAGGCATCATCGACATCTTTATGGACTCGGGATTTTGCGTTACGAATCCGACCTGCGGTGCGTGCCTCGGTATGTCGAACGGAGTGCTCGCAGAAGGAGAAGTGTGTGCGTCCACGACGAACCGCAATTTCAACGGCAGAATGGGAAAAGGCGGCATGGTTCACTTGATGAGTCCCGCTACGGCGAGCGCAACGGCAATTGCCGGCACGATATGCAATTCATCGCTTTATCAGGAGGTATGATCAAAGCGCCGACTGAAACAGCGTCGGCACTTTGATCTCGAGTTTGCTCGGACGTTTGCAAAAAAACGTGCATACATACCGGTTCGATAAAAATCGTATGAATGCGTTGCGTTATATTTTGCAAACTCGATTATCGAACATGTGCGCCGCTTGGAACTTCGGAGCAAAGCTCCTCCGTTACGAAGCTTGCGCACGGCAAAAAACTTTTTCGGAACTTGCAAGTTTCTGCAAAAGTTTTTTGGGAGGTATGAGGTGAAACAATTCGGAGGGAGCGTGCTCTTTCTCGACCGCTCCGACATCAACACCGACGAAATCATTCCGGCGAAGTATCTTACCGAAATTTCAAAGCAGGCGCTCAAGCCCTATCTGCTCGAAGATTTAAAACTCGACGGTTTTAATCCGAAAACGGATATCGCAGGCAAACGCGTCATCATCACGCGGGAAAACTTCGGCTGCGGTTCTTCGCGCGAACACGCTCCGTGGGCGCTCGAAGTGAACGGCATTTCCGTCGTCATCGCGGTAAACTTTGCGCGGATATTTCGGCAAAATATGTTCAACTGCGGCATGATGGCTATCGAACTCGATAAAAAATCGATAGACGATATATTCCGCACGTTTTCGGATAAAGACGCCGAATGCAAAATCGTGCAAAACGACGACGGCAGCGCAAAGGTAAAGCTGATCGCGGGAAGCCTTTCGAAAAGCTATCCGTTTACGCTCGACGGTTTTGCAAAGACGCTCGTCGAAAACGACGGGTGGATCGGCTACGCGGATAAAAAATATTGATAGGTCGAAAGTCGAGTTTGGAAAGTATCAGCTAATAACGCCATGTTTACGGCGAGGATGACCAACGTACAATCTTTGTAGACATATGCGAACGCGGCTCTCGCAGCGGGCACCCCGTTTAAAAAGCACAACCGTTCCGTACGTGGATACCGCGAGTTTGCGACGCAAACTCGTCAGTGAGGCGAAGCCGAACGTCGCTTCCG
>ERZ772960.1852-NODE-1852-length-16171-cov-8.319620_pt1 | contig 16171 bp, 15 predicted proteins | sample MGYA00580678_ERZ772960 | MGnify/ENA primary metagenome ERZ772960 (study PRJEB29015, sample SAMEA2737930) | human oral metagenome | biome: human oral; feature: human-associated habitat; material: dental | place: China | collected 2059 ... | reverse complement strand
TTCGGCGACGAATCAGTTTCGCCCTACTGGGATGTGCTGCGAGGCATTTCCGTCGCCTGGGCGAAGGAAAGCCTGCGCAGCTTCGCAAGATCGATGCCGTCCTTCGGGTCGGGCGAGAGGACGTAGTGCTTCCAGGTGCGTGCGCGCTGGCCGTTCCATGGGATGTCGTTCCCGAAGTCGCTGCGCGTCTGGTCCATCTCACGCCACCAGTCGAACGATCCGTAATCTTCCAGGCCGTCGCGAACTCCCTTAACGGGTACGTCGATGTTCACGAAATCGGTCGCAAGGGCACGTTCGCCCTTCTCGAGATACCTCTGGATGAACCGAGCGCTCGTGTGTCCCGATATGCACTTCACGTACGGCATCGCTACAAGCTGACGACGGCGTGCCGGGTGATGCCCTTTACGTCGTTCCGGAGGTCGACGACCGCGGCGTTGAGGTCCTCGAGGTTTCCCTCGGCCAGGCGCAGCAGCCGGCGGGCCTCCTCGGCCCTGAGGCTCCCGCGCTCGGCGTAGTATGCGATTCGGTTCAGCGCGTGCACCGCCTGGTTGTAATGGTTCCCCCAGCGCCGCATCTCGCACTCGAGTCTCGGGAGGGAGGCACGATCGAGGACCACGGCGGTGCGGAAGTCTCCGGAGACGCAGTCGCCGGGCAGCTGGACGAGGGCCCGCACGAGCTCAGAGGGCGTCATCTGCTTGCTCTTGGCGATCCGGTCGACGCGCGACCTCTCGCCGTCGGTAAGCCGCACGTTCAGATATCTGGTTCGCTTGGCCATGGTCTTGCTCCCTTGCATCGGGTGTGCTTCGGCTCCCAGGGGCGCGGGGAATCCCCCGCATGGAGGGCGCCGGCGGCGTCCTCCATGGTTCGGAGCCAGGGCGGTCCTTCCAGCAACCCCAAGCAGTTGCCGGAAGGCGTGGATGGCCGCCCTGCTCCGAGAAGCCCTATGTCGCGATGCGTTCGTGTCACGACATAGGAAGCTTGCTACCAATGGGATTGTACCATATACAGCACAAAAACGTGCTGCCACAGACTAACACAGACTAATTCTGAGCTGCGTTTTCCATGAATGCAGCAAGTATAATGAGGTCACTTGATACATACCATCTACGCCAGTTTCGGGAAGAAGTGAGCTATGAACAGAAAAACGATTTTCGTCGCATTCGCAATAGAGGACGAGAGACAGAGGGACTTTCTCAAGGGCCAATCTCTCAATACCCGCTCGCCCTTCGAATATGTGGACATGTCCGTCAAAGAGCCCTATGCGTCCGCATGGAAAGAGAAGGTGAGGACGCGCATAAAGAGATCGGATGGTGTCATCGCCTTGATAAGCGACAACTCGCTTCGGTCGAGCGGCCAGAAGTGGGAGATACAGTGTGCCCGCGAAGAGGGGAAGCAGGTGCTGGGAATATGGGCCTACAAGGATGACCGGACCGACATCCCAGGGGTTCGGACCATTTCTTGGACATGGCGCTCCATCGAAGACTTCATAGACAGCCTGTGATAGCCGTGAGCGGAAACAGGATGGCCCTCGTCGTCGGCATCAACCATTACGAGCATGTGAAGTCGCTATCAGGATGTGTTGCTGACGCTAAAGCGGTCAATTCTTTGCTTGAGGCGAATGGCGACGCGGGCAGGACCAAGAACTTCGATACGAAGCTGCTCCTTGCGGAGAACGCCGAATCGGTGACGAGAGGGGATTTGAAGGATCAGGTTGAGAGGCTCTTCAACTCGAATGCGGAGATAGCCCTTCTCTACTTCTCCGGCCATGGCTATGTCGAATCGACGGGCGGCTACATAATCACGTCCGAATGCAAGCGAGGAGACGACGGCCTGTCGCTTCGGACTCTGGTGAATTACGCAAACAACTCTCCGGTTAGGAACAAGGTCATCATCCTTGACAGCTGCTTTTCGGGGGCGGCGGGCGATATCCCGAGTCTCGAAAGCCATGCGGCCATCGCTGACGGAGTAACGATACTCACTGCCTCGAGGAGAAACGAGACGGCCCTTGAGGTCGGTGTGCACGGTGTCTTCACCGGTCTGCTTGTCGACGCACTGGAAGGTGCGGCAGCGAACCTCACGGGCGACATCACCCCCGGAAGCGTTTATGCCCACATCGATCAGTCGCTCGGAGCATGGGAGCAGAGGCCGGTTTTCAAGACCAACACGGAGAGCTTCGTCTCGCTTCGCAAGGTCACTCCTCCGATACCGATAGAGGACCTGAGGCGCATTCCGGAGTTCTTTCCCGATGAGGGGCATGTCTTCCAGCTCGACCCGTCGTTCGAGCCTCGGAACGAGGGCAGGACCCCCGACATGCCGCCAAGCGACGAGGCCAACAACAAAGTGTTCGCAATTCTGCAGAGATACAACCGGCTCAACTTGCTCGTTCCTGTCGACGCCGAGCACATGTGGAACGCGGCTATGGAAGGCAAGGGCTGCAGGCTGACCATGCTTGGCGAGCACTACAGGCGTCTTGCGCTCAAGAAAGCTATCTAGGCTTCATTTGCGGAGACGGGCTTGTTGAGCATGAACAACCCGGCCTATCGGAAGAGCGTCGGATCCTCAGAAGCCTCTTCGATGAGAGCGGCTGGCGTCCCGTTTTCCGGCGGCCGTTTGCATGGTTCATCATGCGAGAAGCCTGGATGCCAGCTTGTGGACCTGTCGCGCCTCTTTCGAGTCCAGCTCCCACGAGGCCAGCTCTGCGGCGATCAGGTCCGAGTGCCTTTTGCTGATATCCCTCAGGGCGTTGCCAACGGACTTCCTGACGTAGTCGCTCGCGTCCTCCCTGAGCGCGGACAGCCGGCGAACGGCCTCCTCGGGGTGCTCCCTAAAGTAGTCCCTGTCCGTCCAGATTCTCAGGCCCTCCGTCACCGCCCGCCTCACGTTGGGCTCGTCCGAGGACAGCCACTCGTCGATTATGGGAAAAGCTTCCTCGTAGCCTCTGTCGCCACAATACCGATCGAAGGACTTGGCGAGAATCTCCTGGACTCTCCAGTCCTCGTCACGAGAGACAATATCCTTGAGGATACGCAGGGCATGCTCATCATGCGCCGCGAGGTAGCCGAGTAGGAATGTCCCGTACATCCTTACCTGGACGGTTTTCGATTCTCCTGCCGACCGCGCCAACTCTGCGACATCCGAGGCGTCTCTGGATGCAAAGTCGGCGGCAGCACACCTCTCGATTTCCTTGAAGCCGTGCTCGACTCCCGCAAGGCTGGATGAAATTTCCTCGATTCTGTGGTTCATTCGGCCTCACTCCCCCTGCGCAACAATATTGACCAGTGCTACACGTCCATCAAGTTCCTGGAATACTTTATGCTTGCGGTCCATCTCGTTTGGGAAAAGAATACCATCTCGACGGCACGGAAAGAGCTCCCGAGTTTTTAAGGCAAGGCCGGGAGCCGAAGCTCCCAGCCTTGCGAGCTTTTAGAGCTCGCAAAGTGCGTTACGATGATGGCGGAGAAGGGCCCTGTTGTCGTTGAGAATCAGCATGCTTATCAGGTCGAACCTGATCGCGCAATCGCCGGAGTCGAGGTGCTCGGTGAGGTAGGATGCCGCCAGTCGCTCGAGGGAGTCGCGATCGGGAACTTCCTCGGGGAAACCTTCACCGGTGTTCTGGCGGACCTGGCAGCTGATGAAGACCATGTCGTCCTCTTCGCTGGCGATGAAGTCGATGGTGTCGCCGCCGTGCGCCCAGTTCTCTTCGAGGATCTCGAATCCCCTGCGCTCAAGATAGCTCTTGATGCCCTTCATTGCCTTGGTGTCGATGGTTTCCATGGTTGACCTCCTAAGGTTTCGGCCCGCCCCTGTGGCGGACCTTGTGGCTCGCATGCCATCAGGGTTCCCGGAGGTTGCAAGGGAGGAAGCAAAACCCTTAAGGGCTCGAGTTTTCGAGCATTGGACTTGGGAAACCACTTGAAAAGTTTTTGCGGCCCTTGCGGCCGTAGGGGTCCTCGATGAGCCTGCAGAGTCCAAGGAGCGACCCGGGGAGCGAGCCGGCGCTCAGGAGGCCTGGAAGCGCGCTCAGGGCATGGAGTGCAACGAGCCGAAGGGCAGAGGGTTCGCTCGAAGATCTGGGCAACGAGGCCTCATGGCTCAATCGCAAATAGAGGCGAGCGCATCATCGCCATGCAATCATGACGTTAGCGGCGCTCCAACCCGATGATGCCCTCGAACCTCTCCGCCACGACATCGGCGGTTTCCTCAGCGCGCAGCTCGGTGAACTCGCGCGTGAGCCGGGCGATGGCCTCCATGAGCTCGCTGCCGACCCCGCAGCCGGGGTCGATTCGCCTGAGCTCCCGGAGCACGTCGGCCATGTGATCTCGCAAGGCCAAGAAGATCCTTCTGTTCGGCACCACGGTGATGCCGTCCTCGCGCAGGCGGGCCATGATGAAGTCCTGCTTGGTCATGCCTGACTCCGCGACCACCTCGTCGAGCCAACGGCTCTGCGCCGGCGTCATGCGGAACGCAACGGTGACGCTCCTCGCCCTTCGGTCGTTGGGGCAGGGCATCAGTCTCTCCCTCCCTTGTCGAGGGCGCGTGCGATCTCCCCCTGCTTGTCGGGGAAGAGGTACGCGTACCTGAACGTGACGTCGGTGCTCTCGTGGCCGAGGCGATCGGCGATGGCCACGGCGGAATAGCCCATGTCGATGAGGAGGGACACGTGGCTGTGGCGCAGGTCGTGGATGCGGATGCGCTTCACGCCAGTGGCCTTGCAGCCTCTCGACATCTCGTGATGCATGCGGTCCTTGGTGAACGGGAACATGCGCTCGTCGTGCGCCACGGGATGCCCCTGGAGCCAATCCGAAAGCTCGTCGACGAGGAAGCCAGGCATCGCCACGGCCCTCACGGACTTGGGCGTCTTCGGATCGGTGACGACGTCGCGGCCCTTGAGCCGTTGGTATGACTTGTTGACGGACACGACGGCCCGCCTGAAGTCGACGTCGTCCGGCGTGAGGGCGAGTAGCTCGCCGACCCTGAGTCCGCACCAGTAGAGGATCTCGAACGCGCAGAAGCTGTCGGGCTTGTCCGCCACCGCGTCTGCGAACCTGAGGTACTCGTCCTTCGTCCAGAAGAGCATGTCGCCGGCCTTGTTGGATCCCATCTTCGCCGTACGCGCGCACGGGCTCCTGCGCAGGCCGTAGAAGCGCACGGCGTGGTTGAAGATGGCCGCGAGCTGGTTGTTGATCGTGCGCAGGTACGTGGGCGAGTAGGGCTCGCCGTGAGCGTTTCGCATCGCCATCAGCCCGTTCTGCCAGCGGATGACGTCGACCGACTCGATCTCGTCCACGCGCATCTGCCCGAAGATCGGCAGTATCTTGTCGCGGACCATGTACTCTTTTCCGATCCACGTGCTCTCGCGCAGGCGGGGCTTCATGTCCTTCTTATACACCTCGAAGAAGGAGGCGAAGGTGGAGCTCACCGACCCCTCGGCGTCGGCCCTGCTCCCATCCTCCCATTCGAGCGCCGCCTGCTCGGTGGGAAAGCCGCGCTTCGTCCTGTGGCGCCTGTTCCCGTCGTAGTCTCGGAACCAGAACTGGGAGGTCCACGTCCCGTTGTTCTCCTGCCGCACCGACATGCCGTCCTCCTTCCATAGAGCACGATAACGTGCTGTTTCATCCTAGGAATATATCAGCACGATATTGTGCTGTCAACTATTGCGCACGGACCGTGCTGCTGTAGAATCCGTCCCATGGAATGACGGGCTCGGGGACGGAGGCGGAATGGGCGTCGGGGAGCGCATAAGGCGCTGCAGGAAGGCGGGGGGCTACACCCAGAGGGGCCTCGCGGAGGAGATCGGCGTCACCGAATCAGCCGTCCGCAACTACGAGCTCGGGCTGCGCACGCCGGGCGGACCCCAGCTCGAGGCGATCGCCAGGGTGCTGGACGTCGTGCCGGAGTCCCTCGCCGACATCGGCCCCGCCACCGCGCGCGGGGCGCTCGAGATGCTCTTCAGGCTCGAGGGCGAGATGGGCTTCAGGCCCATCGAGACGGAAGATGGCATCGGCGTAGCAGTAGATCCAAAGGTGGAAGGTTCTCAGAAGCTCTCTCAGGCGTTGAAGGCATGGGCACGGATGCGAGCCGACTTTGACTCCGGCAAGGTCTCAGAGGCGGAATACGAAGCCTGGAAGGCATCCTTCAAAGGCTAGGCGACAGCGATCGCATGCCAATCACGAGGTCCTGCGGGACCTCGTTTTTTGTTGTCGCAATTTACTCCCCAGCAAAGAAACCGGCACCAAAACCCCTGAAGGCAGGTTTTTGGGACGTAGGTGGTGAGTAAATCCAGGCTCACGATTCGGGTTTTCGCACGGGTTTTGGCACTCCGGGCGGCGTTTTTCCGAAAAATCTACTCCCTAGCAGCGACCTGCGCCTTTGCGAAAATCGGCCTTCAAAAAAGCCACTGAGTTCAAACTGAGTTCCAGTTTTGGGAATCGGGACGACTCGGACGCAAAACGCTATAAAAACGCGCGTCGGCATCGTCCATCTATTGGCACCTTTTAGCATTTAGTGCGAACCAGTCGCATCCCGTGGACAAAACGGGGCGGGCTTGGGAGTAAATGCGCAGGCAGACAGGCAAAGAGGAAACCTCTGAAATCGATGATTTCAGAGGTTTCCCGAAAAGCTCTCTCACCAGAATTGGCCGGTGGCTTGCGCGTTACCTGCTACTGGATGAGACCAGATGCCACTAGATAGGACAGATGATAAACGCCCAGCTCAGGGGCCTTTTTATTCCCACTCGATGGTGGCCGGGGGCTTGGAGGTCACGTCGAGGACGACGCGGTTGACCTCGGGCACCGAGTTCGTGATGCGCGTGGAAATGCGGGCCAGGACGTCGTAGGGCAGGCGCGTCCAGTCGGCCGTCATCGCGTCCTCGGAGGACACGGGGCGCAGCACTATCGGGTGGCCGTAGGTACGGCCATCCCCCTGGACCCCGACGGAACGAACGTCGGCAAGCAGAACCACTGGGCACTGCCAGATCTCCTGATCCAGGCCGGCCGCCGTAAGCTCCTCGCGGGCGATCAGGTCCGCGGCGCGCAGGATATCCAGGCGCTCGCGCGTGACCTCGCCAATGATGCGGATGCCCAGGCCGGGACCCGGGAAGGGCTGACGGTTCACCAGGTAGTCGGGCAGACCCAGCTCGCGGCCGACCGCACGCACCTCGTCCTTGAACAGGGTACGCAGGGGCTCGACCAGCTCGAAGGTCATATCCTCGGGCAGGCCACCCACGTTGTGGTGGCTCTTGATGTTGGCCGCGCCCTCGCCGCCGCCGGACTCGACGACGTCGGGGTACAGGGTGCCCTGGACGAGGAACTTCACCTCGCCACCGGCAGCGCCAACCTCTTCGATGACCTGCTTCTGGGCGGCCTCGAAGGAGCGGATGAACTCGCGGCCGATGATCTTACGCTTCGCCTCGGGCTCGGTGACGCCGGCCAGGGCGGACAGGAAACGCTCAGACTCGTCGCACGTGATGACGCGAATACCCATGCCGCGCGCGTAGTCGTTCTCCACCTGCTCACGCTCGCCCGCACGCAGCAGGCCATGATCGATGAAGAAGCAGGTCAGCTGGTCGCCGACAGCCTTGTGCACGAGGGCCGCAGCCACGGAAGAGTCCACGCCGCCGGACAGGGCGCAGATAACCTGCGCGTCACCGACCTGCTCGCGGATCTTCTCAACCTGCTCGTCCACGATGGAACCAGCGGTCCACGTGGGCTTGATCCCCGCACCCTCGTACAGGAAGTTCTTCAGCGCGTCCTGGCCGAACTGGGAGTGGCCCACCTCGGGGTGCCACTGCAGGCCGTAGAGGCGACGCTCGCGCGACTCGAAGGCAGCGACGGGGGTCTCGGCGGTGGAGGCGGTGACGGTGAAGCCCTCGGGCGCGCCCTGGACGGCGTCGCCGTGGCTCATCCACACGATCTGATCGTCGGGGGTGCCGCCGAACAGGCAAGAACCCGCAGAAACTGTGGCCTCGGTGTGCCCGTACTCGCGGGTGCCCGTGCGACCCACCGTGCCACCCAGGGCGTGAGCCATGGTCTGGAAGCCGTAGCAGATGCCCAGGACGGGCACGCCGGCCTCAAAAATCGCAGGATCGACGGAGGGCGCACCCTCCTCGTACACGGAAGACGGGCCGCCGGACAGGATGATGGCGGCGGGCTCCTTGGCGAGCATGTCCGCCACGCTCATGGTGTGGGGGACGATCTCGGAGTAGACGTTAGCCTCACGCACGCGGCGGGCGATCAGCTGGGCATACTGCGCGCCGAAGTCGACGACGAGGACGGGATGCATGTCAGTAGCGTTCACCCTCCCCATGCTACCCGCGCTCACCCCGCGCCGTCGCGCACCATAGCGCATGTCACCGCGCTTTTGTCCGCGGATACGGCGACGGCCCCGCCCCCGGGTGGGGACGAGGCCGACTCGCGTGACGCTGGAGCGCGCGGCTCAGCGGAAGATGGAGCGCAGCACCGGGAAGGCTCCGGTGGCCACGGCAGCCTTGACCAGGTCGCCGATGATGAAGGGCACGAAGCCCTTCATCAGACCCTGCTCAAGGGTCATGTGCGCGAAGGGAATCATCCAGGCCAGGCCCAGGATGTAGACGGAGAAGAGGGACACGAGAGCAGTCGGCGCCATGGTCAGGATGCGGCGGTCGGCGCCGCGCTGGGCGGCCAGACCCGCGATCGCGGCGACGAGCAGGTAGCCGAGGATGTAGCCGAAGGAGGCGAAGGCCCAGCCGACGTTCGTGCCGGTGAAGACCGGGGCACCGGCGACACCGAGGAGGGCGTAGGCGGCGACGGAGACGAGGCCTCGGCGCGCGCCAAGGGCCGCACCGACCGAAAGGGCACCCAGCGTGCCGAGCGAGACGGGCACAGGCGTGAACGGCAGCGGGACCGAAATACGGGCCAGCACGATCATGGCGACCGTTCCGGCGGCGATCAGGGCGATTTCGCGGGCGATCGTGCCACCGAGGCGGTCTGCGAGGACGCGGTTTTCGCGCGCGGCAACGGGGGAAGCGGTCAGGGTGGTCATACGACACCTTTCAACAGGGCCAACAGCCTTTCATTCAACAATTGAACAATATGCTGCCCGCCACTCCCCTGTCAAGCACACGGAGGCAAATCTCAGGGGGCGAGCGCCACACCGGCGCTCGCCCCCTGAAGCCCATGAGCGGGTGTGATCATCAGTGCGCGAAGTGGCGCGTTCCCGTCAGGTACATCGTGATGCCCGCAGCATTCGCCGCGTCAATCGACTCCTGGTCACGCACCGAGCCGCCGGGCTGAACAACAGCCTTCACGCCCGCGTCAATGAGCACCTGCAGTCCATCCGCGAAGGGGAAGAACGCATCCGACGCGGCGACCGCACCAATGGAACGCTGCTCGGGAGCCTCGGCCACAACCTCGGACGCGCGAGCGCCGCCCGCGCTATCCACGGTGGACGCCGCCGCGTCACCCGTCGAGCGCGAGCCCAGCGTGTTCGCACGCTCGACCGCCAGCTTGCAGGAGTCCACGCGGTTCACCTGGCCCATGCCAACGCCCACCGAGGCGCCATCCTTGACCAGCAGGATCGCATTCGAACGGACCGCGCGCACCGTGCGCCACGCGAACTCCAGATCCGCCAACGTCGCCTCGTCGGCGGGAGCGCCGGCCGCGAGCGTCCAGTTCTCCGGGGAATCGCCCGGCGCGTCGATGTCGTCGCGCTCCTGGACCAGCAGGCCGCCGCTGATCTGCTTGAACTCGTACGAGCCGCGAGCCGGGGGCTCAACCTGCAGGACGCGTAGGTTCTTCTTCGCGCTCAGCACCTCGAGCGCACCCTCCTCGTAATCGGGGGCCAGCACGACCTCGGTGAAGATCGGGACGATCTGACGGGCCAGCTCGACGCTCACCGGGCGGTTCACGGCGATCACGCCGCCGAATGCCGACACGGGGTCGCATGCGTGCGCGAGGCGGTGTGCCTCGGCCACGTCATCGGCCACCGCGATACCGCAGGGGTTCGCGTGCTTGATGATCGCGACGCAGGGACGCTCATGGTCGTAGGCGGCGCGCAGGGCGGCGTCGCCGTCCGTGTAGTTGTTGTAGCTCATGGCCTTGCCGTGCAGCTGGCGCGCGTTCGCGATGCCCGGGGCCAAGGCCTCGTCGTCAACGTCTTCGTCCTCGAAGGACTCGTCGATCTCGCGGTACACGGCCGCACCCTGGTGCGGGTTCTCGCCGTAGCGCAGCGACTCCACGCGCTCGAACGCGTCGGCGACGAACACGGGCATGCCCGAGGCCTGCCCCTCCTCCTCGGGGACCTCCACCACGTAGTCTTCCTCGGTCTGGTAGCCCAGGGACTCCAAGAACGCCGCGTCGGAGGCGTCCAGGTGAGACTCGGCGGCCTCGTCGAGGGTCTCGCGCACATCCTCAAGATCCAGCTCGTCGGCCAGCCAGCCAGCAATCGCCAGGTCGTAGGTCGCCGTGTGGGCAAAGGCCTCGGCGGCCAGGACTCGGCGCTGCTCGAGAGTGAAGCCTTCCCCCGCCACCGCCTCGGCCACGTCCGCGTAGCGCTCAGGCGAGGTCACGACGGCAACCGACGGATGGTTCTTCGCAGCGGCGCGCACCATGGACGGGCCGCCGATGTCGATCTGCTCGACGCACTCATCGAAGGACGCACCAGAAGCGACCGTCTCCTGGAACGGGTACAGGTTGCACACGACCAGGTCAAACGCCTTGATCCCCAGCTGCGCAATCTGCTCGCGGTGCGCGGCCTTCCGCTGATCGGCCAGGATGCCAGAGTGAATGAAGGGGTGCAGGGTCTTCACGCGCCCCTCGAGCACCTCGGGGAAACCGGTCACGTCGTCGACCGGGGTGACGGCCACGCCAGCCGCCGCAATGCGGGCAGCCGTGGAGCCGGTAGAGACGATCTCCACTCCGGCCTCGCCAAGCGCGCGAGCAAGATCCTCCAAGCCTGTCTTGTCATACACAGAAATCAAGGCCCGCTTGATGGGGCGCACGTCAATGGGTTCCAGGTTGTCCAGGGAGACGGACATAGTTCCTCCAGGTTGAGACCAAACCCAGGCGCCCAGGCGGGCGACGCCTCGCGGGAAATACAGCCGCTCCCCGGTGGTCATCCACCCTCGCCAGTCGCGGCACCTCCCAGTCTAGTTCAGGCCCTCGCGCCGCGTCGCCTTCGCCCCGGGGTCATCCGCGTCACCCTCAGCCTGCGCGGACGCATCGTCCACGGCCTCGTCGACGGCCGTTTCGCCTGCCTCCGCCACAGGATCGGAGGACTCAGCCCACGCCTCGTAAGCACCTTCGACCCCGGCGCTGTCCTCAGCGGAGTCGGAGGCCTCAGCCCAGGCCTCGTCCGTCGCCGAGGCGGCCGCCCCCACACGGGACGCACGCTCGGCAGCGCGGCGACGCAAGGCCTCGCCCTCGTTGCGGACCCGGCCCGCACCCTCGCCGAGGAGCGCACGCGTCGTCGGATGGGTCGCCAGCGCGATAATCAGCGCGGGCAACGCAATCTCAAGCACCAGGGCAAGCGTCGCCCACCCCACGCGCGGGCCCATCAAGGCCAAGCGGACGGAACCCAGGCTCATCGTCGCGCTCCACATCCACAGAGCCGTCACGGCCGCCACGATCACCGAGGCCAGAACGCCCTGCGCGCTCTGGTGTAGCAGGTGCTCACGACGGAACGAACGCGCCGCGACGACGCCCAAACCAACCCCCAGCGCGATCGGCGCGAGAACCACCCACAGACCAGGAGCCGTCTCCGGAACAGCACCCAGGAGCGGGATGGGCGGGATCGGGCCAGTGCCCACCACGGCCGGAGAATGCAGCGAATCGGTCGCCGTCAGGAAACCCGCACCCGACCACCACGAAGCCACCCAAGCCATGACCGTCGGCGCAAACGCCAGCTGGGCGCCGACAATAAACGCCGTATCCGCGCCCGAAGCCGCCCCCAGGATCTCCTGGATCCCAGCCATCCGACCCCAACCAGCCACAAGCGCAACAATCGCGGCAACGAGCGACGCGCCCGCAAGCACCGCCACGGACAGGCCCCCCAACTGCAGGCCACCCGAAATCCAATGCTGCATCGTCGGAGCCTCATGATCCCGCGCATACCCCGACGCAACAAACCACACCGAGCCAATCAATGGAATCAGCACTCCGCCGATCGTGCCCGTCCACCAGTGCGCATGAGTGCCCGAGGTACCCGCAAGCAGCCAGGACGTCAAAAGAAAACCGGGCACAGCAAACAGCGCCGCACTGCGCGGGAAACCAGCCGTATTGCACAGCAAGAGGCGCACAAGGACAATCAGCAGCACGCCCGCCAGCGTCGGGATCGCACGGTAATGCACTCCCCCAACCACCGACGTGCCGCCAATGACAGCCGCCCACAGGTCGCCACCCAGGCCGAGCGCGTCTCGCGGCGTCGTATCATTCATCCACGTATTCGAGCGCAACGTCAGGTAGGCGATCATCGTGCACACCGTGATAAGCGCCCAGCCCGCGAAGGCTGCCTCAACACCCGCGATCACTCCGCGCGCCCACCCCTGCGGGACGGCAACACGGATCGTCGCCCGATCCGCCACGTACGTGGTCGTAGTCCGCCGGGGGCTGGGTACTTCTCTGATGCGCTCGCTCACAGGCCCATAGTGTCAGAATCGGCCCGGGGCCGCGACGCTGCGCGCCGACCCCGGGCCGATTCGTGCTGTGACGTTAGCGCGAGAGAATCTCTCGAGCGATCTGCGCCGTCTGCGAAGGAGTGCGACCCACGCGCACGCCCACGGCCTCGAGCGCCTCCGCCTTCGCGGCAGCAGTGCCCGACGAACCGGACACGATTGCGCCCGCGTGGCCCATCGTCTTACCCTCAGGCGCGGTGAATCCCGCGATGTAGGCAACGACGGGCTTCGTCATGTTCTCCTGGATCCACGCGGCCGCGCGCTCCTCGGCGTCGCCGCCGATCTCGCCGATCATGATGACGAGATCCGTATCCGGATCCGCCTCGAAAGCAGCGAGCGCGTCGATGTGGGTGGTACCCACGACCGGGTCACCACCGATGCCCAAGCACGTCGTGAAACCGAAGTCACGCAGCTCGTACATGAGCTGGTAGGTCAACGTGCCCGACTTGGAGACGAGGCCTAGGCGGCCCGGACCCGTAATGTCCGCCGGGGTGATGCCCAGGTTCGCCTGTCCGGGCGAGATGATGCCAGGGCAGTTCGGGCCGATCAGGCGCACGCCCGCCTCGAGCGCACGCTCAACGACGATGGTCGAATCCTGGACGGGGATGCCCTCGGTGATGAGGACGATCGTCTCAATACCCGCCTCGATAGCCTCGAGCGCGGCGCCCTTCGCGAAGGCCGGGGGCACGAAGATAACGGAGGCGTTCGCGCCGGTGGCCTCGCGAGCATCAGCGACCGTACCGAAGACGGGGATCTCAACCTGGCCGTCCGTAACCTTGTCAGCGCCCGGGCCGTAGCCCTGCACATCAAAAGTGACGGTCGTGCCGGCCTTGCGCGGATTCGTGCCGCCCACGATAGTCGTGCCCGAGCTGAGCATGCGCTGAGTGTGCTTGCGACCCTCGGCGCCGGTCATGCCCTGGACGATGACCCGGGTGTCAGAGTTGACGAAGATAGTCATGGTGATTCTCCTGGAATTCTCGGGTCGTTACTTCGACGACTTCTGGGCTGCGAGCTCGGCCGCACGCCGGGCCGCGCCGTCCATCGTTTCTTCCATGTGGACGAGCGGATGCGCGGCCTCGGCGAGGATCGCGCGGCCCTCCTCGACCTTGTTGCCGTCGAGACGCACGACGAGCGGCTTCGAGGCCGCATCGCCCAGCGTCTCGAGCGCGCCGATGATGCCTCGGGCGACCTGGTCGCACGCAGTAATACCGCCGAAAACGTTAACGAACACGGAGCGAACCTGCTCGTCGCCGAGGATGATATCCAGGCCCTTGGCCATGACCTCGGCCGAAGCCCCGCCGCCGATGTCCAGGAAGTTCGCGGGCTTCATGCCGCCGAACTCCTCGCCGGCCATCGCGACCACGTCGAGCGTCGACATGACCAGGCCCGCGCCGTTTCCAATGATGCCGACCTGGCCCTCCAGGCGCACGTAGTTGAGACCAGCCGCCTTCGCTGCGGCCTCGCGCGGATCCTGCGCAGCCACGTCCACCAGCTCGGCGTGGCCGGGGTGGCGGAAGCGCGCATTGTCGTCGAGAGTCACCTTGCCGTCGACCGCCCACACGGAGCCGTCCGGGCTGGAGACCAGCGGGTTGACCTCCACGAGAGTAGCGTCCTCCTCGCGGTAGACGGTCCACAGGGTTTCGAGGACGGGGGCGACGGCCTCGGCCGTTTCCTCGTCGAATCCCGCTTCCTTGGCGATGTGGCGAGCGACCTGTGCATCAATGCCCACGACCGGATCGAGGGGGACGCGGGCAAGCGCCTCGGGGCGTTCCTTCGCGAGGGTCTCGATATCCATGCCGCCCTCGCGCGAGCACATCGCCAGGTGGCGGCGGTTCGAGCGATCCAGCAGGATCGAGAAATAGTATTCGGCAGCGATGTCCGCGCCGACAGCGATCATGACCTTTTTGACGATATGGCCCTTGATGTCGAGACCGAGAATCGCCTCAGCCTTCTCGTAGGCCTCATCGGCGCTGTGGGCGAGCTTGACGCCGCCAGCCTTGCCGCGGCCACCGGTCTTCACCTGAGCCTTGACAACCAGCAGCGACGCACCCTCCGCGAGCAGCTCGCGCGCACCCTCGCGCGCCTCTTCGGGGGTCGACGCCAGGCGGTAGTCGAGCACGGGCACGCCGTGCTCCTTGAACATCTGCCGGGCCTGGTACTCGTAGAGATCCACCTTATTCCCTCCGTTGAACGTGGTGTGGTCAGCGCAATAATTCTACCGTGCAACCGGCACAAACGCGCCATTTCCTTACATTATGAAGGCTTGTCACGGCCTTGACTAGAAGGCACTTTCCCTTTGTCAATGCTTTGCGTTGCGGGGTGTGTTCCGGGGTGCGTTCCGGGGTGTGTTCCGGGCGTCGTTGGGGCGGGTTGGTGGCGTCGTTGGGGCAGGTTGGTGGCGTCGTTGGGGCGAGCAGGGTCTTGTATCACCAGCGGCGCACCGCTTCCCCTCCCCCTCTGCACGGATCTACTACACGAGCCGCGGGTCCTCGGTCGTCGATCGAGCAGGGGCGTCGCTCCCGCACCGGGAAGGCCCATCGCCTGGCGAATCGACACACTTCGTTGCGCACGTTAACCCGCTAATGCGAGCATGGGCAGCCCCGCCCACACTCCAAATAGCGGGTTCGCGTGCTATATAGCGGGTTCACGTGCGACCAATACACCACGACAGACACGACATCCACCAAAGCGCAGTCCCATTCAGCCAAAACCGTCGCTTTTGGGCTCTTGTCGCCCAATGGGTCTGCACTTTGGCGGCCACACCCCCTCAAGTCGCGGGCTCGCGCCACCACTCGGGGGGAATTGCACGACACGAGGGCCCGACACGCCGACGACACGCCGCAAGAAGGCTTCGTGTCGTGCAAAACCCCCACCGCCACCGTCGTGGAGCGCACCTGCGGGCCCGGAAGGCCCGGCCCCAGTGCCCATGAGCAGCAAAAGCCCAGCAACAGGACCCAAGGGCGGCCCACTTCCGGTACAAAACTCTCCCCGCATACCCGACCTTGCCGCATGTGCGGTACAAAACTCTCCCAGCTCACCCGAAATGCCTTGATTTGGCGCAATCTACGCATGCAGGGAGAGTTTTGTACCGTTCTCACCACCAAGAAGCCGAGCAGGGAGAATTTTGTACCGAACGCGAGGCAGAGATCAAACTAGTCAACACAACAGCACACCAGGCCCCATCGGTGTGGAGGGCGCCGGAGGTCCGCAGGCTCGGCCGCGGTGCCGGTGGATAACGGGGCCTGGCTGCAGTATCCACAAACAACAGCAACACCCAGCCCAAGCAAATTTCGCATGCAATTCCCTAACGGCACAAATCGATGCACGCTCAAAAACCGCAGAATATCAACAACTAGATTTCAACACTTGAAATATACTCAGGGGAATTGCATGCGAAATTGCCGAGATTCAGTCAGATCACAGCACCATACCGCGACCAGGCTCACAGGTATGGAGGACGCCGGAGGGACCGGAGGGCCAGGCTGCGGTGCCCGTGGGCGGTGGCAGGGCCTGGCCGGGCTTCGA
>ERZ772960.1851-NODE-1851-length-16189-cov-5.653961_pt1 | contig 16189 bp, 9 predicted proteins | sample MGYA00580678_ERZ772960 | MGnify/ENA primary metagenome ERZ772960 (study PRJEB29015, sample SAMEA2737930) | human oral metagenome | biome: human oral; feature: human-associated habitat; material: dental | place: China | collected 2059 ... | reverse complement strand
GCTATCAATGAGCTAATTTTTATTTTTTATTCTTTTTATTATACCAAATTTTTTATACATCTGCTATTTTATTTTTAAAATTTTATCAATAAAAATTCCCAACTTTTAAGTTTTAAAAGTTGAGAATTCTCTAGGAATTAGTCTTCATAACTTTCTAAGGCTTTTTTATAAAAGTCTTTTAATCTATTTTTTAGAGACTGAGGTTCTAAAATTTTTATACTTTGACCAAATTGTTTAAAATAAAAGAATAAACTATCTTCTGGCTCATTAAAAGTCAATACTTTATTTTTTTCATTTTCTTCTATTGGTTTTGGTCTCAAATGAGAAATTGTTTTATAGTTACTATATCCTTCTTCTGTAAACTGTATTTTACACCATACTGTGTCTCCCATTCCATAATATTTTTTTTCTATTCTCTTCTTTGCTTTTTCTTCTATTTCCTTACTAACTGAAAAAACTTTTCGTATTAATGATACATTTTTCATGTTAGATATTCTTGTGGAATATGTTACTCCATTTTTATCAGCTGTAACTAGGTAATTAAAATTTTCATCCTTTGATTCAAATATTCCGAATGGATAAGAATCTTGTATTTTAATAAGTCTTTCATCATTTAATTTTACATTAAATTCTAACTCATACTTTTTATTAATTGCCTCTTTAATTATTGATATTTCTTCATGAAAAAGTATTTGTTCTCTTTTATATTTAGCTTTAAAAGCATACCATTCAAATACAACTCGAAAAAATTCTGTGTCAAAATAGTTTGAATTTTCTCCCAAACTTTTACATTCATCAAATGTTTTTTTGTTAAGATGAAAATTTACTAATTTTGAGTTTCCTTTTTTTATTGTAAGAGTTTCATAGATATTTTTTTTTATTATTTCCTTTATCTTTTTTTCTTTTTCCTTTGAAATATTAGTCTCTATTTTTTTGATATCATTTAATATTTTTTCTTGGATATCGTCTTCATTCTTTACCTTTAAATATGTAAAAATAATTTTGTTTATCATACTATTTCTATTTTTTTGATTGAATGTTTCCATATCCCTATCTAAAATTTCAATTATTTTATTTGAGACTTTCACATTAAAGTTTTCTTTTTCCATATTTCCTTCTCTCTAGTCATTAAAGTCATCAAGTACTTCTTTTATTTTTATTGCTTCACTACCATTATTTCCACTTAAGTAACAATAAACTGTATAAGCTAGATCAGACATTGCTTCTAAACCTACTTCTTTTTTCTGTTCAACTACTCTATCAAATTTAAGTTTTATCCGTTTATTAAATTCCTCTTTTAATTTTGGATAATCTATTTGAATTTTTCTATCAATAGCTTTTATATCATAAAGTATTTTTAGAATATCTCTTTTATTCAATACTTTTAATATTTTTTCTTTATCTTTAATAGTCAAAATTGCTAAAATAAATTCTAAATAATTTTTAAATCTATTTGCTAACATCCATAAAAGATTTTCTTTACTCCTCTTTTCATATTCTTCTCCAAATTTTTGATTTAAGGATTTTAAAGTATATTTTAAAAATTTTAAAGCTCCCTCTAATAGTTCAGGCTCTTTTTCTGCAAGTTTATTTATAAATACTTTATCTAACCATGAAATCTCAGATACAACTTCTATAATTTTAGAATCTTTTTTATCATATTTCAAAATATCTTTTAATTTTAATTGATTGGTCAAATTATATAAGAAAAGAGTTGTTCTCTTTCTATAGTCAAATTTTAAATTGTCTACATCTATTCTATCATAAATCAGAATACCAAAGGAAGCTAAAAATATTGCTATTTCATCTAATAAATCTTCTCCTTTTCCTTTTTCTTGTTTATTTAAAATTTCTAATAAAGCTAAAATTTTTGAGTTTCTATCTAAAACTTCTTTTATTCTTTCTAAATTTCCCCTTTCAATTTCTTCAATGATATAATTTCTAAATCTATTCTTATTTCTCTTTAAGTAATCTTTTAAATTAGTATTATTAAGATCAATTTTTTCAAGTATCTTCTTTATACCTAAATAATTATTTTTTTTATTATTTTTTTCTGGATAATCTAATGATACAATCTTTAATTTATTAATATTTTCTGTCCATTTAGTAGAGAACTTTGAAGAATCTATAGCATTTGCTTTTAATTTAATTTTATATGGCTCTTTACTTCCATAGGAATAAATAAGTTCTAGATTAACTACTAAATTTTCTTTTAATGGAAATAGTTCGCTTTTTATTTCTAAAAAATAAAGTTTCTTATTATTAGAATCTTGACTATATAGTGGGAATTTTATTACATCCATACCTTTAGGTAGAACTAAATTCTCATTTATGTTAATTTTTTGCTCTACTCCAAAAATGACTTCTACATCTTCATTTTCTCTTATTAAATCTAAATTATAGAAATGTCCATCTTTTACTGTTTCTAGAGTTAAGTTAGGTAAATATTCATTCCATAAATTCTTATTATTTTTTATTTTCTCAATAATTTCATCTTTTCCTAATGACAACTCTTTTTCTTTTATAACTTTAACATCAACACCATTTAAAGAATATTTCTCACCTAAATAGTCAGATATTATTAATAATTTTTTTCTCTTATCTATAAGAAATTTACTAACAAATTTTTGTACATTAGAATAAAACTTATTCCCTACATTTTTTATAATATCTTCATCTTTTTCTAAATAAAAGTTCATATTATTTATTAAATATCTTTTACGTTTAAATATTGTTTCATATACTTTTCCACTAGAAATTAAATTTGTTTTTTCAACTTCATCCATTTCTATACTATAAACGTTTAGATAATTCTCTAAATATTCTTTTAAATAAGCTTGTAATGATAGCTCTTTTAATTCTTCATTTTCATTTTCTTCTAAAATTATTACTGGATGATGTCTATTAATATTTTTTTCAATTTCTATTGTATTTATTGTTGGTATTTCTGAATTTAAATCTAAAACAAAAAATTTTTCTTTATTTTCTAACCATTTTTTACTACTATTTTTTATTGTATAAGTTGCAAGAATACTTCTCCATATAGGATAGCTCTTATTAAAATTTGAATCATATATTGAGCTTAACATCTTTTGACTATCTGAATCCAATGCTTCTAAACTTGAATAAATACAGATATTTTGTTTATCTATATTTCTTTTTTCCTTTATATATTCCAAATACTTAGGAAAAATATCTATAGTTTCATCTGAAGATACTATCTCATTTATATGATAATGAGCTTGTTGCTCACTATGAGATAAGAAATAATCTTTTGTATCCATGAAATTATCTAATTTTTTATTGTAACTTCTTATTTCTAATGCTTCATTATCAATAAATAAACTTTGTGAATTAAAATTCATATAGATATACTTATTTATAATTCTTTCACTATTCATACTTTCTTTTTTATTTTTTATTAAATTAGCTATTTTTATATTTTCAAATAGTATTTTTTTTAAATCATCATCATTAAAGTTATATTCTACGTCTTTTACCTTTAATTTATAGTAAGAAGCTGAGTTCTCATAAGTATCTATTATATCAATGTCTAATATTTCTTTATCTCTTTTTTCTACTTCTTTAGTATCTCTATTAAAAAAAATTTTTTGAAACTCAATCCTAATTTTTGATTTAGATTTATTCAAAATAACTTTTATTAAATATTGAAGCTTACTAGAGTAAAATTTTATAATTTTTTTCTTACTTCTCAAAAGTTCTTCTATATCTAAAATTTCATCAAATATATCAATATTTTCTAATCTTGCTATAAAATAAGAAAGCTTTAAAAATACTATTTTTTTAGCAAGTTCTAATAAAATATTCTCACTATAATCTAATTTTTCTAAGTATTTTTTCAAATGCTTTAAACCTCTATTTACAACTGAATAATCTCTATGATCTATTAGAGCATTATTTGGGCTAAAGTCTATAGGTCTATCTAAAGAAAATAGTTCATTATTAATCATTTCTCTTTTTATTCTATAGAATCTTTCATAAATTTTTTGTAAATTTTCAGGAATGACCATTGAGTTTTCAGTATATCTTTTATATCTTTCTTCCAATATTTTATATGCTTCTTTAAAATAATAAACCACTACTCTATTTTCTTTTTTATCAATACTATATTTATTTTTAGGAGCTAAAATTTTCCCCTTTGCTCCTATCTTTTCTGCTAAAGTCTTTCCAGGTTTATTTCCTAACCATATCATAGTTTTATAATCTGTACTCCTAATTTCATTTATAGATTGTAACTCTGAAATTTTTAATAACTCTCTTTTAGGATTTTTAGCAATTTTTTCTAGTGAACTTAATGTATATTCAACTATTTGAAGAAAATTATCTCTATACTTCTCTTCACTTTTCATTTCTCTTTTATAAAATTCACTTAAAGGTTCTTTCAATATTTTATTACTATATGTATCTCTCTGTACTAAATTATTAAATATTGTTTCTAATTTTTCAAGAGAAAAGGGCAAAGCCTTTTCTCTTGAGAAGCTTGTATTTTCCATTATAATCTCCTATTTATCATTTTTATCTAATAAATATTCTGAACTATTCCATACAAATACACCATAAGGATTATTTAAAGAATTATCAAAATCAGAAGCTATACCATTTGCAGAAGTTTGTATTTTTGAACTTATATCATTTAAACATTTTTCTCTAACAAGTCCTTCTGTTTCTAATCCTTTTAATTTAGGCATTAATTTTTGAACTAAAGCATCTTCAAAAGCAATTTTAATAGCCTTTTTCATTTCTTCAGTATTTTTATTTCTTATGCTTTCTAAAACTAATGGATAATTTCTTATATAGTTTTCTATAGATTGCCATACTCTATGTCCTATTGCTCTTCCACTATATTTTAAATACCCATTAATTTCTTCCATTTTTTTCTTCAAATCATCAATTTCACTTTCAAATTCAGTAATTATTTGAATATTTTCATCTTGTGTCAATGCTTTTTTTACATTATTCCATTTCCAATTTTCCCAAATTTCTCTTTTCAACTTAGGTGCTTCTTCCAGTTCCTTTAATTCATTTCTACTAACGAATTCATTAGGTCTTGGAAAATTTATCAAGTTACTTCTATCTATAACCTTATCAGATAAAGATTTAGTAGTTTCATCTTCATTCATTGTTCCTACCCATATAACATTCTTATTTAATTTTATTTCATAAGGACTTTTTTCTGCTATATCTATTTCCAATTTAACATCCTCACTACCTCTTAATAATTCCAATTTACTTAATAATTCACTAAAATATAATTCAACATGTGCTAAATTCATTTCATCTAATAATACTATTGTTAAATAATCACTTATGGAATTTTTAGCATCTTCTTGTGCTTGATATAACACTTTTAACAGGCTAGTTGCATTAAATTTTCCTTCCAATGAATTATAGTATCCAAATAAAGAATAGGGGCTATCCCAGTTAGATTGTACTGCTAATGATAAAAAATTTATACCTCCATATCTCGAATATAGTCTTGGAAGCTCAGATTTTCCAGTTCCGCTAACCCCTGCTAAGACTGTCAATGGATTCCAATCTCCAACTTTTAAAGAAGTGTGAAAAGCATATAACAATCTATCACTGAATTTAAAGCCTACTTCCTTAAAAGAATTTTTTATTTTATTTAGCCATTCTATTTCATCTGTTATCTCTTCTGCTTCCTTGTCTTCTTTTTCTTCTATCGTAAAATAAGCCTGTTCTATTGTTTCTTTTTTAGCTTCTTCTGACATCTGTCTACTTTTTAATTCACTTATTTCATCTTCTCTTTTTTCTAATAATGCTATAAGACTTTCTTTACTTCTTTCTAGCTCTGGCAATGCTCTTTCAGCTACTTCTAACTTATCTTTGTATTTTATAAAATCTATACTTTCATTGTATAATTTTATATTTTCTTGAGTAACTTTTGTATATTCTTTTTCTAAAGTTTCTATCTTCCCTTTTAAAATTTTTATTTCATCTGTTTGTAAATTACCTTTTCCTAATAATTTGTCTTCTAGTTCTTTTTTTATATTTTTTAAAGTATTTATTTCATTATTCAATTCTTCTACACTAAAACTGTCAGCATTTATATTTTCTAATCTTCTAATTTCTCTATTTGCATCAGTATTTTTTTCATTAAGATCTCTTAATTCTTTTTCTAATTCTGATATTTCTTCTTCGCTTCCTCTTTTTCCTTCTTCTCTAGCTTTTTTAATCGCTTCATTAATATTTTCTTCTCTATTCCTAACATTTTCTTCTTGTTCATTTAGCTTTCTTTCTTTTAGTTCCAATTCTGATTCTTTTTTTAATAACTCTTCTTTGCTATTTTTAGTTTCTTTTAACTCTTCTATTTGTTTATTTAATTTTTCTATTTCTTTTTTTGTTTCCTCTTCATGAAAAGATATTATTTTTTGTTTCAATTCTTCTTGTTCTTTTCTAGTTGTTTCTAAAAAATTTGAAATATCAAATTTTAAATCTCTCTTTTGAGTTTTTAAACTTTTAATATTTTCTTCTAAAACATTTTTCTCAATTTCCTTATCATTTATTTCTCCTAACAATAAATGTTTTTCTTCATTTTTCTGTTCTATTTTAGCTCTCAAATTTTTTAAATCTTCAGTAGATAATTCCAATTCTTGTTTATCTTTTTCTAATTTTTCTATTTCAGTTTCTATCTTTTCCAATTTTTTTTGCAAATCTTCTTTCTCTTTAACTAATTTTTCCAAATTTCTTTTTTTCTTTTCTAATTCCTCAATACTCTTTTCTAATTCCTCAATGCTCTTTTTTAATGAAGCATTATCTTCTATAAGCTTTTGATTTGTAGCCTTTATTTGATTTGTTAATTCAGTTTCTACTATCTTAATTATCTCATTTTTTTTATCTTCATCTTTCAGTATTTCCTCAACTGATTTTTCATTTTTTCCTAACATTAAAAATGCTTGTTTCCTTAATTCACTGTCATTTAGTATATCTTCTAATAAACCTTTTTCTTTTATATTCTTTATCATTGCTGGTAGCATTATTTTTTCTTCCTTAATATTTTTATTACTCATTTTATCTTCCTCCTATAATTTTTAATACTTTTTTTTCAATTTCATATACAGTTTTTAAAAATACTTCCACTTCATCTATTTCTTCTCTATCATTATTTTCATTTTTAAAATGAAATTCTCCATTATGTCCTCTAAAATTTGAAACAATAAAAACTAATTTAAAAAAATCTAAACAATTATTTATTAATTCTTCTAAAATGCTATTTTTATTTTTTAAAGCTAACAAAGTAATAGCATTATTATTTAAAGTTCCCTTTGAAAAATTTCTACTTGCTCCCTCAACCTTTATTACTAATATATAAATATCTTTTATTTCACCGAATTTATTCTTAATCCATTCATTTTCTGTATTAGCTTTTAAAAAATTAGCTTCTACTTCATCTAAATAAATTTTTTCTAGCTTATCATCTTTTTTACAATATTTTTTTATATCTTCTATTTCTAAAATTCTACTTAGATTTTTTTTGACTAGTTTCATATTTTTTTCTAATAAAATAGCTACCCTATTCATAAACAAAGCTTTATATATTTGATTCTTAAAATTTTTATAGTACTCAAAGAATATTCTAGTTTCTAGTAATTCATTTCTTACTTCAGATATTATTACATTGGAAAACTCATTATTTATTTTTTTATTACTTTTCTTTCTTATTTTATTTTCTGTTTCTTCATCAATAGTTATAAAATTTATAGAATCTTTAAATTTAAAATTAAATATTTCTTCTGTAAATTCGTATAGTTTTTTTCTGGCTTCCAACTCAAAATAATGTTCAATCTCAATATTTTCTGCTGAATCAATAATATCATAATTCTCATCTTCCGAATGGCTAAATTCATTTCTTTTATCTATTAATTCTTTTAAAAAATTTAGAAAATTTTTATTTTTTTTGAGATATTTTTGAAACTTTTTGTCTTCTTTTCTTTCCTCAGTAATTATTAGATGACATATCAAATCTATCAATTTTTTATTATCTTTTATATGATTCAATCCTGAATCAAATCTTAGATAGGTATTTATTAATTCATCTGAATAATTATTGTTTTTTAAAATTCTTTCCAATTCCATTCTTTTATTTTTTATTTTGACTAGATTAATATCTCCTAATAGATACAATAAAATTTCTCCAAAACTCTCATAAATTAATTTAATATTTATCTTATAGTTTTCTCTGTCTTCTTTTAAACCAGATAAATTTGATAAATTCCTTACTAAATTTGGTAATTTTGATAACTGATTATTAGAGTCTTTTATTATTTCTTGCTCTTTGATATCGTACTTTATTCTAATTTCTATATTTTCATTTTCACTAGTCTCATTTTCAATATCAATATTTTGATTTATTAAATTAGCAATTAAAGGCTCACTTTTTAGTTTTTCTTTTAATTTATAGTCTGAAAGCTCAGGTTCAAAAGATGTCCTTATTTTATTTTCTTCTGAATCCAATGAAATCAAAACATAAGCATCTTTTTCCATTTTTTCTGTGAATTTTCTTATTTTTTTTAAGTCTTCTATTTTTTCTTTTAAAAATTCCTTTTTTTGACTTTCAGAATAAGTATCTCCATTTAGATTTTCTACTTTATTATTTAAAGCCCTTAATTCTTTAGCTATAATTTCTATAAATTGTTCTATATCTAAATCTTTTTTTTGTAAATCTTTCCTGTCCAAAAATATTACTTTTATTTTCTTTGGTTTTCCAGGAGTACCTAAATTAATCTCCTCTATTTTATCTATTTTTCCTTTTTCTTCTATCAATTCTATTTTATCTAAATTTCTTTCACTTCCTTCCAATTTATATAAATCATTTATTAAAAGAAAATTTATATATTTTTTTGTGAAAGGATTATAAAATAGACTTCCTAATAATTTTTCATCATCTAAATTCTCCTCAAGAATATCATTTCCGGATTGAGTAATATTATCATCCTTTATATACCCTAACTTCGTTAGTTCTTTTATTATGTATTTGATAAGACTTTCTCTGTCTTCAGTGTTGCTTTTTTCACTATGAAAACTATTTAGTTTTAAAACTTCCTCTATATCTTCCATATTCCCACATCCGCATTTATATAACTCTAATATTATTTCTTGATATAAATTTAATTTTTTTCTATCAACATAGACATCTATTAAAATTTCTTTTATAGGAAGTGCAAAATAGTTTTTCTTTTTATCTGCATCTGAAAGTATTTCTCTACTATAATATAGATTCAAATTTGCCATATTCACCATCCTCTTTACACATCTTTAGATATTCTTGCAATACTTCTACATCTGTATATTTTTCTCCCTCTAACATCTTGCTATCTCCAAATACTACCAATAATTCTTTTTGTCTACTCATAGCAACACATAATCTGTTTCTATTTGTTAAAAATCCAAATTTATTTCTGATATTCTTTTCATCTAAAGGAAATTTATTACTTCTTACCATAGATAAACATACAAAATTAAATTCCATTCCTTGAAAAGCATCAACACTTCCAATTCTTATTTTTTCACCTATTCCTTCTTCTGTTGAATATTTATATTTATCATTTATCCTATAACTATTATTCTCTCTAATTACAATTAAATCTTGTCCTTCATAAACTTTATTTTTTTCATTGGATAGTTCTTTTAAGATTTCATCTCTCTGGCTAGAATAAAAAGTTATTATTCCAAAATTTTTTCCTTTTGCTTCTTCGCTGTCTATATTTCTATATATAAATTTAGCAATTTCTTTTGCTTCTATATTTCTATAATAGCTTTTCTTCTTTTTCTCTTCTGAATATTTATTTGAAACATCAAACCAGGCGAATGCTTTTCCTTCTAATCCTTTTAATCTATTATCAAACTTATCAGCTTCCAAACCATTCTCTAATTTTCCTTCATAAAAATGATTACTTACAAATGTTCCCATTTTAGGGTGCATTCTATATTGTCTATTCAACATTATTACCCTTTTTATTCCATCATGTTTTTCTAATTCTTCACAACTTGTTTTTAATTTTTCAAACATACTCTTTTTTATTTGTTCTTCTATAAAACTTTTAACATCTTTTCCCTCTTTTTTTCCTTCTTCATCTTTCAAGTATTCCAGTATATTCTCATCTATTAGATGTGGCAATTGCTTATGATCTCCAACTAATATAATTCTTTTCTTTGCCATACTCATAGGTATCAATAAGTCAGGAGGATTACTTCTTGCTGCTTCATCTATTAAAACATTTTCATAAGTTCTACTTTGATTATATAATTCTCTAGTATTCGCTTTATTCTCTAGCACTCTTTTTTTAGCTTTCAATATTTCTTTCCCCTGTGTTTGTTGACAAGTTGCTCCAAAAGTTGTTATATATTCTCTTATTGTATCTCTTACTCTCAATGGATTATTTTCTAGCTCATCAAGATATTTTAACTTGATTCTTTCCTTAAAGTTTTTATTTTCTCTTACAATATTATTAATTATTGAACTTATTTTTTCAAAAATTTCTGCTATTTTTTGATTAAAAGTCTTATCCATAAAAGGATATTCAACAGGTGTCAATTTTGATAAAATTGAAATTTTACATCCTTTTAAAAGAGAGAAATTAATTTTATTTTCTGCAAGTGAATTTTTTAAAATTTTTAATTCCTCTGAAAAATTACTAGCTTGGATTTCCTTATCTTTTATTGCTTCTTCTATTTTTTCTATGCTCTTTTCAATAAAATATCTTCCATTATCAGCTAACATATTTTCTGAAATTGGTATTTTATAAAAATATGACTTATCTATAAAATAATTTTTTCTTATTCCTCTACAGTCATCTTCTATTTTTCTTAACTCCTCCAAAATTTCCTCTGTAAGTTGATATTTTCTTGAAAAAGATTTTAATTTTCCTATCAGAGTTTTTATCTCAATTTCATCTAAACTTTCTTTTACTTTATCAGCGTAATTTTTGTAAATTTCTTTTAATTCATTTTCTTCACTCGCCCTTTTGAACTCTGGATTTTCTTCATAGTAAATATTAATAACTTTGTTTATATAATTTTTAAAATTTTTATTAATTAATTCTTCTTCCACTCCACCTTTTATTCCGTATTTTTCAGCAGGTAATCCTAAAATTTTTATTCTTGATAAAGCATTATTTACTGCATCATGTTGAAATGAAGTTAATAGATTATTTCCTGATATATTCCCAACTTCTTTTCTCTCCTCACTTAACCTTTGTAAAATAGCAGTTATTACAGTAGTTTTGCCTGTTCCTGGAGGTCCTTGTATTATGGCTATATCTGGTGTATTTAAAGCTAACTGTATTGCTTCTTTTTGGTTTTCAGTGGGTTCATATTTAGGAAATAAACTTTCTTTAGTTTCAATAGAAAGTGCTTCATAATTCCCAGCTTTTTCTTTAGTTACTTTTTTACCTTCAATAATTAAATTTAATTCTTTCATTGGAGTTTTATTATCAGCAATTAAATTTCTTGCTTTTTCTCTCCTATCATCAACTGTTTTACCACCTTTTATAGAATAAAAAACATAACTATCTTTTTCCTTCTCTAAATCTTTTTCTTGTTTGCAACCAACTAATATACCATTATTTATAAGAGTTTTCTCAATAAAAACTTCTGTATAATCTAAATTCTCAAAAAATTCCTTCTCTACATCTTCTGAATCATTTTCTATTAGAATTTTAGGATTCTTTTTGGTTATTATTAAAGTATCTCCTTTTTCAAAAGAATACTTTTTATCTAACTGAATCTCAAAGAAAAAATCATCTTCATAATTAGTTATTTTTATATCATTTATTCTGTAATAATCATCTAAATTCTCTCTTAAAATTTTTTTCTCTTTATCTGCATAAGCTTCCCATATTTTTAAATAGCTTGATGAATCATTTTTTAATTGGTTGATCCTTGCTTTTATCTCCATATCTTCTTCATATTCAAGTATATCTTCTGTAAATTTTATATTTTCCTTTATTTTCATAATAGTATAATTATACTTTTCAGTATTATCTGTTACTTTTTTTCCTTTAATTTCTTTTAAATTTTCATCTCTAATTGCTGAAAATGCTTCTATAAATTTAGTTTTATTTTCTTTAATAAAACTTACTTCTTTTCTTTCAAGGGCAAGTATACTTTTTACTCCTAACAATGAATATTCTTCTCTTTCATTATCTTTTAATTTTCCAAATAATATATAACTTATACCTTGACTTTTAAATACATAATTTTTTTCTATATCTCCTTCTATAGATTTTTTTAATTCTTTATATTTTTGGTTTTTTTTACTTTTTTTTATTTTCAAATATTCATCTCTAAGTATAGAAAAATTATTTATACTTATTTCTTCTTCATTATATACAAGTACTTCAACAGTTTTCATATCAGTTAATTTAGCTAAATAACTCTTCTGTCTATCTATTAATTCATCTATATAAGCTTCATCATTAATTTTAAGATTTATTTGAAAATATTCTTTTTTCTCGTCTCTTACATCCTTTATATAGTAGCTTGTTCCATTTTTTTTAAATACAATTAAATCATCTATTTTTATGTTTAGCTTTTCTTTTTCTTTAAATTCAATATCTATAACTTTATGTTCTCTATAGCCTTTTAATTCTTCAAATTTCATTTGACTTCACCTATAATTTTTATTTTTAATTTCTCTTCAACTATATTTATAATTAATCCTTCAAATTTTACTACTTGTTTTCTATCTCCTGATTTTATTTTAATTTGCTCTTGTCCATCCAGTTTATGATTTTGTTCAACTATAATTTCTTTTAAGCTATTATTTTCTATATAATTTTTATTATATTTAGAACTAAATTTTAGATATGTTTTTTCTTTTTCACTATACTTTCCTATTCCCAAATCACAATATTTAATTTCTATGACTTCTTCTTTTTTGAGTATAATTCTTTTATTTTTTTTATATCCCTGATAGCTCACTTCAAAAACTAAATAATCTTCATTTGTATTTTCTGTATTACTTAAATAATAAGAATTTCTATCATCACTATCTACTAAGTTATTTAAAAGATTATTAATTTCTTCATACCATATTCTTAAACTTGGTCTTTGTTTAGGATTATTTCTACCAATATAACCTAAGGTTTCATTAAATAAATTTTTTAATTCAGGAGAAATCATTTTATCCATATTTGTTGAAAGACCATATATTGGCTTATTACTTTCATCATTTTCTCCAACCCAAGATACTTCACCTAAATCAAATTTCTTTTCATCATTGCTTTCATCATCCCACCAATCATCACCATTATCTTCATTATCTTCTAATAAAATACTTCCCCTAAAAGGATCTGCTAAAAATAGCACATTGAAAGCTAAATTTGCAAAAGCATAAATATCATTTTCTATTGTATTAGTTTGTTTTCCCATATTATATGGTGCTAATACTTTTCTAATTTCCGGTGAACAAAAGCCATCTGTACCTATTGTGTAGTCTATATCATAACTATAATCAATATTGTCACAATCAATAAACCATACTTCTGTATATTTTGAATCCATTGAAATAAATATATTATTAGATGAAATATCTCCATACACTATTCCCCTACTATGTAAATAGTAAAGATTGTAAGCTATCTTTTTCAATATTTCTAATCTTCTTCTTAAACCACCAGTTTCCTGGTTGTAATAGTCATAACATTCTTCTATATTTTTAAAAGAATTTTTCATAAGATGTGAAATTGGTTTCATATCTTCCATCATTCTCATTATATAGCCTTCATAATTTTTATTAGAAATGTTTAATTTAGCTATTGGTAAAGTAAACTTTAAATTTTTAGGTAAATTTAAACTTTTTATTTTATCTATTTTTTTTCCTAGGTTATTTTCTTCTTTTGTTTGATTTATTTTTATCAATATGTTTTTATTTTCTCCCCTATAAACTGCTCCTTGTGCTCCCATTCCAATTATATTAGCTATATCTATTCTATGAATATATCCCTTTTCATCTATAAAAACTACATCTTTATCATTTATAATGTTTTCCATAATCTCTCCCTTAAAAAAAGGGATTATCATATAAAAATATAGTAATAATCCCTAGTCAATTTTAGTCTCTATCTTTTACAATTTTCTTGTAATCCTCATTTATGCCTTTAATAAAATCTGTTGCATTAAAATCTGTAGATAAAGTCTTTTCCTTTATAGTCATAGTCATAAATTTAAAGAAATCTATGATGTTAGTTGAGTCTTTAGCTTCATATACTTCGCTACTTGAAGAGAAACTTTTTAAAACATCATAATCATAATCTCTACCAATTCCTAAACTCATTCTCATACACTTTTTGCTTCTACCATCATTTATAAATCTATGCATCTCATCTTCCCAGCCATCATCATTTGGTTCTCCATCTGATAACAATAAGATAATAGGTGCATATGACTTAGATGTAATAATTTCTCTATTTTCTACCATATCTTTAGCAATTCTTAATGCTCCTCCCAAAGGTGTTATTCCTCCCTCTGTAAAATCATTAAATTCTATATTAGAAACTGGTGTTAAAGCAGTATGAAGTTTTGCACCTCCATTTCCAAATGTTATAAAAGATATATGAATCTCTGCTTTTAAAGATTCTTGTTCTTTTAATGTTCCTAACATATCTCTAATAGCTGTGTTTAATTCCCCCATCCATTCTCTCATTGAACTACTTGTATCTGCTAATAATATTAATGGTAATACTCTTTTTGGTTGTGCTGTAAATTCCATCTTATCCTCCTTAAATTTTTAAATTAAATCATAAATATCTTGGTATTCTAAAACTATTCCATTTGTAGAAAATTTTTCTAAAATATTTTTTCTATAACCTTCTCCAATTCCAACTGAAATTCTTTCTATCTCGTCATCTATACTTCTGTTTTTTTCACTTGAGAAACTATTGTTTTTATCACTAAAATAGCCATCTGAAAATAAAATAACTTTTTTATCACCTTCACAGTTCTTAAATTTTTCTTCTATCATTTTTAAGGCTTCCTCAATATCATCATTTTTCAATTCAATTTTTTCCAAAAATATATTTTTAGAATTTTTTTCTTGGATTGAAATATCATCATTCCCTAATATTATTAATAATAGCCTTAAAGATATCTTTTCTAAATACTTTCTTTGAAAACTTTCCATTAGAAGATTTATAGAATCTTCTAATGGTATTTTTTCATTTTCTACTGAGCCACTTCTATCCACTATTACTCCAATATTTATATTACTCATTCATCTCTCCCTTTGCCTTTTTATGATAATCTAATATTTCCTGTATCAATTCTTCTTCTGTTAAGAAAGGATTACATTTTGATAATTCTTCAAAAGATTCAAAACCTTTTTCTTTTAAGAAACATATTATTTCTTTTTGATATTCTTCTTTTAATGGATTTCTTTTAACTATATCTAAATCTCCAAATCTATAACCATTCAATTTTTTTAAGTTTTTTATAAGTACTTCTTGAGTTATCTCTCCTTCTTTCAACAACTTAAAGCCTTCTTTTATATTTTTTATAAACTCTTCTTCTTCATCTTTTAAAATATCATTTACCAAATAATCGAGAAGTTTTAAAAATCTAGCTTCTTCATTAAAAGCAGAGTATTCTATTATATTAGTTACTTTTTCATCAAACATATTTTGTAAATATATGTATAAGTTGTTGTCTGTTAAATCATTTAAAATCTCATATATCTTTATAACTTTTTTCATTCTATCTTTATTTAGATTTATAAAACTTTTATCTTTTATTTTTGATCTATATCTTATATTTGCTCTTGTATCAAAGCTTAAAAATAATTCATTATTATCTATACAATAGTCTATTAAACTTCCATCTACTCCTTCTATGTTTCTTTCTACATCTGCATAAAATACATTTGTATTTTCTTCTATAGCTTCTCCTATTAATCTGTATATTTTTTTAGCAATTTCTGTTCTTTTATCATCTTTAATTGTTCCTTTTTTTATTTTTTCTATTTCAGAATAAACACTATTGAGTATTATTATACCATCTATGTTTTCTGTTAGCAAAATAATATTCAACGATTTTAACAAAGTTTCAAAACTCATTTTTTCTTCCTCAAATAGATCTAATAGTACATTTGTATCAACTACTACTTTTCTCATAACAATTACCTCCTAAAGTTTTTTTATTTTCTTTATATAGATTT
>ERZ772960.1849-NODE-1849-length-16198-cov-4.122220_pt1 | contig 16198 bp, 24 predicted proteins | sample MGYA00580678_ERZ772960 | MGnify/ENA primary metagenome ERZ772960 (study PRJEB29015, sample SAMEA2737930) | human oral metagenome | biome: human oral; feature: human-associated habitat; material: dental | place: China | collected 2059 ... | reverse complement strand
CCTCCTGCCATGCCTATCGCGCCGCCTATAGCAGTACCTACGCCCGGCGCGATTGCAGTGCCAATCATTGCACCTACTTTACCGGCGAGCAAAGCTCCCGCCGCAACTCCAAGCCCTGTACCGACCGTCGTCCCAACTGCATCGCCGATTGCACCGCCTTTCGCTTTTGATTTTTCTTTTTTACTCAGAGTTTCATCCGCATTGATTTTTCGAACAGCATCGATTGCTCCGAGCGTTTTTGAAACGCCGACCGTAACTACCTGCAATGCTCCCGCTTGGATTGCACCTGAACGAAAGTTTTTTGAATTTGCCGCCATTCTGCCGCCGAGCGTATCTTTTGCGCCTGACGGAAGTTGTGCAGACTGCCGCTTTCCGGAACCTATGCCGCCTTGCCCCATATTTGTAACGAATACCGGGATAGCCGATGCCGCCCCGCTACCTAATGTAATTTCAGTCGTACCGCCGGTCTTTCCGAGCATCCCCGATATCTTGCTGACAAAGTCCGCCGTTTTTGCAAGACCTTTGATTGCGACAATGCTTGCAACACCGTATTTAATAGTATTAAATACCTTTTCAAGACGCTCCGGCTTTTCTGCAAGATAAGACAAGATGTCATTAACCTTTTCAATCGGCGCGGCAAGATTCGTGTCGGCGAATTTCAAAAACGTTGTCTGCAGGTTTTGAAAATTAGCTTTCATAGTTCCCGCCATGCGCGCGGACTTCGCCTCAAGCGCACCGGTGGTGTTGCCCAAATCTTCCGTCAATTTTTTATAATTTTTGCCGTAATTTTGAAACGCGCGGACGGCTTTCATGCTTGTAATTCCGAACACTTCCGACAGGAAGTCTATATTTCCCTCTTTTTCGGCAACAGCTAATACATCGTCCATGATGTCCGCGAGGTCTCTAAATGCTCCCTGACTGTCGCGAACTGCAACACCGATAATACCGAGTTTTTCTTGCTTTTTAGGGTCGGATAACTCAGAAATAACTGAATCTAACGCAGTTGCCGCAAGTTCTTCGTTTTTTGTATCTGCAACAAGAATCTGCATCACAGCATTTAACTTCTTTACATCATCAACGGTATTTCCTATGGTTGAATATGACGATAAAACAGCTTTGCCGGTTTTTGCGAACTTTTGAAAAGTGTACTCCCCTTGATCGCCTTGTTTGACCAAATCGTCCATCAGTTGAGATATTTGAGCGGCGGAAAAGTTCTTTTTTTGAAATTCGGAAAAGACATCGCCCATTTCTTCTCCGGCAGCACCCGATGCCTGCAACGCGACTGCAATGTTTCGAATATTGTCTTCAACGTAGTCCAAGTTGCCGGTTTTAGTCATAACCACATCAAGCGCGGAGATGATTTTAGACGTGTCGATTTTAATATTTGGGTCTTGGGCGGCTTCAAATATTTTCTGCTTGAGCCGATTAACCTGTTCCGCCGATGCATCGGCGGTCATCCCCATACGCGTCAACTGTTCATCAATGTTGATGATTTGGTTAGCAGCGGCACCCATCGACAGCGATACGCCCAATGCGCCGAGCTTGGTTGCAACACCGGAGAAAGCTTTATCAACTTTATCTACCGCAGCCATTGCCGTCCCGGAGAATTGCTGTGCTGCCGCTCCTGCACCTTTAATTCCTTGAGAGAATCCGTCCTTTAGTTGTAAAATTATTGATGCTGTTAACTTGCTCATCTTACCCCGTGTATCGTCTTAAACGTATCAAGTGCGATTGAGTGCCACCTCTTAAGCTCGCACCACGTAAAGTCCAGTACGTTTTCAAGACTTACGCCCGGCGCGAGCATTACCAACTCCATCGTCATGCGCCGCAGTGTTGAAAGTGCTTCTTCTTCCGTTATTCCTGCGGCGCATTCTGGGGGGTGTCTTCCGCCATTGCATTTTGAACGCCATAGAATGTATTAAATCTTTGCCCCATGACCGCGTCCGCACGCACAAAATCTTCATAATCCATGTCTCTGATGATAACTTCAGGAACACCTGTCATTGCGGACATGATTGCGACCTCATAATCATGTGAGCCGCGCTGGTATTTATCACCTGCTATCATGTGCCTGACTTTAGGTCTCCCCGTAAAAACTAGCTTATCAACCGTTACTTCGCCTTTCGTTACCGGATATTTAAGCTCAAATACTGCGTCTTCCATGTTTTACCTCCTTTACACAAGCCGCTGGCTCTTCGCAGAGTTGTAGACAACTTTCAACTCTCCTTTGGAAAGCTCTACCGCATCCGTTACCCATGCGCACGGCATCATGTGCTGGCTTCCGCCGGACAAAAAGATTGTCAAAGTGTCGTTTGAAACGTTCGCGAACGCCTGCGGGTCAATCGCCGCGTTCAGCGTCAACGACAATTCCGCAGCCGTCGGCGTTTCGACATAACCGGTGTTCTCATGCACCTCGCCGACCTGCGTTTCCCGCTTGAAACTCGACGGCTTAAACGTCGCCCCGCCTTCCTTCAACGGCAATTCACCCAAACTTGTGGAAATTACCCTAGATACTTTCAATAACTGCATAGCTTTGCCCCCTTATTTGAACTGGTTCAATCCCGCGCCGACCAAGAACTGACCTATCAGCACCGGCTGATGGATATACTCAAGCCGTGTCTTGCTTCCAGCTTTGACTTCCACGTGGATCGAGGACTTGTAGCCCTCGAAGTCTTGACACCAGTTCTTCTCGCCGATAAAGACCGTCTGATACAAGTCCGCCAAAAAACTCCGCCAGATGCCCGGAGTCATGACCTTTGCGCCTGCGCCAAAGTTCTCATCCGTGCTTGCGAGCTTCCAACTCTTGAACCGCTTCTTTGCTTCGGCGTTGATGTACGTGCGGACGGCATCGACGGTTTCGACCACCTGAATGTCAAGATAGCTTGTGTCTCGCCCGCCGTCCGAGTTCTCGGTGTAGCTCGTTACCAGCCGCTCGATGAGGACTTGCCCCATCGGGTCAAGCCGCCATGTGGCAACGCCCGCCTCAAGCAGTCCCTGCCGCGTGTCAAAGCCGTATTCTTTATCCGGAGCTAACCCCTTGACCTTCACATCGTAGGTATTCGCGCTCGGGTCGTCCGCCAAGATACGGCAGGCGGCAGCCACAAAGCGAGAAGCCCATACGCACGGAAGCGCGGTATCTTCTCCTCTCGGAATGAGGCAGATATGCGGACTGTTGATTCTTGCGGCTTGATAAAGTATCGACCCCTCTTCTGTTGCGCTTCCGGTCTTTCCAGAAAGAGCTACGAAAGCCCTGCCGCCTATCTGACGCGTTGCGGAATACCGGCTTTCAAGTTCCTCCGCCAAAAGTTTGAGGCTCGCCTCGTCGTCAAAATCAAAAACGATGTAGTTCCACCGTTTTGCCCCGAGCCATTCGGGAAGTTTTGAAAGGTCTGCGACTCCGCTTCCCTTTGTCTCCGCTCCCGTCTCTACGCTAACGCCCGAAGCAAGACTTTTGATTTCAACAGTGTTTTTGTTTCCGGCTGAGCCCTTATATATAGAAGAAAAGATGATTTTCTCACTATCTTCGCTCGTTTCAGCCTGTACGGGAGAGTTTTCAAGTCCGTTGCACGCGGCAACAACAGCTGCCGCAATCTTAGCTGCAGTCATTCCTGCCTTGACGGCCGCCCATACGCTTCTCCCGTTTATCGTAAGCATAATACTGCCGTCCCCTGCGCTTGCTGCCTTTACCGTGCATTCTTGTTTCCACGCAATCCCCGCTTGCGGCTCATCGACCGGAAGGACGTACAGCTTTTCAGTCTTATTGGAATCCAAAAACGCTTCCGCCATAATTGCCGCAGGGCTTCCATAGCCGAACGCGTCCTTTGCGGCGGATGCGCTTACGATGTTGACCGGAACGCCCGCAGGAGCCTTTCCGCTCTTTGCCTTCATGCCGATTGCAAGCACTGTTTTGATGTCGCCTTGCGCGCCGGCAAGACTGTTGTCAATTTCCTGATACTGTCCCGGCACTAAAAGATTTGCCGGTATTTGTGTAAATGCGATTGCCATATGCTTCTCCTTCTTTATTCGAGGTTGACACTGTCGTCAGCCTTTTGATTTCCAACTTTCAAAGTAGCTTCATAGCCCTTGAACCAATCCAAGTCGTCGGGCAATACGATAACGCCATCATCGTTTACCGCCCGCGCCAAAACCCGCCAGCGCACCGCCCACAGTGTCGCGTTTATCTTGTCGAGCGAGCCGGTGTACAAGCATTCGGCTCTTATCTTTTTTCCACCACCGAAGGACGACGGGCTTTCGATGTTTTTTATTGCGCCGACCAGTGCTGACACCAAAGCCAGCGCGCCGTCATAGAGCCGGTCTCGGTTGCCTGCCCTGTACAAAACCCAGCTCACAAACTCGACGTAGCATTCGTCCGCCTCGTCCTCGTCGCTGATTTCCGCAAGCGAGGTAAGAATCGCAGGCGTTGACTGCATGAGCCGCCGCAGTTCCGATTCGTCAAAGTTTCCCGGATGTGCGGAAATGCTTATCCGCTTGTCGGCGGCAAAGACAGCTTTCAACTGCTTTACCATATCGTTCCTGATATCAAGGTACGTTATTTTCATTTGATTCGCTCCCTGAGCCACTGCTGTGCAAGTTCGTTCAAATCCGCAATGTTGTCCGTACTCAATCCCAAGTAGGGACGGGCGGGAATGTTTTTCGGCTCATATCCCCATTGATGCACCGCCGCATATTCCCGGTCGGAACCGACAATCACGCTCCATTGTCCGTACTGTTTTACGTCAATCGACATCTGCAAATATCCTTCCCGGTTCAAAAGTTTTGCAGAATCAGCCCTGCCGATGCGCTCCAGATATTTCCGGGTGGAGACTGCAAAGTCCTGCCATTTCTTGCCGTCAGGACTTTCCTGCGTTTCAAGGATTCTTGTCCTCGACTGCTCTACGATTTCATTGCCGAGACTTTTCATAAGCTCCGCCTTGTCCGAAGAGGAAAGAGCAGAGTGGTTTAAAATTGCCGAAAGCTCTTTTAACTCTCCGATGTCGATGCTTACGAATGCTCCGCTCATAGAAGCCGTCCCTTTTTCCAGTAGCGCGGGTCAGAGGTCTCAGCGTCCCCGCCGCCTGTAACGACTGCCGCTTCTTGCAAGTCGGGGCCGGATAAACCGCCCTTATATTCGCGGTCTATCTTTTCCAACAACTTTATGCTGTCGGCATACCACGCGCGGGCATCTTCGCTTGACGTTACCGCATCCGTAAGCCGGTGTACGGCAATGTCTGCGCAGATGCTTTTTAGCGCGGAGTCAAACTGCGCCGGAACCGTCTCGACGACATCGCCGTCTTTTAAAAGCCACGGCAATTGCGCAACGATGATTCCCGTTGCATCTTCAAGCGCAAGTGCTATACGCTCGGTGTCAAGATTTCCGTCATCGGCAAGCGGCAATGAATTTGCCGCCGAACGCTTTTCAAGTTCCTGCGCGGTAAGAAGCGTTTTCATTCGACCGGCTTTCCTTCAAGCCACGGGTCTTTTTTGATGATTTCAAACACGTCTTCCGTAACTTCATACTCCGCCTCGACCGGAGTGAAGCGCAAGCCGGCACGGAAATATGACGGCTTTCCGGTCTTGCTCCGGCACCGGATACGGATTTTCTTTACGTTGGAAGAGCTTCCGCCGGAATCTGCAAGCGGATTTTCGTCCCCAGTTTTCGGAGTGGGGGTTCCATCCTGTGCCTCTTTCAAGGCTTTTTGCGCCGCCTCAAGTTTTTCAGCGGCGTTCTTCTGCGAAAGCGTAAGCCCCTGCACCTTCTTTTTAAGAGAGCCGTCTTCGGGACTTGCTTCAAGCTCTTTTTTTGCGCTTTCGAGCTTTTCGCCTGCGGCTTGCAATGCGCCCTCCGCTTTCTTTACGTCTTCCGCAAGCTGTTCCGCTGTTTTTTCAGTCTTTTCCATGTTTTCCTCCCTACATCCAGCGGCACGTGATGAGTTTTACACGGTTGTAGTTGATGTTCGATTCGCCGCCTGTAAGATTCTGCTTGAGCAGGATGCCTTCCGCCGCCGCACGGTTGGTGCTGTCGACGACCAAGTGTGTCGCCCTCAAGCCCAAAGGCTCTCCGCCGTCGCGCTTGAACGCTTCCATCATGCCGTAGGCTTTTTCAAAGTTGTCCGCCGTCAACTCTTCTTTAGAGGCGACCGCCTGCTGCCACAGTCCGTAGCCCCAGTTCCCGCGGTAACGTATGCCGTACAAATATTGGTCTTTCATAAAGACCGTATGGTTACTCGTGTCCTTGATTTCGTCGAACTCAGGCTTGAAGCGTTCCTGCATGATAAAGGGCTTTAACGGACGGCTTAAATCGAGCAGGAACCACGGCGCACCGCTTCCGGAGCCGAGAACGTTTGAAGTCTGCGTATTGCTTCCCGTTCCGTCTGGCTTTTCATAGACGGGGTGGTCGGTGTCAAAAAAGTTTTGACCGTCGTAGCAGAGCGCGGAAAAGCCGTTTTTCATAAGCGACGCAATTTCACGCCAAAAGAAGTCCACGACTTCCTGTCCCTCGCTTTGGGCAAGAGTGCGGTACTGTCCGAGCGAATCGTCTTCAATGTCCGTCCGCTTGATTCCGAGCGTCGCTTCGTAGAGTTTATTTTCAATTTCATAAGAAAACTCTTTCATGTCGTTAATGACGCGGTCGCCAATCCATTCGCGCATTTTCGGAAACGCGCCGAGCCACGCATAAGAGTTTGAGCGTGTAGAGCTGGTAATAATCGTTACCAGTTCCTTGTAGTCGTCTCTGTTGATTGCCGCATTGAATGCCTGCTGGTACTCCGAGCGCACCATTGTGCGCAGGGCTTGCAATGTACTGTCTTTAATAATCATCTTGTCCCCCTAATTATTGAGCCGTGCCCGTTTTGATTTTCAGCCACTCCTCTTTGGAGTAGCCCATCGCCTTGCAGAATGACTCATCTTCCGCGTTGAGTTCCGCAGCCGTTCCAGTTGCCGGAGGCTCGCCCGCCGCCGCAGAAGTTCCTGCAGGGATGAGCGCGGGTGTGCTTTCCATGATTTTTGAAAAGTTGGAAAGACCTTCCTGTGTTGCGCACATGGCAAGATATGCGTCCTTGCTTGCAGGGGCTATCTTGCGGTCTGCAACCGCTTTTTCAACTGCGGCAACCGCTTTCTCTTTGAGTTGAGCGGCGTTGAGTTCTGCAAGTTGTTTTTCAGCTTGAACAGCCCGCGCTTCCATCTGCGTCAAATCCGCGCGGGGAGCGTAGGCGGTAAGGTCTACGTTCCTTGAGCTGTTCAACTGCGTTTTGAGCGCGTTGACGGCGGCTATCGCCTCGTTTTCTGTTGCGTCCTCTCGAAGTCCGAGAGCCGCGCACAAATCCTTGTTCATTTTTATCTCCTTTGCAGGATTTTCCGCCTGCCCGGTTTGTGTACTGTTTAACGCCGGAAGGTCGATGTTCGGCGTGTTAGTAAGACCAGCCCGTAGGATTTTCACAATCTCGCCCGCTGTATCTACTTCAAAGACCGGCGAGATGTAACGGTATTCTTGAGCTTTCAAAGCCGCTTGCCCCCGTGCCGTCCATGTAACGTCTGCCCAAAGTGAGCCGTCTTCTTCCGTCCTAATGTTGTTGAACCAGCCCATTGCGGGCGCGCTTTCACCTTTAGACGCTTTTAAGTCTGTTGCGTGATTTTCGTCGATTGGATGCTGAGGAAGATATTCATTCGACAGTTGTGCGATGGATTCCGGATTATGTTTCGTCCAGCGTCTGCCGTCGCGCCCCGCTACAAAGTCGCCTGCGGGGAGAAGATTGAGTTTTACGGGGATTTTCGTCCCCTCGAAGTTTAGACATAAAAAAAGACTGTCAGTATTCATACCGACAGTCTATCTTGTTTTTTTTATCAACCTGATATAACCGGGCTTAAAAAATAAACTCCATTTGCGCCTTGCTCTCCACTGCTTCGTGATACAGCTTATAAATCCAGCTGAACGAACAGCCGTACTTTCGGCAAAGATCTCGAAGCGTTTCCGTTCTACCGTCATACACCTTCAACACCTCCTGCGCTATTACATCGCGGAAGGCGTTTCGCTCAAGCGGAACATACCACTGCGCCCCGCCGTAAAATGTTGAAATAACGTCGAAAATCCTTTGTGCATCGGCATCTCCGATTGCATCAGCCATCACTCCGTATACTTCGTCGAAAACCTTTGAGTTTTCCTGCCGTTTCGGAATGTATATAAGCTGCCCTCCATACCACCTGCTCAACGCTCGCAATGCCTTGAGGATTTGAGCTTTATCAATACCCCGCTCGCTTACGTCCCTAAACATATCAAGCATTAAGCCGTCCATTTTACCTCCCTTTAAAAAGTTTTGCCGCCCGTCCCTTTCAGAGCCGGAATCCCGTCGGGATTGAACCCCGCCTTCACCATCATGGTGCGAAGTGCGCTGATTACGTCCTGCGCATCCTTTTCCGTCATGAAGCGTGGATGCGCCGCTCCCGTTATCCGCTTGATAAACGAGTACAAGGCTTTATCACTCTTTTCTCGCGAGACCAGCTCCCACATTCCTTTGATGTATTCAAGCTGCGCACGACTTGCACGTCCAAGCTCCATATCCGTTACCGCAAGTTTTTTGACTCGAAAGCCCAGTTTTTTCATCGCTTTTAAAACTTGTTCAAGTTCAAAAAGCGTAAGTTCCGTGCAGCTTGTTTTACCCGATACGCTTTCAACTATTGCCCGATAATCTTCGTCGCAAAGAGCAAGCTGTGCCTTTGCGATATGGATGAGTTTTATAAAACGTCCTTTGTTTGTTTTTCCCCGCATTTTAACCTCGTGTATCGCTAAAAATCCCCTCACTGCCGTGTTAGGCTGTACAGCCCACGCGACAGTGAGGGCGAAGGCGACTAATTTTCCGTCCCCGTCTTTATTTTCGATTTTGACGGGTATTTCGTCATGTATTGCTCCATCGAGAAAGTGGCGAACGAGGCGATGGAGCCGAACTTTTTTTGCTCAACATACCCGGCAAGCTCCCTGTAATTTGAAACCGGAACGACAATGTTTTTGCGCTCATTCGATGGATTCAGCTTTTCATGCGCGTTTTTTATCACCTCGCTTTTCACGAACGTTGAAACCCGTTCCAAACCCGCTTCTTTTGCAAGAGCTGCAAGAACCACGTACTGCTCTTCCGTTACCGTTATCAGTATTTTCCGTCCTCCCATTTTTTTTGCCCCCTTACAGCGAGTTGACAACGTCGGCATCAACGACATCCGCACCAAGTTCCGAAGCCGCGTTCATGGCTCGGCGCGTCCAGTTGTTCACAAGAAGCGGATAGCCGACGCTGTAGATTACGTGATTGCGCGTCTGCTTCCGGAGTTTCGCCGCCAACGCCTCGCACCCTTCATCCGTGATAATTTTGGAGCGGTCTTTTCCGAGCCGTGAAAACTTTATGTCCAGATAGTCCGCAATCTCTTTGCCCGTCCCCAGCGGCTTCAATTCCAAGATTTCGATCCGCCGGATAACTTCCCGCGCATCCCAGTTTTGCGATTCGTCGAGCTTCGCTTTCATCTCAATCTGCCCAATAAGCACGATTGCAAGCAGCTTTTTGAAGCCGTCCTCAAGCTCCCAAAAACGTTTTAAGTATTTGAGCGTCCAAATATTGAGGTCATGCGCTTCTTCTATCATCAGAACATGGCTGTAACCGGCGCGGCTTGAGTTGGTCAAAATCCTTTCGACCTGCCGGCTTTTCGCTTCAAGCGTGCGGCGCGGCTTTTCAGCCGAGCAGTCTTGAATGATTGCATCGCAGATTGCGCTTGTCGTAAGACGCGCCTTGTCTATCGAGCGGGGGGCGATAATCTTTATCTTCTGCCCCTCCGCTTGAATCCTGTCCATCGCGTAGCGGCGGATTGTGGTCTTTCCGCTTCCGGACTCTCCGAGCAGGGCGACCATGCCGCCGATTTTTGCCGTCTGATACAAAAACTCCGAAATAAAACGCGTCTCTTCCGTCAGATACACGTCGTCCGCCTTTGTCACGTCTCCCGTGAACGGGTCTTGGGTAAGACCGAACTTCATGTACGCCTTCATTGTAAGCATTGTTTATACCTCCATTACTTACGCCTATAGTTAGGCAAGTTGTGCGGATTCCGTTCCGCCCGTATATTCTTGAACCAAATCATCGACAAGCCTTGACGGCAATCCGTCAGGATATTCCGCCTTTATCCTTGCGATGAAACCGTCCGGGATATATCCCGCGCGCGCCTTGAAGCGTTTCGCCGCTTCCACCGCGCTGATAAATATGTCATGCACTTCAACCGTGTCCGAAGCGACTTCTATCTGCCTGCCCGTTGTTGCATGGGCGAACGGGTCTGTCGCATGGATAAGGCTGTGCGTCTTAAAGCCCTCGCCGCCGGTAGCCTTTGCAAACGGCGTTTTGCCGTCCGCTTCCGCAAGGGCAAGCGCGGCAAGCTCTTTAAGATTCGTTTCACGTTTCGTGTCCGGAGGACTTTGGTAGTCCTTCCCAAACACCGGCGCGCTCATGTCAAAGCCCACATCGCTGTATTCAATCGGCTTGACCTCAAAAGCTTCGATATTGCCCGAATCGTTCTTGTAACTGACCCGCACCGCGTCATCCGTAACCAGAAGCGGCTGGACGTTCACGGTCATGCCGACCATGATGCCCGGAAGCGAGCGCAGGCTGTAGCGGAGCGAACTTTTTACGTTTGGATGGACGATGCTGATTGCAAGGTCTCCGCCGACCGTCCGCACCTGAACGCCGGTCGTGAAAATCTGACGGCAGATTTCAGGCGGCGGAAGCTCTTTCAGCTGCCCCTCTTCTATCCGGTTCCAGAGTTCAAGGCGGCTGCCAATCTTTTTCCCGCAGCGGCTCAGGCGGGTATCGCGCCCCTCAAGTCTGTTGGCGTTGAACGCGGCGCACCATCGCTCCACCGCTTCGTTCAACTCGTCAATCGACTGCACCGGCTCAAGTTTTAAAAGGCATTCAAACTGCGTTTCAACGATGTCGTTCGCCTTTTCCACCTGCCCCTTTGCGCGGGGATTTCCCGGAATATGCGGCTTTGTATCTACTCGCAATGCGGTAAGCGCAGCGGTTACCGGTCTTGAAATATTCGCCGAGCCGCAGTCCCATATCAGCAAGTCCGGAAGTCCGTGAAAGTTGTACAGCGGGTCGCGCTTTTTACCCCATGCGTACAGCAAGAAGTCATACATATTCGCTGCCGTCTCTCCTGCGGCAGCGTAATAGCGCACGCAGATGGAGCTTGAATAGTGGTCGGTCAGAACGTACCGCCAGCATTTGAGCTGTTCGCGTCCTTCGAGAAACGGCTTGTTCTTGTAAACTTCGTCGTCCCGCAGAATATGCTGTCCGCCGCCCGGAGCAAAGTACAGTAGCGCAACTGACGGGTCTGCAAAGTGCACTTGGTTCGGATATTCCGTCCGCATCCGCTGGTGCGGCGACGGCTTTGCCGTCGATTCCGTCGAAAGCGTCGCCTCTTTCAAAAGCTGTTTTAACCGGCTATTTGAAATTGGCACCGTAAAGCCGTTTTCAATCAGAATTGCGCGGGCGATTTCCACGCTCATCGTCTTCTTGCCGTTCTTGCGGACGCTGATCTGCAGGAGCGAGGCGGCGAGCTTCAGCGTCTTCTCGTCGATTCCAGCCGTCCCTGCGTCCGTGCGCTTCTTGCGCCCGCTCTGCCAGCCGGCTTCTTTCAGTACGGCGTAGGCTTTGGCGGCGGAGAACGCGAACATCCGGCGCATCTCGGCGATGACCGCGCTCCGCTCGCCTGCGTTCCGAGCCTCTTCCATCTGTCTTACGAACGCCTCGTACATCATTCAGCCTCCGCCGCAACCTGCTTCGCCCGTGCAGGTCTTATGTTTTCGGTCATTTCCTTGAGTTCTTCGGCTATGTCGAAAATGCTTGCAAGGAAGTTATTCGGCTCTTCAAAAACCAGCCAATCGTCAAGTTGGCTGACCGTAACATCTTCTACCTTCTGTGCCTTTTCGATTAAACTTTCAAGTCGCCCAAGTTCGTATGATATAACTCCTATTTGCTTAAAGAGGTCTTTTTTCATGTCGTCAAGCGCGGCTTGAGCAAGCTGCTCCTTTGTCGGCGGCTCCCTGTAGCGCAGCTCCGCTTCAAGCTCGTTGAGCTTCTTCTCTTTTTGGCTGATTGCCGCTTCCTGTGCTTCTCGCTCTTCCTTGCGTTTTTTCTTTTCCGCCCGTAGTGCTGCGCGGAGTTCCCTCACGCTCATACGCTCAACATCGTCAAGCGTTCCGACTCCATTGAGGTTGCCGCCCTCCTCAAGCGTCTTTATACTGTCATCGTCAAGGACGGTGAGCGCACGGATTTTTTCATTACTCAAATGCGCAGACGTCTGCGGATTTGAAAACTTTTGCGCAGCCGCCATTGCATATTGCGCAGACCGCTCTGCCATACCTAATTCCTCAACTGCAGCTAAAAATTGCCCGTGCGGTTCGTGCGCTTTAAGCAAAATAATCTGCTTTCCCAATTCAATCAGCGAGCTTGCCGCCTGCGCTTGGTAAAAACGCGCACGTTCCATTGCGATATGCAGGTTATACGTTTCTCCATCCGGCAAATACGCCTTGTCGATTTCAGCAACAGTCTTTTCCTGCTCATACTGTTTCTGCACCGCTAAATCCATCGCCCGCACGTCTTCACTTACCTGCGCTTTCTTTTTCCGTCCGCGCGTCTCTGTCCGTGCTTCGCCGACCGCTCCGCTCATCGCCTCCGCAAACGCAGAGGCATCTACTCTTTCCGGCATTTTCATTTTTTACCCCCTTACTGCATTTCGGACGCGTACCGCGCTTCGTCCGCCGTCAATGAAAGTTTTGCGCTTCTGTAGCTTTTCATTATCTGCCCCGAAATTCCGCCGAACTCAGGCGACAAGCGAAGCCGCCCCTTTTCGTTCCTGCTTATAAACTTGTATTTTTCAAACACCGCCATATCGCGGCAGATGTTTGATTCCGACGTTCCGACAAGAAGTGCAAGCTCTTTGTTGGTCATGCCTTCGTAGTGATTTGCGGCAAGTGCTTTTATCTCCGCACACAGTCGCTCTTGGCTCGTTATTTTTTCCGTCTCCATCATTACACCTTCATATTCAATGCTTCATCCATGAGCGCAATCCCCATGCGCCTTATAAAGCTGACTTTTACAATTTCGCCGAAGTTCTTTATCTTTAATCCCACCCGGTAGATAAGCCCCATCATTGCGCACGCTCCTTATAAGCTCGCCACGTCAAGCGGAATCTGCTTGTAGCTGCCGTCATCCTGCCGCTCATAAAAACGCATATACGTCTTTGAGCTTGCCACCTGCATACTTTCCGTGATTGCTTCCATCGCCTTTTTCCAAGTTGCGTCCGCGATATTCAGACGGCGAAGCCCTAAAACGCGGCTCGTGCTTACCAGCCCGCTTTTCCCCACGTTGAACGCGTCGTCCACAATCGCCCGCAGGTTTTCGTTTACGCCCTCGCTCCAGCTTGCAATGCACTTGTCAATCAACTGCTTGGCGATCTGGAGTTTTTCGTTGAACTGTATGGTGTCGTTGACTGCCACGATGACCTTGTACTTGCCGTCGTAGCTGGTCAGCGTAATATTGCCTTTCTTGCCGCCGAACTTCCGTGCGCCGGAATCTCTTGCGGATTCCGCAAGGAACTCCTGCACGCGAATCCAAATACCCCGCTTAAATTCAATGAGCCGGTCGCGCTCGGCAAATGTTTCTTTCATGATTGAAAGCACCGTATCATGCCTCTTTATGTCGATGTCCTTGATGATTGATACCGGGACTTTGCGCCCCTGCGCGTCTTCCAAATAGTCTTTATTCATCATCTTCCTCCTGTTTTATTTCCGTTCCGCACCACGGGCAATAACGGATTTCATATTCATATCTCAGTTCCGAATTAAACTCTTTTCCACAGTTTTTACAGCAGCCAAACACGGTGTCTATCATCTTCCTTCCTCCCTGCTAGTTGCGAAGTAATACCACCTGCAAATCTTTTGCAGTGATTTTCACTAAATCCGAATGCTGAAATTGTCCGTTCAACACACTCCTGCCGACTTCATTTATACGCTCTTTTGCGTGTTCATAATTATCAGCCTTGAATGTCATAGGAATTTTTATGCAAATCTCACAGCCATATTGATTCATCTTGCTTCCCCCTGTTTGATAAATTCCAAAATCACTCCCTTCATTACCGTCCTTGACATGCCTGATTCTTTCGCAAGGACTTCTGCCACTCCCGTAACAATGTCTTTAATTCCCATAAGAATCTCCCCGCCGCTACCTTTGACCTGTATATGGGAGTTGCCTCCTCCGCGCCGCTCCCACGTTATTCTTGCTTTCTCTTTCATACTACGTTCTCCTTTGTTGCACGACGGGCGGCGGAAATAACGGCATCCCAGTCTCGAAGACCCAACGTATCTGCTACCGCCTGCCTAATCCGTGCGCTGGTCATGCGTCCGTGAATGACCGCCCACACGGAGTTGTCTCTTACCCCGATTTTTTCCGCCAAATCCGTGAATGTTACGTTCACAAGCGACAGCTGGTACTGAATCCAGCCGCCGTAGGTATGCCCAACCGTGCGGTTTTTCGGCTTGCGAACTTTGTCTTTTTGATTTATCATTTTTACCGTCCTTGCCTGACTTACAGGCTTGCAATTTTTAGAAAAGCGAAAAAAACATGACGTTTATTCGCTTTTCTTTTTTTACCGGCTAAAGGTTGAACTTTCGTTAGTCGATATGTATTAGTATAATACAAAGTGCTTAAATGTCAAGTATTTTGTATTAAAAGAGGTATGTTTGGAAGATTTAGCACAAAGTTTAAAGCAATTTCGCTTAAAAATTGGATTATCCCAATCCGAAATAGCTAAAAAGTTACAAATTCCGCAGACAACATGGTCAGGCTATGAGCGTGGGCGTTCCAACCCCACTGTTGGTGTTGTTATAGGTCTTGAGAAGCTGGGGTTTAAGTATAAGAAAACTGCACTCGGAGCTATGCAAGGGTACGAAATTCCGTATCTTGCAGACAACGATATAAAAGACGGTTTTGTCATTCCGATTCTGGAGCAAAGTTTATCAGCAGGAAAAGGGCAGCCGTTACCTGATTCTGATGTTTATCGTGGATACATTGAAGTTCCAGGCGAGCTTAAACGTTACGGCAAGAATCTTGCCGCTCTTCAAGTCAACGGAGACAGTATGGAACCTACGCTCAAGCGCGGAGATCTTGTTATTTGCGACAGTTGCGGCTGGGACGGAGAGGGCGTATATGTCATTCACATGGATGGATGCGGCTATGTAAAAAGGCTCTCGCATAAGCCGGGCAAGATTATTGTTATAAGCGATAATCCCAAATATGAAGCATGGGAAGAACCTGATGAAAGTCAATCAATAGAAATTATAGGACGTGTACATTACACGCTTAAGCACGTTGACTAACAATAAGTAAGGAGTTTTAGAATGTTGTATCTTGTATTATGTTGTGGAATATTTTTATTGGCAGTTGTACCGTATCTTATAGTACAACTGAAGAAAGCCGGTCAGCCTTCCTTTAAGAATAAGGGCGTTATAGGTATTACTCTAATTGGCGTAGGTGCAATTATTTTTGCGCTCGTGGGAATTGCAATAGATAAAGATGATGAAGCGGATGACTCCGTACCCAAAGTACTGACCTTAAATCGATTTGTGAAATCCTACACCGAAAATGCGGAAGCAATAAAAGCCCGCCACGATTTTGATTGGACTATCGGGGAAGGCGACGAGGCGGACAAAGTAAAAATTGCAGTAAATAAGCATTGTATTTTTACCCTAAGTCTTAAAAAAACACCGAATAAAGAAGTAATGGGCATGACGATTGTTATCGGCGGTGATACAGACAATAAAGAAGCGGCTGAAATGCTCTTTGTCATATATGCCATCATAAAGACATTTAACCCTGAATACGATTACAAAGAGATTGCTAACTTTGTGTCCGACCTAACCGGAACAGAATCCGGATACGAAGTCCAGAAAGGGGCGGTGAAGTATTCGCAGCACCGGCTCGGCGGTAATATGCTCATTTTTATTACCTGTGAGTAAGGATTTCATATTTAGTCGTTGAATCTATACTCGTTTCAAAATAGGTGATTTTCAGGATTCTCAAAAAAAATAAATATTTTTTTTGATAAAAAAGGCTTGACTATTTTATCAGACTGTGGTATATTATAACCATGAGGCAGGGATAACGCCTCATAAAGAAAT
>ERZ772960.1847-NODE-1847-length-16202-cov-4.570818_pt1 | contig 16202 bp, 10 predicted proteins | sample MGYA00580678_ERZ772960 | MGnify/ENA primary metagenome ERZ772960 (study PRJEB29015, sample SAMEA2737930) | human oral metagenome | biome: human oral; feature: human-associated habitat; material: dental | place: China | collected 2059 ... | reverse complement strand
TCGTCTGGAAACCCCTCCCAGCCTCCCCCAAGGGGAGGAGTGCCTAACGGAAGTTAGTTTAGATGATTCTTTCTATCCAAATGGGTGCTACAAAGTAGGGACAGACGCCCTCGTCTGTCCGAAATATCCTTCTTTCATAGCGGACAGACGAGGGCGTCTGTCCCTACTTTGTACCACTATATTCAATAAAGGTAGGCAATAGATAAAAACAAAGAGAGCCTTTCCTTCATGTGAAGAAAGGCTCTCTTCATATCAAGGAAACGCCCTCGTCAAATGGAAGAGGGCGTTTCCTTCTATACACTCCATGTATTCCTGCTAACAAGGCACTGCCTCATCACACCCGACACTCGTACCTAACATGGCACACAACCTCGGTCCGTTAGGCACATCCCCTCCCTTGAAAGGGCTTAGGAATACATTACCTTATACTATCTTAACCACTGCTCTGGATTCAACTTAGCAGTTTCCTTACGCAATTGGAATTGGAGAATACCACTTGAGCCAACCGTTCCGATCGTCTGCCCAGTACCTACTTTCTGTCCTCGACTAACGCTGACAGAACCTAAATTGGCATATACCGAAATGTAAATACCATGTCTGATCATCACGACACTCATTCCTCCTGCCATGAAGACACCGCTCACCTCGCCCATAAAGACACTGCGGACGGCACTTCCGGGAGCACCTTTAATGTTGATGCCATCGTTATGCAGGCGCACATTCGACATCCCCGCTACATTGTATTGACCGAAGTGACTAACAATGTGGCCCGATAGTGGCATTGGCAAACGACCGCGGTTATTGGCGAAGTTACCGGTCATGGCACGGTCGGCAGAGCTTAACATCTCATTGTTATTATTAGCTGACGCCCTTGCTGCTGCAGCCTCTCTCTCTGCTCGCTCATAGTCGGCTGCAGCCTTACGTTCGGCAGCTGCACGGTTTGATTCAGCCTCGCGAGCAGCCTGATCAGCACGTGCTTTATCGGCAGCAGCCTTTGCCTCAGCCTTTGCCTGTGCTTCACGAGCGGCAGCCTCACGCTCTTCAATCTTGCGCAAAGCCCGCTCACGAGCAGCAGCCCGCTCCTTTTGCAAGGCTTCCTGACGAGCCTTTTCAGCAGCAGCACGCACTGCTGCGGCCTTTGCTGCAGCCTCTTGGCGTGCTTTCTCTGCCGCTTCTGCAGCCGCCTTAGCCGCTGCCTTCGCTGCTGCTTCACGTGCCTTGGCTTCCGCTATACGCTTTGCATTCTCACGCGCAGCCGCTTCTGCCGCCGCTTTCCTGCGTGCTATCTCCTCCGCCCGCTTCTTAGCTTCAGCTGCACGAGCGGCCGCTTGCGCCTTAGCCTCTGCTATGGCACGAGCCCGAGCTTTCTGTATTTCAATCTGAATAAGGCGGTCTATCTGTGCATTCAACGCCTGTTGTTGTTGGCGACGTTGTGCTATCACACCTTCAAGAACCTTTTGGTCTTGTTGAAGAGAGGCTACAACCGTCTGCTGTTCGACACGCTTCTGCTCCATTTGAGCATGTATCTTCTTATCCTTATAGAGTAAGGTCGACTTGTCAACACGTACCTCCTTTAATTGAGTATGCTTCTGATCGATTTGCTGTTGTTTAGCTTTTATCAACTCACCTTGCGCCCTCTGATAAGCTGCATACTCCCGAACGAAACGCAAACGACGATACATTTGCGTCAAACTATTGGCAGAGAAGATGAACATAAGCTTATCTTGAATGCTACGATGGCGTGCCATGTAACGCATGGAACGGATGAAACGAGTGCGACGCTCGCCTAATTGTGCCTCTAAAGACGCCAACTGACCTTTCAATATACCGATGTTACTGTCCAAGCCTTTGATGTCTGTGGCGATAGTATCAATCGTTCTTTGATGCTGACCAATCTCTGTATCGAGGCGAACTATCTTCTCCAATCGTGTATCAACATCCTTTTGCTTGACCTTCATCTCCTCTTCATGCTCCTTAATCTCCTTTTGCAACTTCTGATTCTGCTGTTGCAAACCTTTGATCTCTTCGGTAGTTACATATCCAGGAGACTTCGCTTTGTGCTTTACGTTACGCCCGTTACGAGGATTCACCTTGCCGTGTAAAGGTTGTTTCGCAGGTACTTGAGCAGCCTGTTGCCCCTTTGCAGGAGTTGGTTGATGCCCTTTCGCCAATGTTTGCTTCTGCTCTTTACCAACAGAAGGCTTGGCTTGTACAAGTTGAGTTACAGCCGTTTTCTGCTGCACCTTATGCTTTTTAGTATGTTGCGCATAGCTTGTCAACATACCTATTGTCGATAATAAGAATAAAAGATAAAGACGTTTCATTTAAAAGTTCATTAGTTTGCCGAGTATCTCTTCCACGCTTACTTTAGTGTACTTATCTGATGGTTGGGTAAAAGCCTCCCAATCGCTTGCATCGCTAAAGTCGTTTAGTTCAAATGTAGCCGATAGTTCCTTGGCTGGTCGTGAACCAATGGCTGGTGTCTTGATAGTGACTGAATGTGTAGCAGGGAACATCTTCGAGCCAAAGGGTTTGAAGTCTCTATAAAGCCAAGAGAGTTCTGATGTTCCATGCGTTGAGCTCTTATACGTTATAAGAGTGTTGTAGATGTAACGATATTCAGCGGGTATTACCCAGTCATAAGACATCTTCCCATCCTTCAAACGGATGTGCGCACTACCATCAACTTCCCATCTTTTGGAATCAACAGAGAACTTCGACATATCAGCCTCGGCAACTCTTTGCTGACGAGGAATGAATAACTGGTTCCAAAACAACGCTTGGAGGGTATAGAAGTTAATGCCGTTATCACGCAAGAAGCCCACTTCATCGTAGCTTGCCTTTACGTATTGCTTATGGATGCGGTCGATGAAAAGAACGTAATCTTTCGTAAACTCAATGCGTCCCACTTCACTGCGAAGGAGCGGAATAAGCAGTTGTAAACGTATAACTTCATCCTTTCTCATGTGCAAGATACCAGGGACAGTGATGTCCTTACGCCCATTATTAATGGTAAAAGAGAGGTTTGACACCACGTTCTTTTGGTAGAGAGCCAAGTCAGCAATATTCTGCACAAAGGCTAACTTATACTTCGTGGAATCAACTGACGCACGAGGAGTCTCGCTGGGAGTTGTCTTTAAGACTGGTTGTTGCCTTACTATGGCTTTATGTGTACCGCACGATGCCAACACTAACGTTGCCATGCTTGCAAGTAATATCTTAGTTCTTTTCATCCTGCTATGTATTTCTTTTGTTGTAACTTATCCTTCAATACTTTGCTATCATTGCCTTTCTCTATTGCTTTCTGCCAATACTCCAATGCTTTCTGTGTATCGCCAGTTTTCATATAGATGTCTCCCACATGCTCAAGCACAACCCCGCTAGGGTCTTTGTCATTGTGCAGTACCTGGTCAATGTATATCTTTGCCTCCTCATAACGTTGCTGCTGAAAGAGAATCCAAGCGTAGGTATCAAGGTAAGTAGCGTTATTAGGCTCTGCTTTTATCGTCTTGTAGCTCATCTGTTCAGCCCGTGGAAGGTCTTTATTCGCCACACTTAGATAGTAAGCATAGTTATTCAGAGCACCATAGTTATCCGCTTTCCACTTTAAGCAACTGTCGTATGCTGCGAAGGCTTCAGACACCTTTCCTTTCTCATGAAGGATATCTCCAAGGATTGCATAGAAGTCTGACACAATCTCTGGATCACTATCTTCTTTTATTTGTCCTACGCCTTTCTTAAATGTTTCAAGCGCCGCATCAATGTCGTGCTTTTGGAACTCTGCCATGCCTTTGAAGTAATAGAAAGCCATCTCATCAGGGTTATATTCAATGGCAGGGCGGCATATCTCTATTACCTTATCATAATCTTCTGTTGCCCAGATATTCTGTATCAATGCCAATCGAGCACGTGAGTTATCGGGTTCCACCTCAATGGCTTGCTCGTAAACATGATTGATCTCTGCTTTAGGCATATTCTTCATTGCCATATAAGCAGCCTTCATCATAATCAAGTCCGCATCCTCCTGTTTCGTAGAAAGTGCTAGTGAGAAGAGATTCATGACCTTTGCACTATCAGAGATATTCGCTTGTTGGTCACTCGAAATGATGTCTCTTAGGAGTGTCATCTTCGTCTCTTTCTCTGTCTTCGGAGACTGTAGTAATTCGTTGGTAAGCTCATCTACGGTTGCTTGATCTTTAATGGAACGATAGTAATCAAGCATTGATAGCTTTGCAAGTGCATTATTGGGTTCCTCCTTCAAAACACTCTTATACTCCTTTAAAGCATCGTTCTTCTTACCATTCTGCAGTAGCCAATTACCGAACATCACACGATAGTCAAGCTCAAGCGGATGCTCATCAACGAGCGACTTTAGCGACTCATACTCCTTCTTCTTATCACCCATCTGCTCGTAAATCTGCATCTTACTCAATGAGATCTGCTCGCTACTCCCCTCAAGAACTTCTATACGATCAAGGACGTTAATCATCTTCTTGTAGTCGTTTTGAGAGCCGTATAACTGAAGGAGAAGTTGCAAGACATCAACGCGAGTCTTATTGGAGGAGTACAAAAGCTCGTATGCTTTTATGGCATTCGGATAGTCTTTCTGCGTGATATATAACTGTCCGAGCTTCTCTTGATAAGTGGCATTCTCTGGATCCAGTGACGCTGCCTTCTCAAAGTAAGTACGCGCTAAAGCATCGTTCTTCATATTGACATAGTAGCCAGCCAACTGATAGTAAACCGCTGCCGAGCGTGGATTCAAGTCGTGTGCATGCCTAAGAAGATCGTAAGCAGCCGTTAGATTTCCCATTTCCTGCTGTCGAAGCCCTTCGAGATAGAAGTAGTCTGCAATGGTAAGACTATCCTTCTCTGCTGCTTGTGTAGCCACCGAGCCACCCAGCAAAGCCAATGCAAGAAGTGTATTACGCATGTTAGTGGTTATATATCTAAAGTTATCAAACATGAGATCTATCCTTTCTTTTACCTTACTTTACCCCCGTATGACCATAACCGCCTTCTCCTCTCTCTGTCTCGTCAAGCTCTTCCACTTCCACGAACTCCCCCTGCTCGTGACGAGCAATTACCATTTGGGCAATCCGCTCACCATCGTTAATAGTGAAGTCATCAGTTGAGAAGTTCACTAACAAGACCATTATCTCACCACGATAATCAGCATCTATGGTACCAGGAGTGTTCAGAACAGTCAGTCCATGCTTCAAGGCTAGACCACTGCGAGGGCGTACCTGCGCTTCATAACCAACTGGCAAAGCGATATGCAAGCCTGTTGGAATGAGCCTGCGCTCCATTGGGTGCAACACTATTGGGGCTTCAATATTAGCACGGAGATCCATCCCCGCGCTCTGAGAAGTAGCATAAGCAGGGAGCTGCTGATGCCCTTTATTGATTACTTTAATCTTTATCATCACTATATAATAAGGTACAAAATTAAGCAATTAATGCCACATTCATACATTTTTAGTACGTAAAAAGATGGTTTTTAGCCAATTTTAATTACTTTTGCGAATGCCTTTTCGGGGCATAACAAGCGGATAGATGCATTGTAGAACATCTATCGCTCTATTGCAAACATTCAATATTCAACACCCTTAGAAACATGTCATTAGCTTCAAACCAACCACAAGCAAGTCTCATGAACTGGCTACAACTCATATCCAACAAGCGTCTTGGACAAGAAAGAAGACATGCGTTAAGGCACGACGACCGCTCTGAATTTAAGCGTGATAGCGACCGTCTGATTTATTCCGCACCCTTCCGTCGACTGCAAAACAAGACCCAAGTGTTCCCACTCCCAGGTAGTGTCTTTGTGCACAATCGTCTCACTCACTCGCTTGAGGTAGCATCCTTAGGCAAATCGCTCGGTGATGACGTGGCGCATAGACTAACGGAACTACATCCAGAGTTGCGTGGTACGCTCTTTGAAGAGATTGGAACGATTGTCCAAACGGCTTGTTATGCGCATGACATGGGCAATCCGCCGTTCGGACATAGTGGTGAGAAAGCTATTCAGTCGTTCTTCACTGAGGGCAAAGGCAAGGCGTTGCAGGAGCATGTGAGCTCTCGTTTCTGGAATGACATCACCCACTTTGAGGGTAATGCCAATGCTTTCCGCCTATTGACGCATCGTTTCCTCGGGCGAAGGGAGGGCGGCTTTGTAATGACATACACCACCTTGGCAAGTATTGTGAAGTATCCTTTCAGCTCGTCTTACGCAGGCAAACATGGGAAGTTCGGCTTCTTCCAAACCGAACAAGACACTTACAAGAAGATAGCGGAGGAACTCGGTATCATGCAGAAGGAATGTTCTGCAGAGGGTATCAAGTACGTGCGCCACCCATTAGTCTACCTCATGGAGGCTGCGGATGATATCTGTTACGAGATTATGGACATCGAGGATTCACACAAGCTCAAGCTCTTATCCTTTGAGGAGACCACCGACTTGCTATTAGGGTTCTTCGACGAAGCCACGAGGGCGGCGATTCGTAAGAACATCAAGGAGGAAGGTGTGACCGATAGGAACGAGCAAGTGGTTTATTTCCGGGCACGTGCCGTTGGTTTATTAGAGGCTGAATGTGTCAAAGCATTTGTCGAACACGAGGCGGAGATACTATCAGGCACCTTCAAGGGCTCGCTCATCGAACACATATCAGAGCTCCCCCGACAGGCTTACAAGCACTGCTCACAGGTGTCAGTAGACCGTATCTATCGCAGTAAAACCGTCCTTGACGTAGAGTTATCAGGCTATAAGATAATGGAAACACTGATGGAGGCACTCATTGGAGCGGCTGTGGAGCCTAACCACTTCCACAGTCAACAACTCATCCGGAGCTTCTCCAGTCAGTATGACATCCAAAGCTCGGATCTTGAAACACGCATTATGGCTGTCTTAGACTACATCAGTGGAATGACAGACATCTATGCCTTAGACATCTACCAGAAGATAAATGGTATCAGTCTGCCCATCGTTTAGCCCCCGTCCCCGCCTTTCCACAAGGCAAAGAGGGATGACACTCCTAAGAATCACCCTTCTAACTCCTAATAAAGAACAATGGAAAATCAATATAAAAAGACCTTCCCCGACCTCATGGTAGGGAAGAAAATCATCTATGTACACGGCTTCATGTCAGCCGGTTCCACCCACACAGCACAAATACTAAGGGACTATATGCCCCAAGCAACCGTCATTGCACCCGACTTACCCATACATCCAGAAGAGGCAATGGCGCTCCTTAGGAATCTTGTTGAAGCCGAGCAACCCGACTTAATCATAGGTACTTCTATGGGCGGAATGTACACCGAGATGCTATATGGCACCGACCGCATTTGCGTGAACCCTGCTTTTCAGATGGGCGCAACCATCACCGAGAGCAATATGATGGGCAAGCAAGTATTCCAGAACGTACGTCAAGACGGCATACAAGAGGTCATCGTGACCAAAGCACTCGTCAAGGAGTACAAGGATATGACGGAGAATTGCTTCAAGCAGGTTGATGCAAAGGAGCAAGAACGTGTCTTCGGACTATTCGGCGACGCTGATCCTATCGTACACACATTCGATCTCTTCAGCGAGCATTACCCACAGGCTATCCACTTCCACGGCGAACATCGGCTCATAGAGAAGGCTATCTTCCATTATCTCATGCCTGTTATCCGATGGATTGACGACCGACAGGAGGGGCGCGAACGGCGCACGGTTCTCATCGACAAGGATACGCTTGCGGACGCATACGGCAAACCGAAGTCGAGCTTACACAAGGCTTATGAACTATTACTCGACAATTACAACGTCTATTTCGTTTGTCCTGCGCCCACCAATCAGCCCTCTGCTATCAGCGAACAACAGGCTTGGATAGCGGAAACCTTCAGTGCGCCAGCATGGAATCACGCTATTTTCACCAACCAACCGCAGCTCCTATACGGCGATTACCTCATTAGTAGCACCGCCCATGACGACTTCCTCGGTACGGCACTCCGCTTTGGTAGTGACGAATTTAAGACGTGGGAAGACGTTATCACTTACTTTGAACGATTGGGCGGACAATGATTTAGGCGCACTACCAACGTGTTTCCGATTCATTTCTAATATGCTTGCGATTCGTTTAGAACGTACTTCTCGTTCGTTTCCAACGTACTTCTCATTCGTTTCTAACGTGCATTATTGTTGTCTCATCATGATGAGACACTCGTTTCATCGTGAAGAGACACAAGTTTCATCACGATGAGACACTGGTTTCATCACGATGAAACTGATGCGGGAAGCACGATATTCGATTGGGAAACGTAATAGAAACGATTGCGAAGCGTATGGTAAAACAATCCAACTCACACACAGGAAAAGGGCAAACCATATTCCGCAACATCATCATCAACAACAATCAGAGAAACAAGAAAGGCTTATCAACGATGGCACACGAACTCTTCACACGTATTGCTGATATTCTCACGGCTCCGTCAGAAGCCCAAGCACGCATTATGCATGAGACGCTTGTCATAGCGTGTTACGAGGGATTGAAAGAGACGAAGCATGGTTTTGGCAACCTCTCATCGCAGGTAGAGGCTCTTTGCAGACTGCATCACATTGCGCCGAAGGACGTTGTGGCGATTCACAAAATGCGTCGGCACAGCAATTCCGCAGCACCTATTCTGCCCGACGACATCGCTTATGATTGTCGAGCACTCGCCCTCTTCGTCTCTGCCGTATTCCAGGAAGCCATCCCCGATACGCTTGTGGGCAAGCTGCCAACGCACGGGCGCATCACGGAGAACATACAGATTGCGAACTACCGATACATCCGTTGCATTGTTAGGGAATGGGATGAGCAGACGATACAGGTTGCCGTAATCAATCAAGACAGCAGTGAGGAGTTATTGACGGTGGACTATATGAACACAGCCGAGTATGTGGACTTTAGTTATCTGCGCTCTCTTCTGCGTGAGGGAATGCAACTCAACTTGCTTGATTGCACTGTCACACGCAAGAAGGTGGTTCCACGTCTGATAGTCGTAGAGCCTGATTATCTCGTAGACATATCCTCCATCGCTAATTGCTTTGAGAGTTATGGGCACCACCCACTGCTCTTTACAGTAAAGCGGATGGGCGAGCGACCTAATAACAAGCATATCGTACTGGGTAACTTTGCGGGGTCTGCACTCGACGATATCATCAATCATCCCACAGACTATACCATCAAGGACACCTTCCGTTCGAACTTTCGAGAGAAGGCGTTGGACTTTGCCACCTGTCCCGACTTCAATGCAGTGGAGTTTAAGCAAGCTGCTGAACAACAGGTAGCGAATATTCAGGAGATAGTCAACGAGTTATTCCAGTCGTTCGAGCGTGAGAAAGCCATCTTGGAGCCGTCTTTCGTATGCGAACGATTAGGTTTGCAGGGACGAATAGACCTCATGACAACCGACTTAAAGCTGTTAGTTGAGCAGAAATCTGGTAAGAATATCTTTATTGAAAGGCAGTATAAGAACCCGCATGGCTCGCTCCATGTGGAGAAGCATTACGTGCAACTCTTGCTTTACTATGGTATATTGCAATACAACTTCCAGCTGAATCCGAAGGATGCACACATAGAATTGATGTATTCGAAATACCCTCTCCCGAACGGATTACTTGAGGTTGAACCGCTACAAAAGCTCATTCGTGAGGCGATGAAGTTCCGTAATCAAGCCGTGGCAACGGAGTATTGGATGGCGGAGAATGGCTTTCATCGTTTGTTGCCACTACTGACTCCGCAGGTGCTGAATGTTGAGAAGCAGAATGATGCGTTCTATCAACGATACCTCTTACCACAACTTACGGAGGTGCTCGCACCCCTTCATCAGCTAAGCGAATTGGAGCGTGCTTACTTCACACGTATGATGACTTTCGTTATTAAGGAGCAACTGGTATCGAAGGTAGGCGCACAAGAGGGCGTGGGGAATAGTAATGCCGACCTTTGGAATATGCCTCTGGCGGAGAAGAAAGATACGGGAAATATCTACACAGAGCTTACGATAACGGATAAGAGCTGTAGTAGCTCGTTCAACGGATATGATACTATTACGCTCAACGTACCGCAACAGGGCATAGACTTCCTCCCGAACTTCCGCAGGGGGGACATGGTTTATCTCTATGCGTATAAGAAGAATGAGGAACCAGACGTGCGTAAGAGCATTCTCTTCAAAGGCTCTCTACAAGAGATACATACTTCGTCTATCGTAGTGCACCTCAACGACGGGCAACAGAACCCGAATCTTATAACTGGAGAGTGCTTTGCCTTAGAGCATGCAGGGAGCGATATTGGGGGCACATCGGCTATTCGTAGCCTCTATACCTTCATCACCTCTGATGTGGAACGGCGGCAGTTACTCCTTGGACAGCGTGCGCCACGTGCTGACAAATCCCTTGTTTTGTCGCGTAGTTACCACCCCGATTACGATGATATCATCTTGAAAGCAAAGCAGGCACAGGACTACTTCCTCCTGATTGGTCCTCCTGGAACGGGTAAGACTTCGCAGGCTCTGCAATATCTTGTGCGTGAGCAGCTGGCTGAAAAGCCCAAAGATCAAAGTTCTATCCTCCTCCTTGCTTACACGAATCGTGCTGTTGACGAGATATGCAATATGCTTTCTGAGCACGAACTAGATTACATCCGCATTGGTAACGAGTACAGTTGCGATCCGAAGTATAGTGACCATCTCTTGCAAGAGGTGCTTGATGAGAATACAACCCTCAATAGTATTAAGTCCACCCTATCAGAGGCGCAAATCATTGTAGCCACTACCTCGACGATGAATAGTCGTTCGGCTCTCTTTAACATCAAGCACTTTGACCTCGTCATCATTGATGAAGCGAGCCAAATACTAGAGCCGAATATCGTGGGAATACTGACGGCCTCACCCCCCGCCCTCTCCTTCAGAGAGGGAGCTGCTGCTAACAAGTCCTACACGGGACTACAACAAGGTTACGACAATATTGGAAATAACTCTTGTACTAACATATCACAAGGCATCAACAATCTAGCAGCTCCCTCTCAGAAGAAGAAAGAGGGAGGGGAGGCTCTGCCCTTACGTTCTGCTCATCCAGACGTTTACAAGATTCTTAAGAACAATGCATTACATAACAGAAAGAACCCAACTAATGCAGAAGCATTGGTGTGGCAATGTTTAAGAGACAAACAATTAGGGATGAAGTTCAGACGCCAACATGCCATAGGAGACTATATCGCCGACTTTGCATGCCTAGAGAATGGACTTATCATAGAGGTTGATGGTGAGTATCACAATACTCCTGAACAACAAAAAGAAGATGCTATTCGCACAGAATACTTACAAGAATGTGGCTTTCACGTACTGCGTTTCACAAATGAAGAAGTACTGACTAAGACTGAATGGGTGTTGAGGAGTATTATGGTCTCATCCCCCGCCCTCTCCTCCAAAGAGGGTGCTGCTACTAACAAATCCTACACGGGACAGCAACAAGGCAACTACAATATTGTAAATAACTCTTGTGCTAACATATCGCAAAGTATCGCCAATCTTGCAGCTCCCTCTCTGAAGGAGAGGGCGGGGGGTGAGGCCGTGAAATTTATATTAGTAGGCGACCATAAACAATTACCTGCGGTTGTGCAGCAGCAGGGGGAGGCTGATGTGGAGGAGACATCGTCTGTACTTGAGAACATCCATCTTTCATCGTGCGCCAACTCCTTATTTGAACGCCTCATCCTCACTGAAAGGGCAGCTGGAAGAACCGATTTCATAGGGACACTACACAAGCAAGGACGCATGCACCCCGATATTGCTGACTTTGCTAATCGTAAGTTCTATGCAAAGGAACAGCTGGAATGTGTGCCGTTAGCACATCAGTTGGAAACAGAACTATCTTATAACGAGGAGAGCGAAGACGCTTTAGACAATATGCTAAAGGCACATCGCATGATTTTCATTCCTTCTATGCCTTGCAAGCAACTGAACATTTCAGAAAAGGTAAACACTGACGAGGCACGAATCATCGCTGACCTATTGCGCAGATTGTTCCGACAAATGAACAAGGACTTCGATCCACAGAAGTCGGTGGGCGTCATCGTTCCATACAGGAATCAGATTGCTATGATTCGAAAAGAGATAGAGCGGTTGGAGATTCCTGCTCTGGAGGGTATTAGCATAGACACAGTGGAACGCTATCAAGGTAGTCAGCGTGATGTAATTCTCTATTCATTCACGATTCAGAGTCGTTATCAACTCGATTTTCTAACGGCTAACACGTTCTATGAAGAGGGGCAACCAATAGACAGAAAGTTGAATGTTGCTATCACAAGGGCACGCAAACAACTCATCTTAACAGGCAATGAGTCTACGTTAAGACAGAACCAACTCTTTGCCGAACTGATTGATTACATAAAAGAAAAAGACGGTTATGTAAGGTTTCACTAAGATGAGATAAGGACTCATCTTAGCGAAACTTTACTTGAGATACAGATTAATTATTCTGATTACGACGAGCCAAGTCTAACGCATCCTTGCGTGTTGTCACCTTGCCCTTGTACTCTCCACTCTTCGATCCGTTCTTCCATACGAACTTAAAACGCATCTCGACGTGGTGCTCATCAATGCGACGAAGATAGACAAAACTGCCTTTCTGGAAGAAGTGATCATCGTAGGTATAGAGCCCATTAACGATAGATCCACCTACTGTCCAGTCTCCTGATTGGGTCAAATCAACCTGCTTTCCCAGCTGACTCAATGGAATGGATATCCCAACAAACTCTCCCGTTAGATTAAGCGGACAATTGATAGAGGCTTCACCATTAAATTCGCTGTAAAGTACTGGACTGATTTTGTTGTCGTCATCATCGTCACTACTGCAAGAAGCAAAGCTGAAACACATTGTAAGAGTAAACACACTCGCTAAGAGGGCATAAGCCCATTTCTGTAAGTTTTTAGACATAATGGTAATTATTTAGGAGTTAATTATCGCCTACAAATGTACGATAATATATTGAGAAAGTAACGGAATCCCAATGATAAAATGTCATAGCCCGTGAGGATATACTCACCTTTACATTGGATTCGGGCTTGAGATTTGCGAAATACTACCACGAATTATGGTTTAAAGAACGATTATTCAACTGATTTTCCGTAACTTTGCAAACAGAATAAAAACGTATATAAAGATGAAGATAGAAGCACAAATTACCGCTGCGGCACGAGCAGCTGTCAAAGAATTATATGGTGTTGAGGTGCCAGAAAAGATGATTCAACTACAGAAGACACGTAGTGACTTTGAAGGAAACCTTACACTTGTCACCTTCCCTCTACTGAAGACTTCACACAAGAAGCCTGAAGATACGGCACAGGAAATAGGTGAGTACTTGAAGAAGAATTGTAAGGCTATCGCCGACTTCAACGTTGTGAAGGGTTTTCTTAACCTCGTTATTGCTCAAGCGGCATGGGTTGGTTTATTGAACGACATTAATGCGAATGAGAAGTTCGGTGAGAAGTCAGTGACTGAAAACAGTCCGCTTGTTATGATTGAGTACTCTTCACCTAACACGAATAAGCCTCTCCACCTTGGACACGTGCGTAACAACCTCCTCGGATGGTCATTGGCTCAAATCATGGAAGCCAATGGCAATAAGGTTGTAAAGACGAATATCGTCAATGACCGCGGTATCCACATTTGTAAGTCTATGTTGGCTTGGCTGAAGTGGGGCAATGGTATCACACCAGAGCAGGCTGGCAAGAAGGGTGATCACTTGATTGGTGACTTCTATGTACTATTTGATAAGCACTTCAAAGAGGAGTGCAAGCAACTGCAAGAGCAGTATGAGAAGGAGGGAATGACACCCGATGATGCGAAAGCAAAAGCCGAACAAGAGGCTCCATTGATAAAGGAAGCACACGAGATGCTCGTTAAGTGGGAGCATAACGATCCAGAGGTTCGTGCCTTATGGGAGAAGATGAACAGTTGGGTTTACGCTGGATTCGATGAGACCTACAAGGCTTTGGGCGTTGGATTCGATAAGATCTATTATGAGTCAAATACCTATCTCGTTGGTAAGAAGAAGGTGGAGGAAGGACTCGCCAAAGGGCTCTTCATTCGTAAAGAAGACAACTCTGTTTGGGCTGATCTCACGAATGAAGGCTTAGACCAGAAGCTCCTTTTGCGTAAGGATGGCACTTCCGTTTACATGACACAAGATATTGGTACTGCCGAGATGCGCTTCAACGACTTCCCTATTGATAAGATGATTTATGTCGTTGGTAACGAACAGAACTATCACTTCCAGGTGCTTTCAATCCTCTTGGATCGTCTGGGCTTCAAGTGGGGTAAGGACTTGGTTCACTTCTCGTATGGTATGGTTGAATTGCCAAATGGTAAGATGAAGAGTCGTGAGGGTACTGTTGTTGATGCCGACGACTTGGTAGCGTCGATGATAGAGAACGCAAAGACACTCAGCGAGGATAAGGTAAATAAACTCGAAGGAATTACCGAGGATGAGAAGAATGAGATAGCACGTATCGTTGGTATGGGTGCGCTGAAGTACTTTATATTAAAGGTGGATGCTCGCAAGAATATGCTCTTCAATCCAGAAGAGTCAATCGACTTCAATGGTAATACAGGTCCATTCATCCAATACACCTACGCTCGTATCCGTAGTATTCTTCGTAAAGCAGAGGCACAGAGCATTGCTCTTCCAGCATCACTCACCGATGACGCACCATTGAACGAGAAAGAGATTGCGCTCATTCAGAAGCTCAACGACTTCGGTGCAGCTGTTGCACAGGCTGGTATAGACTATAGTCCAAGTGGTATTGCTAACTACTGCTACGAACTGACCAAGGAGTTCAATCAGTTCTATCACGACTATAGCATCCTCAATGCAGATACCGAAGCAGAGAAGATCACCCGCCTCGTACTGGCTAAGAACGTGGCTAAGGTGATTAAGAATGGCATGGCATTGCTCGGCATTGAGGTACCAGAGAGGATGTAGAAGTACCATCCCTGACCCAACTCCACAGCCCCACCCCGACCCTCCCCGAAAGGGGAGGGAGACTAATTGGATAAGGTGGGATAAATATTATACCATACTTTATGTACATCTACGAAACTGCTGATGATATGGAATATGAATTGCTAAAGAACAATGCAATTCACAATAGACAATATGCCACAGAAGCTGAACGACTGCTGTGGCATTACCTTAAAGAGAAGAAAATCGGGTATAAGTTTCGTAGACAACATATCGTTGGTGAATACATAACCGACTTCATTAACCTCAAACACAAGTTAATCATCGAGATTGATGGGAAGTATCATCAAGAGGTGGAACAAGTCAAAAAGGATGCACAACGAACCCAATACCTTGAGCAAAAAGGCTACACTGTTATCCGTTTCGCCAATGAAGAGGTATTCAATCACATGGAAGACGTTATAAAGAAGATTAAAGAAACAATAATGGCAATAGACTCGCATAATACGCCCCAAACAGCTCGTTTAGCACAAAATACCCAAACGAGTACACCATCTAACACTCAAGCTAGTATCGAATCCCCCACCCAACCACAGCAAACTGGGGCTTCCCCCCTTTCGGGGGGACCGAGGGGGGCTTGGGCTGTCGATGCAGCCTGCTCTGGCAACCCTGGTCCTATGGAATATCAATGTATTGACTTACAAACAGGGGCTCAAGTCTTCCATTTCGGACCAGTACAAGGTACGAATAACATCGGAGAGTTCCTCGCTATTGTGCATGCTTTAGCCTTGATGGAGAAACAGGGAATCAAGGATAAAGTCATCTATAGTGATTCGTATAACGCCATTCTGTGGGTTAAGAAGAAGAAGTGTAAGACGACATTAACCCGTAATTCCGCAACAGAACAGCTGTATCAAATCATTGCACGGGCAGAACAATGGCTCATGACACACAACATCACCACTCCTATTATCAAATGGGAAACAAAGCAATGGGGCGAGATTCCTGCGGACTTCGGTAGGAAGAAGTAGGTTATTCTTACTCTTTAAGAAAAGAGGATATACTCATGGAGAGAGAATCTTTCTCTATTTTCCTTGCTCATTCCATTTTATCTTTTTACCTTTGCCGCCGTGAAAGAATTAGCAATGACATATCAAGTGAACGAAGTACTGCAAAGAATTATCGAATTCTTTGCATCTTTTTGCACTTTATCTTTGG